>JABAOF010019703.1_pt6 | contig 11396 bp, 8 predicted proteins | sample 7062171 | NCBI WGS metagenome assembly JABAOF01 (sample SAMN14538628, study PRJNA623070) | marine sediment metagenome | biome: marine biome [ENVO:00000428]; feature: marine pelagic biome [ENVO:01000023]; material: deep marine sediment [ENVO:00002113] | place: India: Gulf of Khambhat ... | reverse complement strand
AGGAACCGGTGCTCAGCTGGTCCGATACTTTCAGCCCGGCCTTTATCGAAGTGGCCAACGAGCAATCGCCGCTGGAATGGCCCGACGAAGCGATGGCCGAATTTCGGTGGGCCATGCCGAAGGAGGTCGAGCGGTTGAGGAAGATCGTGGGTGCCGCTGAATCCCAGGATGACCCCGGAGTGCAGTGGAACCCGACAGACTACCAAAAAATCCAGGAGGCGTTCTCGATACTGCCCGCCAAGGAGGTGGTGATGACGATGCGGAATCGGTATTGGGCCTTTGAAAGCCTGGCCAAGATCGTGGCCGCCACCAATGCCGGGACCGACGACAAATTCAATCTGCCGATCCACAACCTGGAGGTCATGGCGGTAGGGGACGAACGGGCCGGCATGGATCCCGAGGCCTGGCAGCTCGAGGGATTGCCAGCGGCCGCCGCCGCCGGCCAACCCACCACGATTACCGGCTACCAGGTGTGGCCCTTCCGCTTGCAGGTGCGGATGAATCTGGAGCACCTCGATCGGCTGCTGACCGCCTGCGCCAACTCGGAATTAGCGCTGGATGTCACGGGGCTCCGCTTTGAACACCCAAATCGGACCGTGGAAGTCAAACAGGAACAGCCCGAGCAGCGTCCGCGGTTTCGAGGCGGCATGGGCGGCTTTGGGGGCCGAGCACCATCGCCGCCGCCCCCCGAGGAAGAAATGGAAAAACCCGAAGCCACGCCTTCCATCCCACCTCGCGGGACACTGGTCGAGATCACCGGCGTGGTCTACATCGCCAACCAAACATTCCTGAAGACGAAACTGGCCAAACCCGTCAAGGCCGCCGCCGTCACGCGGCCAGCTCGGCGGCTGATCACCGCCACCCTCCCCCCCCAGCGGGGGACCAGCGCAGGGCAACACCATCTGGCGGAGGAACGGGCGTCATGAAATTGAGCTTTAAATTCCGCCGCAAGCAGAAAGAAGAGGAACAGGTCGAGGAAGCTGCCGAGCCCCAGGTGTCCGCGATCGCCAAAACGTCCAAGGGGGCCGGAATCAAGCGGTGGCTGTTCCTGCACGGTGAAAAGCTGGCCACCCTGGCCGTCCTCCTGATCCTGGTGCTGATGGTCTATTCCGCCATCGGCAAACTGGAGCTCAAACGGGGCCAGACCCCGGACGACCTCAAAAACCTTGCCAGCCAGATCCGCACCCGCATCGATAACGCGCCCTTCCCCGCCGACAATTTCCCCATTCCCGACTACAGCGGGTATGTCATCGAGAAGACCGAACCGATCGCCGCCACCAATTATCAGATCGGCAGCTTTACGGGGGACGAACAGACAACCTGTCGGCGCAGCGATCCCGAAATTTTTCCGCCCCAACAGCTGGAAGTCAAAGCCGGCCACGGCGTGTTTTTCGTCACCCAACGCCAGGAGGATTTGCAGGGCATGGTCGTCTCGGGCGGCACACTGGACGAGCATCCGCTGACCCCCGAATTGATCGGCGACCTCAGAGGATCGGCCCCGCCCGAGGGAGGACAGGCCGAGGGACGACGGTGGGTCGCAATCACCGCCCTCGTGCCCTACCAGCAACAAGTGGACGCCTACGACGGCTGCTTCCAGCTCTGCCTGGGCTACGACCCCGAGGAAGACTGGCCAAAATTCGCCCATGTCAACGTCCGACGTATCGAAATCGTCCCCGGCACCGAACAAGATGGGGAGGATGCCCGGGAATGGAGCCTGGATGAAAGTTACCTGGCCAAGATCGGCGACAGCTGGGCCGGCCGCGGCACGGACCCCGTGCCGCCCGAATATCAGGCCCCCGGATTGACACAGCCCCTCGGCCCCCTGGCCAACGCCGCATGGAACCGCTGGGCCAGCCACGCCCACTTTGACGAACTGCTGTCGGAACCCGCCCCGACCGCTCCCCCCACCATGGGGCCCAGCCCGAGCAGCCCGGCAGGCTTCGGAGGCCTCCCCCCCCCAGGACCCCCACCCGACCCCGGCGCCCCGCCATCCGCCGCCTCCCCCACCCCCGGGCCAACCGACCCCGGCCAACGCCCCCCCCTGACCGAGTACAAACTGGTGCGGGTGTTTGACTTTGACGTCGAGCCCGGCAAGGCCTATCGCTACCAGCTGCAAGTCGTCATGAAAAATCCGAACAGAAAATCCCGGGGACTGCCCGCCTTCTATCTGGATAATCCAAGCACCATCAATGACGAGCTGTGGGAATCGGCGTGGAGCCCGCCCAGTGGCGTCGCTCGAGTTCCCCTCGACGCCAGCCTGTTCGCCGCCAGAATCGTCCCGCCCACCGAGGAGCAGCCCGAACCGGCGGCCGAGGTGATCGTGGAGATCCTGGAAGTTTCCAAAGGTAGCCAACCCGCTGGCAAAATGACCCTGCAACGGGGCGAAGTGATGCGTGGCGCGACGGAGATGTGCCACGCGGACGTCCAGCGGCAGAAGGTGATCGTCAACAAAGCCGCCCAGCTGGAAGTCGAATACACCCTGCTCGACCTCCGCCAGCCCCGCCCGTTGGGTCTCTCCGCTCAGAGCCCAGGGGAAATCCAGAGCCCGGGGGAAATGCTGTTCATGGACAGCCAGGGAAACCTGGTGGCCTGCAGCACCGCCGCCAACCGGCGGCAGGTAGACCGATTTGAAAAAACGTACCAGGCGGCAAACCGGTCCTCAGCAGTAGAGACGCCACTCATGCCCGTCCCGGAGGAGGACCTGTCCATGGAGGACCTCTCCCCGACCGACAGGCGAGGGCGGCGATAGGCTCACCCCCCGCCGCAATAGGCTCAACAGCGGCGGCGGTCCGCTCCCGAAGAATCCGCCCCGCTCCTTTCCTTCTCCCTTCACCCTTTGCCGTGCAGCCGGCAGGTGCCATCTTCACACGGACCGGCCTGGCCCCAACGATATCGCCGGTCGGCGATCTGGCGGTAGAGCCATCGCCAGAGGGGCAGCGTGCCGGGCAGGTGCAACACGGGACACAGCCACCAAAGCGTCGGCAGCCGGCGGGCCAGCCAACGCACCGCCTCGGCCCCCCGGTGCCGCTTTCCCCGATGGTCGACGACGACCATCTGACGCATCAGCTCTTCGTGCGACAGGTCCGGGTACCGCTGGGCGACCAGCGGATCGTGCAACGAGACAAAGGCCAGCCGGCCACCCCGGTCCCAGGAGGCCAGACGTTCAATTTGAGCCCTGCAAATCCGGCAGTGGCCGTCGTAGATGACCACATCGGCCCGCGGCCGCTGGGCAGGTGTCGCCAGCGGCCGTGAGGCGGTGGGCGTGGTGCGGGAGCCTTGTGACATGTCCGTGAATACTCCTTTGGCTCCATCATAACCGCCTGCGGCCGGGGCCGTTAACGGGGACGCGTCCCCCCGGCGGACTCCCTCCCCCGGGGCCAGCGGGGTAGAATGGGGGGGCAGGTGGTGATGGCAACCATGGATTCGACGCAAACAACGTGGCAGCGGCAGATCGCTCGAGCGCGGTGGCGGCTGAATCTGCAGCGTTTCCTGGCGGTCTTGCCGCGGTGCTGGTTTGTGACCCTCCTGCTGGCCGCCCTGGCCATCGGTGGGCGGCCCTGGCTGCCCGGCCCGCCCGAGATGTGGGTCTGGAACGTCAGCTGGCTGGGGGGCGCCGTGGGGGCGGGGCTGCTGGCCGCCGGCGTCTGGTCGTACCTCACGCGACATCAGACCCTGGATGCGGCCCTCGAAATTGACCGCCGCTTTGAGCTGGACGAGCGGGTCTCCAGCAGTCTGGTGTTGAGCGAACGGGAGCGCGACACCCAGATCGGCCAGGCGTTGCTGGCCGACGCTCAACGTCAGGTCGCTCAGCTGGATCTGGCCACCCGCTTCCGCCTCTCGGCCGGCCGCAGCATGTTCCTGCCGCTGGTATCCGCCCTGCTCGCTTTGCTGCTGGCCTTCGCCCTCGGCCAGCGGGGACCGCAGGCCCAGGTTGCCGCGAAACCTCCGGCGGCGCGGCAGCCAGCCCAGGTCAAGCAGTCGGCCGCCAACCTGCAGAAAAAGCTGGCCGCTCGACGAAAAAAGCTCAGCCAAAAAGGATTGCCGGATGCCGAACGGATGCTGAAGGAACTGGAAGAATCCGTGCGGGATTTGGAGCAGCGTACCGATGGCGATCGCAAGCGAGCCATGGTGAAGCTGAACAACCTGGCCGCTCGGCTGGAGGACCGCCAAAAGCAGCAGGGTGGGGCCGATCAGCTGCGGCGGCAGCTGAACAAGTTGAAGCAGCTCAACGCGGGCCCCGCCGACAAGCTGGCTCGCGCCTTGAAAAACGGCAATTTCTCCCAGGCGCTCCGCGAAATGGAAAAGCTGCAACAGCAGTGGCAACAGGGCCAGCTGGACGAAATGGCCAGGCAGCAGCTGGCCGATCAGTTGCGGCAGATCGAGGAAAAACTGGAGGCCATCGCGGGGGCCCACCAGCAGGCCAGCGACGATCTGCAGCGGCAGATCCAGCAAGCTCGTCGGGATGGCGACCAGGCTGCCGCTGAAAAACTGCAGGAGGCGTGGGACCAGCTGCAGCAGCAGCTGCCCGCCCTCGAGCAATTGGCTCCGCTGGCTCAAAAATGCGCCGACGCCGCTCAGGCCATGCAGGAGGGACAAGCCGACCGTGCAGGACAAGCCCTGGATCAACTCGCCGCTGAACTGGCGCAGCTGCAGAACGAGCTGGAAGAGATGCAGGCCTGGGAGGCGACCCTGGGAGAAATCGAGCTGGCCAAGAACGCCCTCACCTGCTCGGAATGCGCCGGCGGGGGCTGCCGCCAGTGTCAGGGCGCCGGCCGGCAGAGCCGTGCCGGTGCGGGGGGTGTGGGGGCCGGCGGCCAGGGGGGCGACGGCCTGGGAGCGGCCACGGGCGGACGAGGGACGCGACCCGAAACCGAAGATGATGCCTCGACCTACGACTCCCAGGTCCGAGGCCAGGTCGGGCCGGGACGAGCCGTGGCGGCCGGGCGGGCCGAGGGTCCCAATGCCAAGGGCCCGGTCCGCGACGCCATCCAGGCCGACTTCCACAGCCAGGACAGCGGACCGGCCGATCCGCTCAGCACCCAGCGGCTCCCCAAATCCCACCAGCGACTGGTGGAAGAGTACTTTGAGGCGATTCGCACCGGGGAATGAGGACCCACTTTCAGGATTGCATCCGCCGGGGAATCGTGAACGAGTACAGGATCACCACGACCCCACTGGCCAAAAAAGCCCACGGCGCCCAGTCGGGCGGGTTCACCACGTGCCTGCCGGCAGGGGGCGGGACCAAGCCAAACCCGTCGTTTTCCGCGGGGGGCACGGCGAAATTGGCGAAGACCGCCTCTTCAATCACCAGGCATTGCAGACCGACCAGGCAGGTGAAGACGCCGATCGCCAGGAAAAATGCACGCCACATCGTAACCACCTCCTTCCGCCGCAGTCTTCGGGGACCCGGCTGGCCAGTATTCCTATCGACCTGTGCGTGTCAGCCGCTGCAGATTCCGCGCCGCGGCCCCGGGCGGGGTGCTACGGCAAACCGGATTACAACGGCTGACGAGGCCGGTCCTGAGGTGTTTTTGCTTCGTGACGCGTGGCAGGCAACGCCCGGTCCCCAGCCGAGGCCCAGGGGCCGGGCGGCTCGAACCGCCCGCTCGACCTCCCGCCGCTCCGCCCGCCACCCTTTCCCCGTGTCATCTTCCCCGTGTCATCTGCGGGCTCCATTCCCTCCCGCCATCAGCCAGGCTCGATCCTCCCGCCCGTCTGGCGGCCCCCGGCAGGCCCCCCCGGCTGCCCCGCCGCGGGGCGCCCCCCCGGCAGGGCCGCCTGTACGGGAAGTACGGACAAAACGACATGGGGACCGGGTGCGGGGGCGGGAACCCATGACCTGACTCAACTTCAGTCAATATCGCTGCCGATGTAGACCGATTCAAAAAACTGCCCAGCGGCTGCGGCATCGTTGTGGAGCACGCTGGCGACCCTATAATAGGAAGAGGGTATCGATTACCAGCCGCATGAGGGTTCCAGGGCTTTGTCCAGCCAGAAACCGAGAATCCTGCTGATTGCCGGCCCCGCCGTCCGCCACGGCGCCCTCTACCAGTTCTTGCGCGACCACTACCAGCTGGTGGAAGCGGAGGACCACTTGCAGGCTCTTTCTTGCCTGCAGGACGATTCGTTCGACGGCGTGTACGTGATGTCCAGTCACGTGGGCGAGCTGACGAAGGTCGAGCGGCAGGTGCAGAAGCGGCGGATTTTGGAGTGCATGCCGGACGGCGTGGTCCTCCTGGACAGCGAAAACAAAATCGTGTGGCACAACGACCGGCTGCGCGAGTGGTGCCAGTCGGACCAGCTGGTGGGGCGAAACTTTTACGACGTGCTGTCCAGCCCAGAAATTCTCGGCCCCGACTTTTGCCCCTTTCACACGGCCATGTCCACGGAGGCTCCCAGTTCCTCCACCCTCCGCACCGGCGACAATCTTTATTTCCACATCCACGCCGCTCCGGTGCCCGAGGAAGTTGGTCCGCCCAATTATTTGATCGTGACCATTCGTGACGTGACGGACGAGCGTCTGCAGCAACAGAAGCTGGCGGCCATTTACAAGGCCGGGATGGAACTGTCCGACCTGAAACCGGACGAATTGATCAACATGTCGGTGGAAGACCGGATTGAGCTGCTGAAATCGAACATCTTGCACTTTACCGGCGAGCTGCTGAATTACGATGTCGTGGAAGTCCGCCTGCTGGACAAAAAGACCAACCGGCTGGAACCGCTGGTGGCGGTGGGCATCGATGCCGAAGCGGCGAAACGCAAACTGTTCGCTCTGCCCCAAAACAACGGCGTGACCGGTTTTGTGGCGGCCACGGGCAAAAGCTATCTGTGCGAAAATACCGCCGACGACCCCTTGTACATGTCCGGCGCCGCCGGCGCCAACAGCTCGTTGACCGTCCCGCTGATCCTGCACGACGAAGTGATCGGCACCTTCAACGTGGAGAGTCCCGAGCCTTCGGCTTTTAACGAGAGCGACCTGCAGTTCCTGGAAATTTTTGGCCGCGACGTGGCTCGAGCCCTGGGCACGCTGGAGCTGCTGGTGGCCGAAAAGGCCGGCACGGCGGCGGAAAGCGTGGAAGCGATCCACACCGCGGTAGCCCTGCCCATCGACCAGATCCTGAACGAAGCGGTCAGCGTGATGGAGCGTTATATCGGCCACGAACCGGAAGTCATTCAGCGGCTGGAAAAAATCCTGCGGGCCGCGCGGGATATCAAGCAGGTGATTCAGAAGGTCGGCCAGACGATGACCCCCAGCGAGGCGGTGCCGCAGGCCCTCCAGGTCGAACCGCGCCAGCTGCTGGTCGGACGCCGCGTGCTGGTTGCCGATGCCGACGAAACTGTCCGCAGCGCCGCCCACGCGCTGCTGGAACGTTATCACTGCACCGTCGAAACCGCTCATGATGGCGCCGAAACCCTGTACATGGTCCGCAACATCTCGACCCTCGGCAGCTACGACGTCGTCATCGCCGATATCCGCTTGCCGGACATGAACGGTTACGAACTGATGCAAAAGCTGAGCGAGCTGCACGATGCGCCCACCTTGGTCCTCATGACAGGCTTCGGCTATGATCCGGGCCATTCGATTGTCAAAGCGCGTCAAGCCGGCCTCCAGGAAGTGCTCTACAAACCCTTCCGCCTGGATCAGCTGCTGGAGACGGTGGAACGTGTGGTGAGTGCCAAATCGACGGTCTCGCAGTCGTAACCAGCGACCCGGACGGGGCCCCAACTAACAGGCGAACGGGCCCGACCCCTAGTCGCGATGAACATCCTGGAGCACATCCTGGAACTGGCGCTGATCGCCACGGCCCTGTGGGGCCACGCCGTCTTGTGGCTGAAAGTCCTGGACAACCTGCTGGGCCACGAACCGGCCCGCCGGCTGGTCGTCGCCGCCAAAGTCCTGACCCTCCTGTTGTGCCTCCTGCTGCCCGTGTGGCTGGCCGGCTGGTACCTCCGCACCCCGCTCAACCTGCTCGACCAGCTGGGGCAAGGCCAGCTGTCGCTGCCGTTGGCGTATGCCATCTTGTGCTGGGCCCTGGCGGTGGCGACCGCTCCCCAGTTTCTGCGACCCCATCGGGGCGATGATGCGGTCGTCCTGATTTCCAATCACACCACGCTGGTCGACGTGGGCGCTCAGCTCGCCCCACCCCTCACCGCCGCCGGGCTGGCTCGGCTCTGTGCCCACTTGCCGGGCAACCAGATCCTCCAGCTGCTGATCCACGAAGAAAAGATCCGCGTCCCCCAGCTGCCACCCGGTCTGGAAGGGATGTCGATCACCCACCTTTCCGATCTGCACTTGACCGGGAAGGTGACCAAACCCTTCTTCGAGGAAGTGGTGCGGCAGGCCAATCGCCTGGAAGGGGACCTGATCGCGATCACCGGGGACATCGTCGATCACCCGGCCTGTCTGGATTGGCTGCCCGACACCCTGGGACGCCTCCGCGCCGCCTGCGGGGTGTACTACGTGCTGGGTAACCACGACACCCGGCTCGACAGCGACCGCTTGCGGCAAGCGCTGGCCGACTGCGGCCTGGTCCCCCTGGGGGGCCGCTGGCGGGAGACCACCTGGCGAGACCAGAAGCTGATTTTGGCCGGCAACGAGCTGCCTTGGTTTGGGCCGGCGCCGGATCTGAGCGACTGTCCCCCGCGGGCCGATGGCCCGCTGCGGATCTTGCTGGCCCACTCACCCGACCAGCTGCCCTGGGCCCGGCAACACCAGTTCGACCTCATGCTGGCGGGACACACCCACGGGGGCCAAATTCACCTCCCCTGGACCGGTCCGCTGGTTTCGGCCACCAGGATCGGCACCGATTACGCGGCCGGGCTCTCCAGCGCCCCCCCCACCGTGCTGCACGTCAGCCGAGGCATCTCCCAGACGGTGCCCCTTAGACTGCGCTGTCCACCCGAACTGGCACGGCTGACGCTGTTTCGCAGCTAGTGCCGGCCGGATGACGCTTCCGCAGTTCGATGCAGATCCCGCCCGCTCGCAACAGCTTGTGCATCCGGCTAAACCAGAGCTCTTGGGTGAGCGCCAAGCCCAGTTCGTCGCAGGTCTTCAAGATTTCCCGCCGATTGTAGGTGCGGCAGGCCCACAAACGGCTGGTCCACGCCCCCCCGAAGCTGTCTTCGGTGGTGAACAACAGCATCCGCGCATGAGGTTTCATCACCCGCACAATTTCCGCCAACCCCGTGCGGGCATCCGGCAGGTGCTCCAGAACGTAGCCACAAGTCACACAGTCGAACGACTGGTTTGCGAAAGGGAGTCGAGCCAGATCGGCGGTGATCAAATCTGGGCGGCTGCTTTTCAGCCGGCCTCGAGCCCGCCGCAGCATGGCGTGGGAGATATCGATGCCGGTAATCCGCGCCTCCGGATCGGCATACTTCAGGAGGTGCCCCAGAATCTGGCCGGCCCCGCTGCCGACATCCAGAATCTGGCGGGCGCCAGCCAGATCAAAGCGGCGCTTGCGCAACAGCCGATCCCCCAGGTGGAGGTGCCCCGAGAGCTGGCTGAACCGGGCCAGCATCGCCCCCCGCGCGCCACCGTAGACCTTGCGGACCTCCTCCCGATACTGGTCGTAGCTCAACCGGTGAATCAGATCCCGTTCCACGATCCGATTCACGACCTTTCGCCGACGAGACTTGCGGCGCGAAGTTTTCTGCTGCCGATGGTGCCGCCGTTGCGTCCTGGTGATCATGGCTGTGCTGGTTGACTTCCCGTCTTCAGCGGAAGAAGGAACCGGCGGCCGGCGGCCAGCCACCCACGACGGGGCAGCAACCGGACTTCACAGGTAGACCCGACGATTATAGATATACCACTCTACCCCCAAAACGCCTAGCCCCAGAAGGGCCAGCCATTTCCAGATTTCGTGGCGGGCCCGCTGCCACTCCGGCCGGGAAGCCACCCGGACCGGTACATTCCCGATCCGCACCGCGCGTCCCGGCACCGGCCTGATATCGCTCTCGCCCGGGTCAAACAGGTTCACCGCAAACCGATAGCGGTGCTGACCGTGCTGAAACTGGTACACGCCCAGTTGATGCGTCTGGGAAAAGAGGTAGCGATTTTGCTGGTTGCGGCGGACCGTGACCGGCACACCGTCCGGGCAGGTGACTTCCAGCTGGTCCGGCCCGTCGGGAAGGTGCAGGTCCACCGGATGACCAGGGACGACGTTGGTCCAGCCCAGGCTCTGGGCCGCTCGGCCAAGGTACGTGATCAGCTCCTGGACAAACACGGGAAAACTACGGCGGCGGGGCCAGTTGGTATTGTAGTACGCTTGGCCGTCATCGTCGGTCCCCTCGAACTCGAAACCCAAGACGGCGTCTTCAAACCCCTCGCGGGGGGCCACCGCGAAGATAGCGCCCNNAGCGCCCTGGTGCGATTCGATCAGCACCGTGCCTCCGGCGGGCGGTTCAAGCTGCCGCGCCTCGAGGATGTCGACGTTGCCCAGGTCTAGCAATTGGACCAGCGGGTGGGCGCGTTCGGTGTCGATAATCCGCGGCAGGTCGATCGTTGGACCCCACTCCCACTGCCCCCCCACCGGCAGCCGGCCGACGAGAAAGGTGTTGCAGCGGGGCATTTCGGCCGGCTGGCAACGATCGTAGATGATCAGGTCGTAATAACCAGCGCGGGCCTGCACCTGGTAATCTTCGGTCTCCAGCAGCGAAGGCGTGGCAAACCGGACCTCAGCCAGTTCCGCCGCCTTGCTGGTCGATAGAGCCCGAACCAGGGCGGCATTGCCCGGCGAGACACACAAAATTCGGCTCTGCTGCGGCGGATTGACCACGGCCCAGGCCTCGTTGTCCAGCGGCAGGGGATCGTCGTGGTCCAGCGCCAGCCGCAACACGCCCGTTTCCACGTCGTCCAGTGTGAAGATGACTTGGGTAAAATTCTGGCCACGCCGTTCCGGATGCTCGCCCGGAATCCGCGCTTCCTGCACGTCGATTAAGGTACCGTCGAGGAACAATTCCAGCCTGGCGGTGACGAGGTCCGGCCCGTAATTTTCCAGTCGAGCCAGGACTTGGATTCGGTCGGCGCGGTGGGGATGCCGCCGCGTGGCCAGATTCACAATCCCCACGTTCACCGCCTCGGGGGCCCCGATCAGCTCCAGCTGCGGATCCAGATTTCCCAACGAGAAATCGACCACTCCCGGCAGCTTAAAGTCGCTCAACACAAACATCGTCGCCGGCAATGGGTCGGCCGCGGCCTCATCCTGGTCTTCCACGTTCCCTGTGCGCCCCGGATTGGCCAGCCCGGCGGCCAGCCGCAGGGCACCGCCCAGCGACGTGCGGCGGTTGGTCGGCTGCAGCCCCGCCACCGCCTCTTGCAAGGCGCGGTGGTTGGTCGTGAACTCATGCACCACTTCCGCCGTGTCGGAAAAGCTGATGATCATGGCCGCATCGCC
>JABAOF010003378.1_pt2 | contig 11396 bp, 8 predicted proteins | sample 7062171 | NCBI WGS metagenome assembly JABAOF01 (sample SAMN14538628, study PRJNA623070) | marine sediment metagenome | biome: marine biome [ENVO:00000428]; feature: marine pelagic biome [ENVO:01000023]; material: deep marine sediment [ENVO:00002113] | place: India: Gulf of Khambhat ... | reverse complement strand
ATATAAGTCGCCGACCTGGCGACTGGTAATTCGTGTATCAAAGTATCGTTCCGCCCGCCGACGACCGGCCGTGCCCAAGTGGTGCCGATGGGCGGGGTTGTTGATCAGTTGCGCAAGAGCCGCCACGTACTGATCAACATTCCGCGGATCGCATAGAAATCCCGTATCGGGCGTGACCACCTCACGGTTTCCCTTGACGTTGCTGGCCACAATTGGCAGGGACGCGGCTTGCGCCTCCAGCAGGCTCAGCGGCAGCCCCTCCCAGAGTGTCGGATGCAGCACGATATCAGCTGCATGAAAGCCGTGCGTCGGATCGGCCTGCCAGCCAAGCATCAGAACCTGATCCTGAAGCTCCATTTCTTCGACGAGAGCTCGAACTCGAGGCTCGAGTAAGCCGTCCCCTTGCACAAGCAGCCGCCAATTCGAGTTGGGTGAAAGAGTTCGAAGTCTTTTGGCGATTTCTGGCAAAATCAACGGTTGCTTCTGTTCATCCAGGCGTGCTGTAAACAGGATGACGACAGTTTGCGCGTCAATTCCGTGCCGCTTGCGAAATGCCGACCCAAGCGTACGACGCTGCAGTGTTCCGTAATTTGACAGATCGACACCGTTAGGAATCGTCACGCATTTGTCCGCGGGCAGCCAACCATGTTGAATTGCCATCTCTCGCTCTTCATGATTCACAAAAACCACACAATCGCAGTATCGTCCTGCAAAGCGCTCGGTACGGCTGTATGCAAAAGCTTTTACCTTCGACGAAAATTCGTGAAACGCGAATCCGTGCACGTGGTGCACGATTCGTGGTACACGAACCTGCGAAGCCGCCAAGCGCGCAAGCACACCAGGTTTTGATGAATGCGTGTGAACGAGGCTAAAGTTATGCTGATGAAAAAGCTTGCGCAATTGCAGATAAGCCTGCAGATCTCGCGAGGGATGAATGGGCCGGTCGAGTGCCGGAACCGTATGGAAGGGAAGTCCGATGCGCTGTAACTCTTCGGTAAGCGGCCCTTCCTCGCGGCATACTACGTGTGCCTCATAACGGTTCGTGTCAAGAAACCGCAGCATATCGATCATCGCCCGTTGCACTCCACTCATGATAGGCAAAACCTGCACATGGCAGACCCGGAAACGATTTTCGTTTTCCACTTCGGTTCTGATTATGTCATCCATTATATTTTCCTGCCCTAGAAATTATCTCCATGATGGGCGTCATACCACTTCCTGCCCTCGGCCAAACACGGAACGAGTCATACCGTTCCGGTTGGCTGGAAATGTCGGCTCGGGCTTCTATCGATTTTTCGTGATCGCAAACGCCATTCATTGTCGACTCGGTCTCACTCTTCGTTGGCTCACAGCGCACGAGCTAAGTCTGCCATGCAAAAACTGACCGGCATTAGCGCTTCGTGCCTGGTAGCTGATAAAACAAATTAGCACGATCAATATCCAGAACTCGCTATGCCTCAAGCCATTTTCGGTGGAGCCAAAAGCAAAGGCGGGAATGAGGTAAAGCAGTGACGCGATCCCGTATTGGCAGAACATCTGCCAGAAAATGCGGGCGAAAAGGATGCTGCCCACGATGCCGTAGCTAAACAGTACTGTGCCATACGTTGAATGCAGCTCTCGATCACTAAAACGCTCAAACGCACCCTCCCCCGCCCCCACCAGCAAATGCTCAGGATAGTGCCAAATCCGGTCGTAACCACGATGTTGCAGTTCTTCCGTAAATGACTGGCTCTTGTCAATAAACCGATTGTTTACGCTCTTCGAGACCTCGTCTCCGACACCGAACCAAAGCACGGCTCCGGCAAGAACTAACGCTGAGATCATGTACTTTGCACGCGCCAATGATTGCAAAAGAATCAGCAGGATCATCGCCAATACGCCGGCTCGAGAGACGGCGATAGCAGCCAGATACGCCCCCGTCCCATACACGGCTGCAGGGGTGAGCATCGAAAGCCATCTTGATAAATGGATTTTGGGAAAGAGAACCCAGAATATACTGCTGAGCAACACCGCGTAAACGGCGAGTTGAACGGGGTTGTTAAATAATAATGTCCTCCTCGCGCCCACGATTTCGAATATCCCCGAGACACTAATCTGCAAGGATAAACCGCATATGACGGAAACCAGCGTCCAGTTCACAATCCGCCTGCCCAGCCATCCGCACAGCACCGCGGTTGTGAATGCCACCATCCCGTTATAGGCGTAATAGAAACCGTAAGTCAGCACGGACCGATCTTCCAGCAACAGCGACCACACGCCGTTTACCAGGAACGCATATCCCGCAAACAGGAAAATAGCATGACTTACGTGGGCAGTGCCTGAATGTGGTCGCAAAGGACTGAACAGGACCACATGGATCGCCAGCACCAGAAACACATAGTCAGCGATTTGTGGTACGCCACTAGAAAAAATAAAAATACTTGAAAGAGGAAAATACAAAAACCAGAGAACTAGCGCAACGCGTTCGGCCAGCCTGACTTTCAGTCGGGGCATAGCCAAGCGGCGTTGGCTTCCTTGACGAGCCAGTACCGGGTTTCTCGCCGCAATGGCAGTAGGATACCCACCGACAGGATTCATGGTTTTTCCGAAATTAGGTCGTAGATTTGTTCTTCTTGATTCTCACATCGACGCCTTCGTTGTAGTCAGACATTGGTTTCCGCCGCGCGTTCACGATCCGGCACACAGGATTTCCAATGACGAAGATCCACTCCTAGAAGATGTTCGGTAGATTCGATTTCATTCTGCAGGTGTTCTTTCAACCATAATCGGTCGGCCGATCCCAAGCTGGGCAAGCGTGAACCATCAGGTTTTCCGAAGAACGCGTCTTTCAGGTGGAACCGTTTCGCGAGTTCAATGACGCCATAAAGACCCAACGACCGGAAGCGCTGCGCTGCAAGGTCCGCGGCACGCGCCAGAGTCGGGCTACGAGGAAGCGCGGATCCGTTAATTTTTCCTTGCAATGAACAGTCTGGCTTCACAAAAGGGATCTGAAGACGATTACAGATATTTCGTACATATTGATGCGGATTGTCGCGCAGCGTATCCAGATAAAGCACCAGCATTTTGTCTTGACCAAAGATAGAGAACCAACGCGCTAAATTTGTCGCATAGCGGCTGCTACACAATAGCTCTGGATGTTTTGCCACGGCCGCGCGGAGCGGTAGACGCGTCATGCCGTACCGTCGCATATGCAAATACAATGAATACATCCGTTCCACCGGATCGCGCAAAGTGCAAATCAACGCAATGTCGCCGAGATCACGTCGCACACGTTTCGGTGCCAACGGGTCATGAAAGTAAGTCGGAGCCACCTCCACCACAGTCCGGAAGTGTTCGGCTTTTGGGAAGTGCTGCGCGTACCAGGGAATTCCACGGTGGTAGTAGCGATCAAAGAAAAACGTTTCCTTTACGCCTTGCGGAAGACCAACATCTCCGCGACTCGCCAAGTAACGGTGGATCCATGTCGTCCCTGCTCTCTGCGGCCCAATGACCAGGCAGTTCGGGAAGCGGACATTCCTGCAATCGTCTCTTCCAAGTCGAATCATGCGGCTAAGTCACTTGATTTCGCAACAGGTTATGGGAGCTTTTCAAGCTACTACACCGGCCGTTCATGCGCACGCTGCGCGCGTTGGCCGGCAAAGCAGATCATTATGATCAGCATCCAGAATTTACTTTGTCGCAAACCGTTGCCCCTTTTGCAGAAGACAAATTTTTGGAACGAATTACAGCAGCGACGCCACGCCCACGTGCCTTGCAAACGACAAAAAGATGCGTACAAACAATATGGCGCCGACGATGTCGTAGCTAAACAGGACGATAGCATATGTGGAATGCAGCTCGCGATCGCTGAAGCGATCACAGGCACCTGCGTCGGAATGGCTGGCGAGATCGCGGGACTGTTCATTTTCATGCCAAGGATTGCTGGTCGCCAATCTCTCTCGCGAGCGCGTCGGTTCGATTCTCTATAGCGGCCGAACTTTGTAGTTTACCGATGCGCTGTCGCGTTCGGTGCGAGACGGCTTGATAAAAGTCCATCCGATTTTTCTTCAGGAGGTCGCCATGGTACTGCCAGGCTTTGTTCCAATTTCGCGCGGCCATTGATGTCAGCCGTGCAGGATCTCGTACGACCTCGATAATTTTTTCGGCCAGCGCGTCTGCATTCCCGGCTGGAACGATGTCCTCTGTGGAAAGAAGTTCTGGAATTCCTCCCACGTCTGATCCAATGCACGGCAAGCTGCGTGCCATCGCCTCAATCATGGCTCTCGGTAGGCCTTCCTGAAATGAGGGTAATACAAACAAGTCAACGCAATCCAAGTGCTGGCGGATGGAATCGCCCGCAGGCACGCGACCCAAAAAATTTATTCGGTCGTCGACATGCTGCAAGCTGGCTCGTTCCACAAGTGCTGGCCGTAACGCTCCGTCCCCGATCATGTTCAACTCAACGGATATTCCTCTGTTTCGAAGCAAGGCGACAGCGTCAATCAGAATATGTGGTGCCTTGTAAAGCCTCTGTAAGTTACCCACAAAGGCCAACCTGGGTTGTCGCAAGGGTGCCGAGTATTTTCTGGGCGCGTCGGAAAATGCATCGTGCCGCAAGTCTACATTTGAGCAGCCATGCTGTACAAACGCTTTTTGGCTGGGGGGGTAGCGTTGCTGGAGGGCACCGTGTGTGACATAAAGCGCGGCTTCGGCACGAGCACACACTTTACGAGTCAGATACGGAAACCACCAGCGCAAAGTGGAGGATAAACCAGGTACCGACTTTTGGTAGTTGAGATGATCGTAAGGATCGCCACACACCTCAACGGCGTAAGGATAATTTTTGCGACGTAATTGACGAGCGATCACGGCCGAGATATGCCAGGCCGGCAGTCGTAGGATCACTGCATCGCCATCTTGGACGGCCAAGTTCAAGGCCCGTTGAACCTGGAGAAGCTTGCGAGCAAAGCCGAGAGGCCCGATGAAATAGGGCATTGCAACGAATGAAACGCCTACGCCATCCGCCCTCTGGACATCATCGCTTTCCCTGGCCACATCCACAATTCGCGCGACCGCCTTCACGTTGTCGAACACGCAGAGGTACCGCGACAGTTGCAGATAGTCCCAGGAATATCTGGTCCACACCTTGCCGTCAGGCGTTCTCTCGTAGCGGTCATTTAGCGTCAATACCAAATCCATTTCGCGCACACCATGCAGGTAATCGACTACGCGGCAAACCTTAACGAGCGGGTACTTTGATAAAATTCATACCAAGACTGAAACATGAGAATATGCCATACAAAATGTTCCGTTCGGTTCGCTCCCGAAAGAAACTGCTGCCAGGATTGACGAACTAACGATGGATCGAGAATCCCCTCGCTGGCAAGGCGATGTTCGTCCAGGTGGCTCTCGGCCCAGTCACGCAGTGGGCCGCGAATCCATTCACCAATGGGAACGCAGAAACCAGCTTTCGGTCGATCAACCAGTTCGCGGGGGACATATTTATACAGCAGTTGTCGGATTGGCCACTTGCTCTGTCGCTGGTGTACCTTCAATGACGGCGGGATACGCCAGGAATACTCGACAATACGGTGATCCAAGAACGGGGCCCGGCATTCGAGACTCACCCCCATACTCGCTCGATCCACCTTCACAAGAATGTCATCCGGCAAATACGTAAGCATGTCGGTAAACATCATCCATGTTCGGACGTCCCTCGAATCGGGAAGTTTTGGCGCCACCTTGGCGACTGGATGTTGTGTGGCGGACACGACGAAGTCCGATGGGAAATCGCAATAGGAAACAAAGCGGGTGTACAGCTCCGCGCGGTTGCGAAATCCCGCGATCTGTGCGAGTCGGATGATCTGCTGTCCACTGGAACCTCGACCGCCGTGGCGTCGAAAAAACGGATCAAGCCAGGACATACAATCGTCAAAAACCTGGGGAGGAATCATCTCCACCAGCTTTCCCAAGGATGTTCGAGCCACGCTGGGCACCCAGCCAAGGCATTTCCAGATCATGTGACTTAGTTGATAACGACGATAACCACAAAATAGCTCGTCGCCTCCGTCACCGCTGAGACTGACCGTAACATGACGTTTGGCCAGCTGCGAGACGAGATAGGTCGGGATTTGGGAAACGTCCGCGAATGGCTCGTCGTACAGGGAACCGAGTTGTGGCACCACGGCCCGTGCCTCGCGGGGGGTGACATACAATTCCGTATGATCCGTCCCGAGATGTCTCGCCACTTCCTTCGCATAGGTCGCTTCATTGAATGCTTCTTCAGTGAATCCGATGGTAAATGTCCGCACCCGCCGGCTTGATTCCGCCTGCATCAAAGCGACGACCGCTGACGAATCGATTCCACCTGAGAGGAACGCACCGACGGGCACGTCCGCCAACATCTGGCCCTTGATGGCGTCGCGCAAGAGATGTTCCAAGTGCTGCACGATCTCCGTAGGTGAGTCGGTTACCACATTCTGCAAAGAACTGCCAACGACAGACTCAGGGTTCCAATAGTACTTCGCAGGCGGCAGTCCACCATGAAGGCTGCCCGACTTGCCGATGTCCAGCGTGAGGTACGTCCCTGGCAAAAGCTTAAAGATGCCTTGAAATACCGTGCGCGGCGACGGAACATACTTAAACCGCAAGAAATGCGATACGGCGTTGTGGTCAATTACACCGCGCCATTGCGGATGCCGCCAAAGCGCCTTTAACTCTGAACCAAATAAAAACACGTCCTGTGAGACTCCGTAGTACAGCGGCTTTTCACCCATACGATCGCGTGCCAGATGCAACTGCCGAGTATGGCAATCCCACACGCAAATCGCGAACATGCCAACGCATTCGATCAACGCTTTTTCCAAGCCCCAGGTTTCAATCGCGGCCAAAAGAACCTCGGTGTCCGATCGACCCCGAAAGGCATAACCCAAAGCAACATCACGATCCGGCCCATCAGTCACCGCCTCGGCAGGATTAGCTGGCGTGGCAGAATCCGACTGTAGTCGCTGCCTCAATTGGCTGTGATTGTAGATCTCGCCATTGAATGCAATCACGTAACGACCGCTGGCTGAGACCATCGGTTGGCGTCCTGTCGCAGTTAGATCCACGATGGCCAGGCGGCGGAAACCCAAGGCGATGCCGACTGTTGGATCGACCCAGGTCCCCACGTCATCCGGACCCCGATGCGTTAAGCTATCTACCATCGCACGAGCGGTTGCCGTTAGCGAATGCCGCGTTGCGTTGCGCCCCGATCGCAGCTCAACAAATCCACTTAACCCGCACATGCCCGCTATCCTACTTTCAATCATTCCCGCTGTATGGATATCCTTAAGAAGACATCATTTAGCGACAGTTGGATTTCGTTTGTGTTTGCCACGCGCTGAGATCGCGACCAGTCAGTCGGCCAAGTTTGAGAATGTCCTTGGAAAACAGCTCACCAAGTTCTTGCCGCAGCGGGACAGGAAGGGGAGATCGCTTGACGTTCTTCCAAAATAAGCGTCGGAACGAATCCTCGATACGATTAGTATTACCGCCCAATTGTCGCTTGAGCTTTTCAACGCAGGTCCGCAAAAAGGAAGGCTTGCGCTGCCACAAATACGCGAGCCGTGGAAGACTGTGGGTTTTGTTCGCGTTGAAGCGGGGAAAGGTGGTTCTGTGGTCATCCGGCAGTTCGAGAAAGTCGAGAACTGTTCGATAAACCTGTACCGGGGATTTCAATAAGTCGTCGAAAATAAGAAAAAGAATTTGCTTGCGCGAAAAAACCTGCAACAACGATTCCACCTGGTCACCCAAGAGTCCGACTTTGCCGTATTGAAGAAATTGCCGAGTTCGGCAACGCGGCGGTACGCGCAGACCGCGAGCTCGTAATGGCTGCAGATTCCATGCTTCGCTAAATTCAGGCTCGTCTTCATCAAAGCTGAAGACCATTTGTGAGTGGAACGCATGGACAAGGTCCACAGGATTGCGCAGCATGACGAGCAATCTAGCATGCGGATTGTAGTCCCGGATGTTGCGGAGGGCGACACGCGAGTAAAGATAGCCCGCAGAGGCCTCGCCCGCGGCAAGATGCGTGGGCTGCGATTGTCTAAAGAGGTTTTCGTATTCGATTTCTGTTTTGACAAATTTAAGGTTGGGGAAATCGTCTGCAAAATAGAAGGGCTCTTTGGGATGCGTCAGAAAGATGTTCGGGTGCGCACGCAAATATTCACTAAGCCCTGTCGTCCCGCATTTTGGAGCACCAACAAGGAAGAAATTGGGTCTCATAACGACGCTCGACATGGACCGATCTTGAGCTGGAGAGTCGGCTGCCCAGGCACAAACAACTCACAAGCTGCTCGGAGCAAGGCGTTCTTGAGGATAGCGATCGCAGCAGCCGTTTCTGGCATCCAGGCGTCCCGCAGGCGCTCTACAATCCAGCGAACACGCTTGTTTTGGGCTATCGCTAACGCGTGGTGCCCCGCGAATTGTTAGTGACATCAAATTGGCATCGTTGAGTTATATACAGGCCGCTGCGGATAGCGGGAAGAGCAGTTCGAGCGCGGTCCCCTGTCGAAAATTTGTCTCTAGCAGAGCCCATTTTTGACCGTGGATGGGAAAGTTTTGCGGTGATCGTAAAACTTGCCCGTACCGGCATCTTGCCTCTCGCGTCTTTTCCGTGGGACGAGCAATAGGCAGCGATCGTATTGTCCAGCCAAATGTGATCGCTAGCAGCGCTAGCGGATTTGAAGCGTCGTGTGCCTCGGGTTTGGCAGACAAGATGCAATTTGTTTCGAGTCACTCGTCGTTATCTCACTATCTCACTGCGCGCGTGTAAGCAAGTCAAGCTTGCTATTGATTGGCATGTCAGCAACTGATAAACCACTCAACTTGTCGCCGGAATTTGCTGTTTTCTGCGAACAAGGGACAAGAAACGCGTGCACTCGATGTCGCCCGTATCCAATTTTTCCGCTTTGGAACCACGGCGCTGGCATGATTGCTGTTCCATCTATCTTATGCCGCCACCGCTACCTAACAAGCCAAACTAATGCGACCCATCACCAGTGCTCTAAGAAGGTCGCCCTACGTCCGCGATCTAATTCGGCAGTTTCGCTTGCGCTGGCAACGCTTCCAGAGGTCGGAACCTTCGTACTGGCTAGGCAAAGTGATCCAGAATGAGAAGGCATTCGTGGTCCAAATTGGATCGAACGACGGAAAGACAAATGATCCAATTTACCCGTTATTGCAGAAACACGACTTGTGGACCGCCTTGTTCGTCGAGCCAGTACCGTATTTGTTTAATCGACTGAGGAACAATTATGGCGAACATAGTCGCTTTCGTTTCATAAATGCGGCGATTAACGATGGAAACACTGCCACATTTTATTGGGTGGACGAAGCGGCACNNACTGGGATCGTTCGACTGCGCGCACATTTCGCGCCATTTGGACGGCAAGTTAATGCCCTTCATCCGCCAGACGAAAATCGAAGGCAAATCCTTGCCCGAGCTTTTTTACGAAAATGGCGTTGCGCGTATCGACCTGTTGCACATCGACACGGAAGGCCACGATTGGCAGATACTTTCACAACTTGATCTGCGCCAGATAACTCCGCGCGCCATTCTTTACGAGCACAAGCACCTGTCCAAAGAGGATAAAGCCAACTCGATTCAGTTTCTGGCCAGTCGCTATGAAATTTTTTCGCTCGGCGGCGATTTCCTCGCTGTAAACAGACAAATCGGCGACGACGTGCAGACGTCGCTCTCTTTGCTGCGCCGTCGCAATCAGATCCCATTTACCCATGCAGGACGCGGTGATGCGACGAGCAAGGACGAGCAGCATTGACAGCAATCCACTTTTCTGAGTTTACAGAACGGCCAACCTGGCTGAAATGGTTTATCGCATGCACAAGTTGATATTCAAAAGGTTGCTACCGATCGAGCTGCTGCCCGATGTGGCCATGCGCTTGCTCTTTACCGCCCTCCGCCTATCCGGCCCGATGTTTCACGGCATCACGGCCTGGATTCTTTTAATCTTTTTAATCATCGAAAAACGTTCGATGCTTAGCTGGCGCAGGTTGTGGAACTTGTACCGGCTGTGCTCCGCTACGTCTCTTCCCGAGGGTTGCTTCGTCGAATGCGGAGTGGCACGCGGTGGAGGCGTCGCCATGATGTCATTGGCTGCACGAGGAAAACGAACCGTATGGGGGTTCGATAGCTTTGACAAAATGCCCGTCTTAACGGCAGAGGATGAGGGGGACGGCGACGAATGGGTTGGACACTCTTGTTCTGGGGCCAACGGCAAGCAGGAAGCCGCTCGGACTTTGAGCCGCTTCAGGCTTGATTCGGACGACACGCATCTGGTCGCCGGATGGTTTCAAGACACCCTCCCCCAACATGTCGATCGGATAGTGCCGATCGCGGTGCTGCGACTCGATTCCGATTGGTACGCTGCCACCCGCTACTGCCTCGAACGGTGCTATGAACAGGTCGCTGTGGGTGGTGTCATCATCATCGATGATTACAACACCTTCCTGGGATGCAGGAAGGCCGTAGACGATTTTCGGGCGCAAAAGAAAATCGACTCGCCACTCATTGCGACAGAACGAGGTACCGAAGTGTATTGGTACAAAATGGAAAGTCCCGTCGCAGTGCGATCCGCTGCCTGAATGACATAGTCAAGCAAATCCGCTTTGGCGGCGTTACGGCAGGGTAGCTTACCAGATCAAGTTAAGGCCAAAGCAACGGATCGTCGCCGACTTTGTTGCCTTGTTGTTTGTCGTTCCGACGTATCAGATGTTGTTGTCATGCCGGCGACACACACGCCTTATCGACGAACTACGCGGCCACCGACCGCTATTCGGAAAAAGACCGACTTTCCTGCCGCAAAGGAACCTCGTCCTCCATCGCTCAAGCGCGGCTTTTTGTGGCTCTTGCTGGGTAATCTCGGCTATGCCGCTTTTCAGTGGGGACAATTCGTCTGTCTCGTTTGGATCGGCACGCAGGAAATGATCGGCCAATTCGCGTTGGCTCTCGCCATAGCGACTCCGCTGATGATTTTCAGCCAAATGGCGCTCTCGACAGTTCTGGCCACGGACGTCACCGGCAACTACCGACTTGGCGACTATCTTGCGTTGCGACTTGCAAGCACCATGTTTGCCGTGTTTTTGATTTGTGCCGTTGGGATCGTCTGCCATTGGAATCTCGCCCTGTTAATTTTTGCCATCGGCCTGGCGAAAGGTGTCGATTCTATCAGCGATATATTCTGTGGCTTTCAACGCCAAAAAGAGCGTATGGACCGGGTTGCCTGCTCGTTGCTGTCCAAAGGCCTGTCCGGCGCTGTTGGAATGATTACCGGTGTTTGGTTCACCGGCAATATTACTTGGGGAGCAGTGGGCCTATTGATTGGTTGGGCGCTGCCACTGTTGATTTATGACATCCC
>JABAOF010021978.1_pt1 | contig 11398 bp, 7 predicted proteins | sample 7062171 | NCBI WGS metagenome assembly JABAOF01 (sample SAMN14538628, study PRJNA623070) | marine sediment metagenome | biome: marine biome [ENVO:00000428]; feature: marine pelagic biome [ENVO:01000023]; material: deep marine sediment [ENVO:00002113] | place: India: Gulf of Khambhat ... | reverse complement strand
GATTCAGTACATGGGAAAGATCACCGTGAAGACCCGAGGAGAGCTCGCCCCCAAAGAGGATGTCCACCATATGGTCAATGGATCGGGCCATGAAATCATCCTTGTTTCCCTTGGCAGAAGGAAGTCAGCGTTGAGGATCGCCGAAATCCTGTTCAGGGCATTCTATGATCTGAACCTGCAAAACACCTATCGACTTGTTTTCGTCATCGACCCATACCTGGATCCGGGGTTGAAAGAGCAGATGGTCCAACGATTCTCCAACGGTCATGTGTCTTTCTTCGATTTTCTCCCGAATCTCGTAGACATCATCAATGTTTCCAGCCTGGTCATCGGCAGGGCAGGTTACAATACCCTGAGTGAGATCCTTCTGACCGATTCAAAGGCGATCCTGATTCCAGAAGAACACGGGCATCAAGAACAGGAAACCAGGCTGGACAAAGTCCAGAATGCCAACATCTCTGTTCTCTACGAAGAAAACCTGACCCTTGAGCGTTTTCGAGAGACGCTGGACCATATGCTTCACCGAGACCCCGTATCGCTCAACTGTTCCTTTGACAAGTACGCGATTGCCAAGAAGATTCTTCGAGACCTGGATGGTTATTTCGAAGGACGATCAGAAGCCGTATCCCTAGGCCTGAAGAGCCGACATGAGGAGGTCGAGCGAGTCCTTGGATGAAGGGAGGCGCCTGATCGGAAATTTCCTGATGAGGGCCTTTTCGATCTTTGAGGAAAAGTTTTTTGCATTGTATCGAGCGACCAGGGCGGGATGGCAGAAACCGTGAGGTTCAACATTCCTCGAGAGCACGACATTACAGCCCAATTGCAGAGCCTCCACAATTGCCTGGCTGTAGCACTCATTGCGCGAAGGGCTAACGAATACTCTGGCGTTCTCCATCAGCCTGAGGGCCTCTTCGTGTTCTACCCACCCGGCATGGAAAACCCCGTCTATGGCGAAAGGGACCTCTCCGACCACGACGATTCGAAGGCCCTTTCTCCTCAAGATTTCGACAATACCCGCGAGAAACCGGTATCCCTTGACGAGCCTATCAACTCCTCTGTCCTTCCATTGAGCCACCGCGATGAGGTCGATTTCTCTTGACTTCCATGGCCTTTCGGATCGAACCCGACGGAAGATCTGGGGGACTTCGAAGATCTTATGGGCGACTTCAGGGTAGACCTTCCTCAAAATGCGACTGTTGAGGCCTGGAGGGGAGAGAATCTTACTTGCCCTCTGGAGGGCCAATCGTTCCCGTTTAACCCGGGTGGATTCTCGAACCCTGGGCGGATTCTTTAGCCGGAGGAAATCCAAGGCCGTTCTATGGGGATAGGCTTCCTGCCAGTCTTGAAGGTATGCCGTTCCTCCGGGGATGAGAATCAGATCGTTTAGATGGGCGGAAAGGGTTGCGAGTTCATTTCTGCCGAGAACGATATGGTGCCTGGCTGGATGTTTGCGGACCAGTTCGGGAACTGGCCCGTAATCGTTTTCGGATAACACAAAAATATGAGGAAGTTGCCTCGGGTTGCTGGAGGCAATCAGAGCCGACGGAATTTGCTCTCCGAGAAGTGATTCGTGGAGATGATAGGCGAGAGTTCCCAATCCGCCTTTGCCATAACCCTCAAGATTGATGATCAGGATTTCGTAATCTTCCATTCGATGCCAGAACTTTCTCTGAAATCTGTGAAAAGGTCGCTCTTCGCTACTCAAGAGCTTCGGTTGTGCTGTCAGTTGTCGGTTGTCAGTGGTCAGTTGTCACGGACGATTCAAATCATCAGATCTGCATTCCATGGGCAAAGCCCTTTCGATTCATCTTTCTGGATCTAAAGTGCTGACCTCTTCAGCGACGGCCCACGGACAATCAATGGCGGACGGGACTTCGTTGCTAAGGACTGTTACCGAAAAAATCTTGATTCGTGCTCACAGCTCTCTTTTCCAGTTTTTTAGAGGTTGCTCTGGCCGAATAATACCAAGAAAATGGCGAGTCAAATCGTTGCGGTGATTCAGCTCTGAGTCCTTTCCACGCGCTCAAAACTGAGATCAGTGAGATTCGGGACAGGACAATTCGTGCAAAGAGGGATCCTGGGCCATCTTTTCAGAATGCTTCTCCGGAATTGATTGTATTCAGATCCAAACCATATATCGCGGAAGGGCTCTTTAAAAACGTTCCCCATTGAGTACTGGCTGTCGAAATCGTTGCAACATGGAACGACGTGACCGTCGGTATTGATAACGACCCGCTCCCACGGCCATCTGCATCGATTTTCCTCCAAGTGTCTCTTGAGGATCTGCCCTTGCGCGTCTTCATAGCGGCTGTATTCTGTATCGGTGGGAAGGAACTCAACCCCTGTATCACACCGCCCTGAGCCAGACATTTGTAAGTTGAAAGTCTTGAACCGAATCCTGTCAGCCCCGAGTTGTGCGGCCAGTTTTCGAAAACCGTCCATCTCTGCCTCATTGTGCTTCATAATAATGAATTGGAGCTCCATGACAGGCTTGTTGGTTTTCTGTCTTCGCTTCTCCGCGTCCAGGGCTCGAATGTTGTCAACGACTCTCTTCAGCCTTCCACCCCGGCGATAGGTGGCGTAGGTCTCTTGAGTGATTCCGTCCAGAGAGATCATGATCTCATCAAGGCCTGAGGCGACCAGACGGGAGGGGTCGAGGACGTGGCCATTGCTCGAGATGTTGACGTCCGGAATCCCCTTTTCCTTAGCAAACGCAATCATTTCATAGATATTCCGATGGAGGAATGATTCTCCGTAGTTGTGGAGGGTGAGATGGATAAGGAACGATTTGAGTTCCCCCAAGATCTTTTGGAACAGGTCTAAAGGCATGTCTTTGGCCTGATAGGTCTGGTTGCTTCCCACGGGGCACATGGGACAGGTAAGGTTACAGCGCCTTGTCGGTTCGATCATGGCGATGATTGGAAAAAGAAACGCGTTGGGGGAGATAGGCTTCCCGATCGAGATGTTTTTCACCAGATTTGCCGTCACTTCGGCGCCTCTCGTATGGATCGGCCACATGGTGTTCTTGATCGAATGGTCTGTTGCCACGAATCCAGTGAAGATCCCATGATCCATTCTCGGGGAAATGGGACGGAGGACAGGTTCTTTAGGGTTTGGCTCCGCGTGGATCAGGGTGATTGTCGATTCCTTCTTCCGCCCGGTCTTGCCTGTGGAGTAGCGGAGGTGGCTCGAAAATGCCACGGGGAGGAGTGAGTCTTGGCTTTTGGGAGATCCATCCACGGGATCAGGCCCCCACAGGATGATCCTCGGAGAGATTTTCTCGATGTTCGTCGCAAGGTCTCCTGGCAATTCGTCTCCATCGAAAGGGGGTACAGCCGAAATTGGCCGCGTTTCCACACCGTCGATACGGTCAAGACCAATGACGTCAGAAGGGTCGTAGAAGAGTTTGGCAGGAATATGGGGGCAGAGAACGCGAATCCATTTCAATAGCTCGAGGAACCCCTCCTGAGACCTCCTTTCTGCCCTTTTCATATAGAAAGCAATCAATTTCGTTGCCTGTCGTTTTCCAAAGACTCTTGACCTAAAGATTATGCCAGATCAGAATATTGTTTCAAGGGCCTTTGAAGCCCCCGATTCACGACGTGATCTCTACCGAAGTGGTTGGTCGATCACCCCCATTACCGGACGCTTTTGGAAGTGATCATTTCGATGACTGATATGATTCGCGGATCCTCTCGACTCAGGTGATGAACTTTTGGAGGCTCGGCTGGTTGACATCTGAAAAGACCGGGTGTTAGATTCCTACCTCTTGGAAGAACGGCTCGCGTGTGGAAAGGGCAAAGAAAGGAATCTCTCGGGGCGATGCGTTTGATCTTGATTCGGCATGGAGAGTCCGAGTGGAACCGCGATGGTCGTATCATGGGGCGGGCGGATGTCGAGCTAACCGGGTTGGGCCAGCGCCAGGCGCATGCGCTTGCCAAAGCGTTGCAGGGAGAGAAGATCGAGGTGGTTTACTGTAGTCCTCTGAGGAGGGCGATGGATACGGCGAGAAGGATCTCCAATGATCAGGGATGCCTCGTGATTCCGGATCCGGATCTTGAGGAACTGGGTCGTGGAAATCTGGAGGGAATGACTCGGCAGGAAGCGTTTCTCAAATATCCAGGTTTGGAGAGAATATGGCCAAACGTTTGCGGTATGGCCGGTCTTCGGGGGCAGGAGTCACTGGAGCACTTCAGACTGAGAGTTGAGTCCTCCCTGAATCGGATCAAAGCCGAGCACGATGAAGGGACGGTCGTGCTTGTTGGTCATTATTTCGTCAATCTCGTTATTCTGCTGAGCGCCTTAGATATGGAACTCGGGTATCTTCGAAACTTTGGACAGGATCTTGCTGCCATCAGCGTCGTGGAGATTGAGGGAAATCGATCGACGATTTGCCTATTCAATGATACGTGCCACCTTCGAAAAGGATAGGGAATGCCACGAGTGAGTGTCGTCATGTCCGTCTATAACGGGGAGCGCTACGTTGGCGAGGCGATAGAAAGCATTCTCAATCAGACCTTCCGAGATTTCGAGTTTATTATTGTCGATGATGGTTCAGTTGATAGCACGCCAAGGATCCTGGCAAGTTATCAAGACCCTCGGATCAAGATCTATCGTCAGCCGAACCGGGGGCAGTCATCGGCGCTCAATCGTGGAATCCGGCACGCCTCGGGGGGCTATATTGCCCGGATGGATGCCGATGATGTGTCTTTCCCGGAGAGGCTTGAGCGGGAGGTTTCTTTTCTCGATGCTCACCGAGAGATTGGACTCGTCGGGACCTGGTGCGTGAAGGTCGATGTGGGGACTGGCAAAAAGCGTGTCCAGTCTCTCCCTGAGGACGATATAGCCATCCGGAAGTTTATGACGGTCGATAATCCCTTTATCCACAGTTCGATCATGGTCCGGAAGTCCGTCCTCGACACAGTCGGTCTATACGATGAGGGGCTCATCTGGCAGGACTATGAGCTGTGGGTGAGAGTCGCTAAGTCTCATCGAATGGCCAATATCCGCGAGCCTCTGATCATGAGGAGAAAGCATCCAGGGAGCCTGACAAGGACCACGAAAAAAAGCAGAGAATTTTGGGAACGCTTCGCGATCCAGCGGAAGGCTGCATGGCAGATGGGATTCAGGCCCCTGGGAGTGATCGGGATGGCGAAATCCCTGACGAAGGCAGTGTTTCACAAGATCTATGAATACCCAAGCGGGTGAGAACCATGAGATGGGCTTCGTTGGCCGATTCACTCAGGTTAGGAATTTCTTCTGCAACTCGCGGATCCGCTGGCTGAAGACTCGGCAGATGTTGATGGATATCTGGGGAAACTCTCGCATGATCTCCTCGAATTCGAGTTTCCCAAGGACCAGGAGTTTTGCATCGGTGTTGGTTTTAACGGTGGCTGATCTGGGTTTGTCTTCGAAGAGGGCCATCTCTCCAAAGTAATCGTCTTGGGTGATCGTGGCGATGAGTGTTTCGTTTTCCGAGCCATACTTTCCGATAACCGAGACCTCTCCAGAAACGATGAGAAACATGGTGTCTCCCGGTTCCCCCTCTTTGACAACAACTTCGTCTTTCGGGTAGTCTTTCTCTGCGGTCACCGAGCTGATTGCGGCCAGTTCTCTCACTTGAAGGTCTGAAAAAACGTATATTTTCTTCAGATGAATCATCTTGTCCATGGTTGAAAGCATGGCCTCTCCCTTCCCACTGGAATCAATGGCCCCTGTTCGTTCGAGAGCCTGTGCCGTTACTTCCCGCACGGTCGCGTTTGGATGATCCTGAAGGGCCTGGAGTTTTTCTCCGAAACCCTCCATCCGCTTTTCTGCGATCACGTAGAGGGCGCACATTTGCGTCACAGGGTCTTCGCTTGCGAGGAAATCTGCCAGAAGGGCTGAAGGGTCGGACGGCCCCTCTCGGGCGATGTCAAACTGTTTTTGGCCGACCTTCAGTTTCTCGGTCGGGGAGATCTCGTCGACGAGGGGGATCAAAACCCGAGAGAGGGCGGGGTGAACGGTATTCTCGAGGGCCTCTAAGGCATTGGCTCTCTCCCTGGCCTCGGCCTTCAATCCTCGATAGATGACCCGCATCTGACTGTCGCCGCCTTGAATCTCTAGGATCCGGAACACCGTAAAGATGGCATCGTCATTCTTGTCTTCTAGGTGCTGGATCAAGAGTTGAAGTGCAGGTGTCTCCTCAAGACTTCTGAGTCCCTGGGTCGCAACGATGTTTTCGTAGGCCGACCGGATTTCCCGATTGATGAATTCTGAAAACTCTACGTCCTTGACCTCAAGGTCTTGCAGGAGGCGGAGGACGCCATTCTTAACATCCCGCTTTGGGGAATTGAGGGCTTTCAGAAGCAGAGGAACGGCTTGTTTGTCCATTTGGCTGATTCTCTGAAAAGCCGCCTCCCTGACCTCACTCGACTCATCCCCGAGCATTTCGATCGCCCGCCCGACGGTGGGCTCGAGATCGAGGGATAGGGCCGAAACAGCGGCGCTTCTGACTTCGGAGCTCGGACTTTCGAGATAAGCGAGGAGTCGCTCATCTCTTTGAGGTATCTCAAGGGAACCAAGGGCTTTGAGGATTTTGGATTGGGTTTTTGGATCTTCTGCCGTCTCAAGGAGGCCATAAAGGCGATCCGCAAGCTTTACCTCTCCGGTTCGCGCCACGGTCGTGACAGCCAGAAGGAGCTCTTCAGGATCGCGGCTGTCCAACCATTTTGAGAGGAGGGAATAGCCTTTGTCGCTCATCTCGGCATGGTAAAGCCCGACGATTGCCTCGGCTTGAACGGCCCTCTGGTCGATCTCACAGGCTCGTCTGAGAAAGTCGATATTCTCGCCAGGTGCGAGCCTCCCAACCGTTTTGACCAGATGAGGTCGAAGATCTCCCGATGCGGTGTCAGCCATTTCAACGAGGGTAGGAACAGCCGCAACCGTGTCCTCAGGTCGCAGCAAATCGAGCAGTTCAATCTGGATGGGAAGCTCTTTTTTCGGGAGGACCGATAGAATTGCCGCGCCGAGCTCCGGATACTGCGCTTCAGATAAGATGCGCCCACAAAGGACCGCAGCCGGGCCTTCCTCCTGGCGCAAGCCTTCGAGAAGGCGGTCGCGAGTTTTCGTATCCTGAACGAGGACGGTCAGATCGACCTCCTCCAGCGCCTTGAGATCGACCTGTTTTTCCAAAACGGTCTCAAGAAGGAAGGACGAATAATTTCTCCTCAAGCGAAAGGTCGCAAAGATCCATCCGCTCACGAAGATGAGCCCGAAAATGGAAAAGTAACTCGCATGGATAAAGGCCTTGAGGCCGACGAGTATCAGAGATCCGAGAAGACTTCCTGCCCGTGCAGCCACCTGGAGAATCGGCCGTATCTTTGCCCGGAATTCATCGGGAAAGAGATTGATCAGGATGTTATTCGCCGGATTATGCATGGTTGTGGTGAGGACGCTGATGCTGATCCTTGCGTAGATGCCGGCGAGAATATCAAAGCGAAATAGGAGCAGGGAAAAAACAAGGAAATAGTTGCCCGGACGAAAGAGGAGGGCACCGGGGATGCCCACTCGAGTATAGACCTTCCCGACAAACATGAGAAGCACGAAGGCGATGATATTGAGGACCCCTCGAATGGCTGCATAAAACTGGATCAGTCCGCCTTCTGTGTCGAAGCTTTGGTCAAGAATCACACTGTATTGGAAATCGAACATGGGGCCAATGATGTTCGGGAGAACCCTGATGGAAGCGAGTAGCAAAAAGAGCATTGAGCCCTTCGCCAAAAGGGTCATCTCTTTCAGACCAGCGATCGGGGAGGACCAGGCTTTTTTCTGCGCGGCCTGAGCTCTCGGAGCAACCATCGGAGGGGGGAAGAGTTGTCCGATTCGACGGGTGGCCAGGGCTCCCAGGAAGAGCAGGCCGGCCGAGATCAGAAGGAGATTGTCTAATCTGGTCACTTGACTCAAAAAATTGGTCGAGAAACTCCCCAGGATACGCCCCAGGATCCCCCCGGCGGTAACCAGGGGAAAGATCCTCTTGGACTGGCGCGTGTCGAAAATATCGTTGCAGATGTTCCAGAAAATGACGAGCATAATGCCGTTGAATTGCTGTCTAAAGATATACATGGCCGGGTAGAGGAGAGAGATATTGAAGAGGATCAAGAAACGGCAGAGGATCTCAATCGTGCCAAAGATGATGAAGATCCGGGACAGGATGGTCGTGGCTGAGTATCTCCCAACCAATCCCCGGATCAGATCCATGGCAAAAAAGACGAGGACGGCATCGATGACAAACATCTCTGGGAGGTATTCGACACCGAACCGCTTGATAAAGGCGGTATCCGCGAAATTCGCAAAAAGCATTTCGCTGAAGAGGATGAGGAACATCAGTCCGGTGGTCCAGCTGAAGGCCCGGTTTTCGTCGGGATGAATGTCGAGGAACCTACGGAGAATACCCGTAAGCTTTTTCATGAGATTTCCTTAATGGCTTTTGGTTGGCAGTGTCCGAAAAGGAGGTGGTTATTCCTTCATAACATGCCCAAATCGAGCCTCGATCTCTTTCTCCAATGATTTCGCCCGCCGAAGATACATCATGGATTGAGATGGAGACTCTCCTGCATAATACTCCCCCTCATTCTGGAAGAAATCGTATTTGTCAAGCATGGCAATCAATTTCCACTGCTCTTCGCCGCTGAGGTTATTAAACCCGTTTTCGTCTACCTTTTCTTCGAGCGCTGGGTGATCCTTAACGACCTCCGCGTATGTGACCTTGTCCGTCCGTGCAGGAGTGGTCTTCTTCTCACCCATTGCCGTCGTGGAAGTGTGAGCAAAAAGAAGCAACAGTACACCAGCCAGGAGCAGGGCTTTTCTCATCAACAACTCCTTTCTCGAACGAGATTATAGAGATCACGGCAGACCTTCTTGTGCGATAAAGCGATTCCATTCTAACAGCTAGGCTCGTGGAAAATCAAACGATTTCTGATGGCAGTTCTTCGAGTTTCGGGACTCCTCTTGGGCTGAAAGGGCATGGGCGTCGGCGGTGACTCAACGATGGACCCTTGACTTCGAGGTGACCTGGAAAAAACCCAATTGGAGGATTCTGGGATTTGCTGTTTTGGGAGAATGACCTATCGAACCCCGAATGAATTGCAAGCCGCGACAAAATATGGCAATAATGAAGGAGAATTCGGCCTGTTGGGTGCACGCTGATGGAGCGAGATCCGGTCATCATCGTGGTTCATTATGACGAGATTGGTCTCAAGGGCAGAAACCGACCTCGCTTTGAGCACCAGTTGATGAGAAATATTAGACGAGCCCTGGAAGGACTCGGATCGGTGGGTACAGAGAGACTCTATGGGAGAGTCTTGGTCAGGCTGAATGCGAGGTCCCCATGGGATGAGGTGGCCGGAAGGATCGGCCGGGTCTTCGGGATTTCATATTTTGCGAAAGCCTTTGAGAGTCCTTGCGATTTAGACGTCTTGAAAGCGGATCTCAGAGAACATCTCCCCCTTGACGGCTATGAATCCTTTGCCATCGATACAAAGAGAAGCGACAAGACCTTTCCCCTCACCTCCCAGGAAATAAACCGAGAACTGGGGCGTTTTGTGCAGGCGGACACGGGGAAGCCGGTCGATCTTCGCAATCCTGATCTCCGTGTATGCGTCGAGTGGCTCCATGACCGGGTCCTCTTTTTCTTTAAGAGGGTTCCGGGACCTGGTGGATTGCCCGTCGGCGTAAGCGGGAAGGTTGTCGGGTTGATCTCCGGCGGAATCGATTCCCCTGTGGCCATCTATCTGATGATGAAGCGCGGCTGCGGCGTGGTTTTTGTTCATTTTCATAGTTTCCCCTTCACTGATCGAGCCTCCCAGCGGAAGGTCACAGAACTTGCGAGAGAGCTGAGCCATTTCCGCCAAATGTCGAAACTTTACTTTGTCCCTTTCGCTGACCTCCAGAGAGAAGTGGCAAGTCGGACACCAGCTTCCTATCGGATTATCCTTTACCGAAGATTCATGCTTCGACTCGCAGAAGCGATTGTCCAGAAGGAGAAGGCTAAAGCCATTGTCACGGGGGATTGCCTGAGCCAGGTATCTTCTCAGACGCTTTCGAATCTGACGACGGTGGAAGAGGCGATCAAAACACCTGTCATCCGACCACTGATCGGGTTGGATAAGAAGGAGATTATCCGCTTCGCACAGAGGATTCATACCTATTCGATCTCGATTCAACCCCATGACGATTGCTGTCAATTCTTGATGCCAAGACAGCCCTTCACCCGGTCGACCCCCGAGGAACTCGAAGAGGTCGAAAGGGATTTGGACATCAGCGGCTTAGTTGAACAGTCATTGGCACAAGCGGAATGCCACAACCTCCCCCGCTGATCCTCAAGCATCGGTTCGCCTGCATCGTCCGCTGACGACCAATCCGTTTAGATTTGCCAAACCCGACGCCTGAAGAGAGGTGCTTTTCTCTAGCAAAAGACAGAGTTCAGGAGCGTTCGAGTTGAGCATCAGGGTCGCTTCTTTTTTACGCCCTCCTGCCCCGGGGAGATCCAGTTTGCCAGGGTCCTGGCGGAGGTCGGTGGCATTGGAATCCGAATGCAAAGCGATATCGGGAAAGGACGAGTGACAGCTTCTTCAGGAAGGCGACCCTGGAATATCAGGGCGTTCAATTATCAGACGTCGGCGTCACTCACCTTTATCACATGCCCTGGTTTTCAGAGTGTGGGACCCTGTGGTGACAAAAAATCTCAGGTGCTATGCAAAAATTTCTAGGTCCTTTAGCTCATTTGACAGCAAATAACCATATTTTACAGATCCTTTTGGCACCGAATTCGCAGAGTCCCTTCTCAGTTCCGAAAAAGCCAAACCTCGAGTGATCGGGGGACGGAAAGCCAACGGGTCTCAAGACCAGCCAGTCATTGAGACGGCCGGGTTGCCGGATTGATCAGAAAAGATCAGTGCCCGCACTGAGATCAAACAGGCAAGGTCTGCCTGTGGGAAGCAAGATGTCAGAGCGGGGTGAATACAAGCCGGCGTTCCGAATGGTTTTCGGAAGTCGGCTTTTTCATTATGCGGTCGAAGCAACGGAGAGGGGGACGATGAGAATGGGTTACAAAATTAAACGCTCTTTTTCATGGATACTTGGGGGGGCCAAGGGAGGGAGAAGAACTCTGTTCATGCTCTTCTTCCTCCCTTTCCTTGGCTTGCCCACATCGGTGTTTTCCGCTGATGTTGAAATCTATACCAGTTCTGGGGGAGTCGAGCCGAATGTCCTCTTCATCATTGACAATTCAACAGGGATGAACGATTCCCTTCCGAGTGCCGACTACGATCCTGCCGTTACCTATCCGGGTACATACGGAGCCGATGTTGTCTATTATCGCTGGCGGGGTTCCTGGGACAATATCTTCCGAGATGATGTC
>JABAOF010021182.1_pt1 | contig 11399 bp, 10 predicted proteins | sample 7062171 | NCBI WGS metagenome assembly JABAOF01 (sample SAMN14538628, study PRJNA623070) | marine sediment metagenome | biome: marine biome [ENVO:00000428]; feature: marine pelagic biome [ENVO:01000023]; material: deep marine sediment [ENVO:00002113] | place: India: Gulf of Khambhat ... | reverse complement strand
GAAAAGGGCCTTGTCTGTCAGTTCTCTACCCGCCTTGGGACCGACCATTTCGACGCGGCGCACTTCCACGCTCTCCGGCCCAAAACGAGCCTCCAGATCACGCTTGATACGCCCTGAAAGGCCTTCGAGCCCAGTCTCACTCATTTCCACCCGAATGATATACTCATGGTCCTGGAGTTCCCCGAATCGTTGAACCTCGGGGCCGATCAACCCGCTTTCCTCGAGCCCTTCCCTCAGCTCCGATACCCCGATATGGGATGGAACCTTCACCTGGATCAAGGTCCCCCCTCTGAAATCGACCCCGAGATTGGGTCCGCCATGCAGGATGAGGGAGAGGATGCTGATGAGGATGAGGGCCCCCGAAAAAATGATTGCATAACCCCGAAACCCAACGAAATTAATCCGTATACCAGGCCTGATAACTTCCATAAAATCCCCCAAGTGCCAGAAAACACGCTAAATGGAACTTCTTCCAGTATCACCTCCAAAAACGAATCTATGAAATTCACACCGAAACTGATCGCCCGATATTCGAATTTCGGATGTAAGATGTCGGTTCTGAGGAGACCGTGTGATCAACTAAATTATGCAAGTTATTACTCAGACAACACACTGGGATCTCCAAAAAACTGAAAAACTCGGTTCTGAGAAAACCCTGCCCGTGGTCGGCCGCCGGTCCCGAATTGGGACAAGCAAACCCTGAGGACATTCAACTGATGTCATATGCTGATTTTCTTCATCCCCACCTTTAGCAGGAGAAAATCGAAAATCAATCTCGAGACAAAGAGGGCCGTGAAAAGGCTCGCAATAATGCCAACTGTGAGCGTCACGGCGAACCCTCTTACGGGTCCTGTTCCAAATTGGAACAGCACAACAGCCGCAATCACAGTGGTGATATTGGCATCCAGGATGGTCAGAAGGGCCTTGGAGAATCCACCATCCACGGCGGCTCGGGGCGTTTTTCCGGTTCTGACTTCCTCGCGGATACGCTCGAAAATCAGGACGTTAGCATCCACCGCCATACCGATAGTCAAAACGATCCCTGCGATACCGGGCAGGGTCAACGTGGCATGGAAGCCGGCCAGGACAGCCAAAATCAAGACCATGTTTAGCGCCAAAACCAAATCGGCAATCACCCCTGAAAGCCTGTAGTAGAAAGCCATGAAGAGCACCACCAGTATTCCGCCGATCATTACAGACTTTACCCCCCTCCGAATTGAGTCACTTCCCAGAGAGGGTCCAACGATGCTCTGGTAGCGGAACTCGACTGGGGCCGGCATGGCGCCTGATTTCAAGACGATCTGGAGTTCTCTTGCCTCTTCAGGGGTAAAGTTTCCAGTGATCTGCCCCCGGTCTGTGATTTTCGATCTGATCACCGGAGCCGACTGCACCCGGCCTTCCAGAACGATGGCGAGACGTTTTCCAATATTCTTTCCCGTCAACACCCCAAAACGTCTCGCCGCCTTAGACTCGAGTTGAAAATCGACGGCAATCTGCCCATTCTCGTCATAACCCAGGCGTGCGTCCTTCAGATCAGCCCCTGTGACCTTGGCTTCCCTCTCCAGGAGGTAGGCCACGGTCCTACCATTCTCCTTACCCATGAGAATAACCGTTCCCTCTGGGACTTTCCCTCCATGTCCGTCGAGGATGTCTTGTCCGGTTAAAGCGGTTTCGAGAACCATTTGAAAACTCAACTGGCCTGTTCTCTCGATGATCCTCCGTGCCGCCTCGATATCCATGATTCCCGGGAGTTCGATAACAATGCGATTTCGTCCCATGGTTTGAATGGTCGGCTCCCGGACCCCTTCTGGGTTGATCCGTCTCTCGATGATCTCTCTCGCCTGTCTCATCGCCAAATCGCCGATCTCCTCCTGGATTTCGGCCTTAAGCGTCAGGGTCAAAACCCTCTCGTCCTCGGTTTCTCTCGAGTCAACGCTCCAATCCCGGTACTGCCTTTCAATGAGCTCCTTGCCCTGATCTCTGAATTCAGGGGACAAAAAGGTGATAACGATGTCATTGTTTTCGGTTTTCTCAACCGATCGGGCCCAGATCCTCCTTTTCTTGAGAACTTGGCTGATTTCGTCTTTGATGAGAATGGCTTCGTTTTCCACGGCCTTTTCAGTCCTCACTTCCATATCGAGGTGCATCCCACCCTGAAGATCAAGGCCGAGGGAGATCTTCTTGGAGAACGTCTTGGGCCACCAGTCTGGAACCTCTGCAACGAGAGTCGGGACAAGATAAAGCAGCGCCACCGCCGTCACGATCAAGATCAGCAAGCCCCTCCATCTCAGACTTTTTTCCATCGTTGCGAACCTCTTCACCTCTGAATGGTTTTGAGAGCAAACAAAAAGAATCCAAGATTCCGGTGCTCATCGAACCAGAACCTTGGCATGCGGTTGAGATCGTTCGCGAGAATCAATCTCAGGCTGACCAAAAAGGGAAGTTATCCTATANNAACCTGCTGTCTCTGAGCGACGTTGCGGAAGCGGTGGGAGGGGGTTCCCGGAAAGATTAGAGACCGGAGATTAGAGGCCAGAGACAGAGACTCGAGACGAGAGACCAGAGACGAGAGACTGAGGGTTAAGTGCCAAATGACCAATAACAAGTAACAGAAGAGACGGACGAACAAGCCAGCACCCCTTGACATCCTTTCCGATAGCCTTATATTACCTAAAGGGAGGTACTACTGTCTGTTTTTCACGGTGAAAACAATTTCGAGGAGAAGGGAGAGATACTATGCCTTGGAATGATGATAACCGAAGAGGTTGGCAAGAGGGCCCTCCGGATCTCGGAGAGGTAATTAAGAAGGCCAAAGAATCGATGGGTCTTGGGAAGGGAGGTAAGTCGCTCTGGCCCATCGTCGGTGTGATTATTCTCGCCATTATTCTGGTTTACACGACGGTCTACACGATTCAACCCGGCCACCGGGGGGTCATTCTCCGGTTTGGTCGGTATGCGGGTATCGTCATGCCAGGACTCCATTTCAAGATACCCTTTGGGGTAGAAACGGTTTACAAGGTCCACACGGAACAGGTGGATACGGAGACCTTCGGTTTCAGGACCGTTCGACCCGGTATACGGACCCAGTATGAAAAGGGCGCTGTAAGGGAACGGGAATCCCTGATGCTCACGGGCGATCTGAATGTGATCGACGTCGAATGGATTGTTCAGTTCCGGAGAGAGGATCCTCGAAAATACCTCTTCAACGTCCGTGACCCGGCCAAGGCGCTGCGGGATATCAGCGAATCCGTGAATCGGCGGATTGTGGGGAACTGGAGCTTCGACTACGTCCTCCAGAACCGAGAAGAGGTGAACAAAATGGCTCAGGAGGAGCTTCAGAAAATCCTCGACGAGTACGACACCGGGATTCAAGTTGTCAACGTGAGGCTCCAAAATGTCGTCCCGCCTGACCCTGTCAAGGGAGCCTTTAACGAGGTCAACGAGGCTCAGCAGGAGAAGGAACGGCTCATCAACCAGGCCCAGGAGACTTACAATCGGGAGATTCCGAAGGCAAAGGGCGAGGCGGAGAGAACCATCAATGCCGCGCGTGGGTTTGCTCTGGAGAGGGTCAACCGAGCAAAGGGCGATGTCGCCAGGTTTTCCGCAGTTCTCAAGGAATACCGAAATGCCAAGGAAGTCACAAAACGGCGCCTCTATCTCGAGGCCTTTCAGACGATTCTTCCCAACGCGAACCAGATCTATATTATCGACAGCGACCAGCAGGGTGTTCTACCGCTCCTCCAACTCAATGAGCGGGCGATGAAAGGGGGTGAGACTCAATGAAGCGGATCGGAGCTTTCGCAAGCGTCGTCATCATTCTCTTCTTCATCCTCTTGATCTCTGGGGCCTTCTATACGGTTCGAGAATGGGAGCAGGTGGTGATCACCCAGTTTGGAAAACCGATCGGCGAGCCGAGGACCGAGGCCGGCCTCCATTTTAAGATCCCTTTGGTTCAGAAACTCCATCGTTATGAAAAGCGAATCCTGAGATGGGATGGGGACCCCAAGGAAATCCCAACGCGAGACAAACGGTTCATCTATGTGGACACCACGGCCCGGTGGCGAATCGTGGATGCCCGGAGATTCCTCGAAGTTCTCGGGAGTTACACCCAGGCCTATGCCAAGCTCGACGACATCATCGACGCTGTCGTCCGCGATTATGTCTCGGCCAATCCTCTTGTCGAACTCGTTCGGACTACGGACCAAATGCCCACAGTGGAGGAGGTTGAAGGTAAGGTCGTCTCTCCACTCCCCGAAGCGACCGTCCGAGAAACCGTGATCCTGGGGAGAGAGAAAATCACCCGGGCGATTCTGACCGAAGCATCGAAGGCCATGCCCGCTTTCGGCATTGCACTGGTCGATGTTCGGATCAAACGGATTAACTACGTCGAACGGGTTCGGAAGAAGGTTTACGAGCGGATGGTATCAGAAAGGAAACGCATCGCCGCCCAGTTTCGGTCAGAGGGTGAAGGCAAGAAAGCGGAGGTCATCGGGCGCATGGAAAAGGATCTCAAGTCGATCATCTCTGGCGCTTATCGGACGGCAGAGGAGATCCGGGGAAAGGCAGACGCCGAGGCCACCCGAATATATGGAGGAGCGTATAATCAGGATCCCGAGTTCTACGCCTTTTTCAAGACCCTGGATACGTACAAAGAAGCGGCCTTCAAGAATGCTTTTGTCATCCTCGGAACCGATTCAGACTACTATCGGTTCCTGAAGGATATTCCGAAGTGACCCTCGGTCTCTCGCAAAACACGAAGGTAGCGGTGTCAGAATCTCGTCCTTTTGCTGTTACTGTTCGCTCCATTTACCATATCTCTCCCTGAGAACCCGATGGAGTGTCTTCCCCGTTCCCGTACGCGGCATCTCGTCTTCTTTGATAAAATCGACGGACTTGGGGATTTTGTAACCGGCGATCTTACCTCGACAGGACTGGATCAACTCCTTTGCCAGGTCCTCAGAGGGTTTGTATTTCTCATGGAGAATCACAACGGCCTTGACAGCTTCGCCCCACTTCTTGTCCGGAACCCCGATGACGGCCACGTCCTTGACCGCCGGATGGGGTCCGAGAACGTTTTCGACCTCTGAGGGATAGACGTTTTCTCCACCGGTAATAATCATATTGGCCTTCCGGTCAACAAGATAGTAGTAGCCATCTGCGTCTCTCTTAGCCATGTCGCCGGCACTGAACCACTCTCCCTCGAAGACCGCTGTGGTCTTCTCTCGATCCTTCCAGTATTCCCTGAAGATCATCGGAGTTCGTGAAAAGAGTTCTCCAACCTCTCCATCTGGGACCTCTCGACGATCCTCATCAAGAATCCGAATCCGATCTGTGCCAAAGATCTCTCTGCCGATCGAGCCAAGCTTTTTCATCTGCTCGTCAGGACGGAGAAGGGTCACGAGCCCAGCTTCTGTGGAGCCGTAGGCCTCCCAGAGTTCGGCGTTCTGAAAGTATTTCATGATTTCAATCTTCGTATCCTTTCTCGCAGGAGCTGAGGATATGAGGAGTTGACGGATCGAGCTCACATCGTATCTGTTTTTCACCTTCTCGGGCAGCGCAAGCATCATAATGTAATGGGTGGGAACAAGGGAGGTGAATGTGATCTTTTCTTTGTCAATGGTTCTGAGGAGATCCTCTGGGTCAAAAGCCACCATGTTGTAAACGAAACAGGAGGCTCCCACATAGGTGTATGCAAAAGAATAGAAAATCGAATTCACGTGACACATAGGCATGACGAGCATGACGCGGTCTTCAGGTCTTACGCCGACGTTGATGTCGTTCAACACATACTGTCCGATATAGCTCTCATGCGTTCGCACGACCCCCTTCGGTCGCCCCGTCGTTCCCGAGGTGTACATGAAGGTCCAAACATCCTCTCCGTCGACCATGATGTCAGGCTTTTGCGGGGCTCCTCTAGCCATCAATTCCTCGTAAGGGACACCATCTCGACGGGGCTCATCATCCCCCAGGTAGACATAGTTTCCCTTGGGAATCGGGAGTCTCTCCTTCATGCCTTGTGCGAAATCGAAAAATTCTTTGGCAACGATCAAGGCCTTTGACTCGGAATGGTTGATGATGTATTCAATCTCCGGGGGCGCCAGTCGAAACATGATGGGTACGGCAATCTGCCCTCCCTTGGCTGCTGCTGCATAGATTTCCATCCATTCGACACAGTTGTAAGCGATAATGGCGAAACGATCACCATGGCCAACCCCCATATCAGCCAACGCGTTGGCTAAGCGGTTCGAGCGCTCATCCCACTGTTTGAAGGTATACCGCTTGAATTTGTCAGCAATAGCCTCCCTGCCCGGATTGTTGATTGCCTGAACACTGAGAATGTCACCGACGGGCAACCATTTGCTGATCGTCATGGTTCTCGCTCCCCTTTTCCCTCTGAACTGCGGGCATTCTAGCCAACCTCATTCGCTTTGTCAAACCTGCGGCCCCTTCTCTGCGACCCCGGGTCTCATAGGTCTTCTCGGTTTGCGTAACATATTGATCTCATCGGCGGTCAGATGCCTGTACTGTCCCGGCCTGAGACCACCGAGTCCCAGCGACCCATACTTGACACGCTGGAGCCTCAATACGGGGTGGTCTATTTTTTGGAACATCCTCCTCACGAGTCGGTTTCGCCCTTCTCGAACGACGACCCGCCACCAAGAGTTTGCCTTCAATGTTTTGATGAGCCCCACCTTCGCAGGCTGGGTCCGGCCGTCGGGCAATTTCATCCCCTCTCTCAGCAGTTGGATCTTCCTGGAATCGGGGACTCCCTTGACTTTGACGCGATAGGTCCGCGGGTTTTGATACCTCGGATGAGCCATATTTTGGAAGAACTCTCCGTCATTCGTCAGGATCACCAGGCCCTCCGAGTCGGCGTCGAGTCGTCCCACAGGGTAGAGGCGAAATCTCACACTTTTCAGAAGGTCAGTCACAACAGGACGGCCCAAGGGATCTTTCCGTGTGCATAGTACCCCCCTGGGTTTGTTCAGAATGATGTAAGTCCTCGGTTCGAGCTTCTTGATGAGTCTTCCATCCACCCGAATGTGATCCTTCACGGTGTCAGCCTTGAAATCAAGCCGCGTCACCACATGGCCATCGACCTGGACCCTACCCTCTCGAACAAGCCTCTCCGCCTCACGCCGAGAGGCAATGCCCGCTTTCGACAATATCTTCTGGAGTCTCTCTTTTGGCAACTGAATACCCCCAGGGGCCTATGGGACTGTCCAAGAGTTGATGGGCAAGAGCATGGCGAGTGGGTTCGAAGTCGGAAATAAGAAATTCGAAATCCGAACATCGAAATCAGAAACCCGAAACACAATGCTGAATGTTCGGATTTAGAATTTTGAAATGGCTCCGTATTTCGGATTGGTCCCTCTCGGGACACTTCGCCAGTGCTTCGGATTTATAAACCATTTTCAGGTTCTCGCCGAACCTTAAAGCCTTATCCTCTGGCGGTATTAGCTACTTTTGGGGACTAGCAGAGGGAGGCTCCTCCCTGTGGAACTCGTCGATCTCTCTGAGTGTGGGAAGGTCCGAAATACTCTTGAGGCCGAAATACTGGAGAAATTCTCTCGTCGTCCCGTATACCATGGGGCGGCCAGGCACATTCTTGCGGCCGAGGATCCGAATTAACTTCCGTTCGAGAAGCGTCTTGATCACCGATACGGAATCGACTCCCCGGATTGTTTCCACCTCGGCCCTCATGACCGGTTGCTTATAGGCCATAATGGCGAGGACTTCCATGGAGGAACGGCTGAGTCGAGGAGCCCGACTCTTACGGAGCTTCCGAATCCATTCCGCGTATTTGGATTTCGTGCGAAACTGGTAGCCTTCAGCCACGTGGACGAGTTCAAATCCATGGTCCGGATGCTCATACTCCTCGCGAAGTTCCTCTAAGACTTTCTCGATTTTCCCCTTGTCCGGTTCTTCCAGTATTTCACGGAGGCTTTCGATCCTCAAAGGGATTTCCGTGCTAAAAATGAGGCTTTCGATAGCGGGTCTCAAGACCGAAAGATCCATTCTCGAATATGTCTCTCTGGGAATCGATCAGATCCCGGGTTTTTCATCGAAGGTCTGGAATTTTCCAGATTTATCATAGGGAGAGATGCACGAAATTGNNGCATGAAATTGCGTGCTTGTAGATGAGTTGGTCTGTGCTGCTCTTCAAGATAAGACTGAAATTGTCGAAACTCGTGATGTAGCCCTCGAGTTCTTTCCCCGTGGTGAGCTGGATGTTTACCCAGATTCGTTCCTTTCGGACTTTGTTCAAAAACTGGTCCTGCACATTGATCTGAGTTTTTGCCATAAAAACACTCCGCAAATTGATTCATAAAACGATGCGTTTTATATTACGAATACACTGGATGGTCTAAACTTTCAAGAATTTTTTCACCCTTTGGCGCGTCTCAGCCCACAGGTTCTTCCACGGCAGCCACTGGACCTCTGAATCGCCTCGAAACCATGTTAATTGCCGTTTTGCATAGCGCCGGCTGTCTCTCTTGATCAGCCCAATGGCCTGATCCAGGGACAGATCACCATTCAAATAAGACCCGATCTGCCGGTACCCAATGGATCGCATGGGTCTGAGGTCCGGCCCATAGCTCAAACCAAAAAGCCGCTCCACTTCGGCAACCAGTCCGAAATCAATCATCCGATCGACTCTCATTTCGATGCGGCGGTAGAGCTCGGCCCGCTCGACGTCGATGGCAATCTTCAGAACCCGGTATTGATCTTGAGAGAATCCATGGTTGTGCCGGAGCTCACTGATCGGCTTTCCGAAGCCTCGCCACACCTCAAGGGCACGAACGATCCGGTAGGTGTCGTTTGGATGGATCTGACTGGCCGACCCAGCATCAACTCGCTTTAATTCTTCATAGAGGTGGGCCGTCCCGCTCTGCCTCGTTTCCTTCTGCAGTCCTCGCCGAATCTCATGAGGAACCGTAGGACACGGAAACAGGCCGTGGACAAGCGCCTTGATGTAGAGGCCGGTTCCCCCAACCACAAAAACGCTCTTACCAGAACTGAGGACTGCCTGGACAGCCCGAGACGCCCCCTCCGCATATTGGGCCGCATCGAACGGCTGATCAGGATACACCAAATCGATCATGTGATGGTTGATCCGCCTTCTCACCTCGACCGGGGGCTTATCTGTACCGACGTCCATATGGATGTATACCTGCATGGAGTCGGCACTGACGATTTCCCCCTCCAGGGCCTCGGCGAGTTCAAGACCTAATGAGGACTTGCCAGAAGCTGTGGGACCGCAGATGATGACGATGGAAGGTCTGCTCACAATGGCAGCAGTCGATTCTAGAATATTGTCAAGTGTTGTGTGCCGGTGATGCGAACGACGCCGGCAGCGGAATATAGAGACTCAGTCGAGTGAGCTAAATGGGCGTGCTTCACAGCGATCAATCTCACCTCTCGATCGCCTTCTTGATTTTTTCGAGGAACTCCTCGACATTGTAGGATTTGTAGATAAAGTCCTTCGCTCCCAGGGACAGTGCCTGCTGTGGTTCCTCGGAGGTGAATCCGGTGATCATGATGACGTCGATTTTGGGATCGATCATCTTGGCCGCCGTGAGCACGTCAATGCCGCTTTTTCCGGGCATCTTGATGTCTGTTATCACCACATCGAATCTGTCCACGGAGAGTTTGTCGATCGCCACGTTTCCGTTCTCAGCCTCCACCACTTCATAGCCCTCTTCCGTGAGGAGACCTCCCAGGGCATCTCGAATGATCTCCTCGTCGTCAACAAGCAGTATCTTTTTCCCTTTCCCCACCGCTATATACTCAAGCCCTTCGAACCTCGCCAAACGGTGAGCTGCTTTCTCGTTTGATAGAGTGGACAGCTCTGGCAGTTTGGAACCGGCATGTCAGATCTCTTACGCTCTTCGCTTCCGAGGATCTCCCAGCAGCGATGTCCTTGTCCTCTTTTGAAGACGGGGCAGTCCTCTTTCTTCATTTCCATCAGGCAGGCTTCGCAGCCAACCTCTTTCCAGCAGGGGTCTGCCCTCACCGACGGAAGAATGATTCTAAAAATGGTTCCGCCCCCTTCATTTCTGTGGACATCGAGCATCCCAGAGTGGTTCTTGATAATCTCATGGCTCAGGGAGAGGCCGAGGCCCACGCCTTTCCCATCCTCTTTGGTCGTAAAGAAAGGGTTAAAGATCTTTTTGATATGCTCTGCGGGAATCCCCACCCCCGTGTCGATGAAATCGACTTCCACAAAGGCATCATCCAGGAGTCCGAGGGACTGAATCGTCAGTTCTCCATGGCCGATGGGGTCCATGGCATCCCTGGCATTGGTAATCATATTGAGAAAAACCTGGTGAAGCTGGTTTTTGTCGGCCACGACCTTGGGAAGATCTTTGCGAAGATCCTTTGTCAGCTTGATATTATGGTTTTCGAGTTGCTTCTGAACCATCATTAGCGCGTCTTCAATCGGTTCGTTGACATTGATTTCCTCTTTCTCGGCTTTGGATTCTCGAGAAAACATCCGAATGTTGTTTGTGATCTTCGTCATACGATCGACCTGGGTAATGATCTTCTGAACGTTCTGGTACTCTTTGCTATCCGGGTCGAGCCCCTTGAGACATCGTTCTGCGAAAATGCCGATGGCGAGCAGAGGCTGATTCAGTTCGTGAGCGATACTCGCCCCCAACTGCCCCATCCCGACCATCTTCGCCGCCTGGATCAGTTCAGCTTGGGTTTTCTTCAGTTCCAGGTTGGCCGCCTCTAGCTCGTAGGAGAATTCTTGAGCCCGCTTCTTCTCGGAATTGATCTTCTGAATATCATCCTGGACCTGTTGGGCCATCATGTTGAAGGCAGACGACAGCTGTCCAATTTCATCTTGGGAAGTGATCTCAACCCGCTTAGAAAGGTCGCCGTTGGCAAAGGTCTGAGTGGCACCAACGAGATTGTGGATCGGCCTGATCAGAAGTACCGTCACAACAATATAGCCAAAGATAAAATAAATGGCGATACCGATAATCCAGAGTGTCAAGATGGTCAGCGTGATCTTTTTCTGGGCTTGTGTGACTCTCTCAATCGAGCTGGAAACCACGAACGAGGCGACCGGCCGGCCATCCACGACGTAGGGATAGAAAACCGCCTTTTGAGAGGTGCCGCCGATTCTCAGGTCCTTGATCACCGGCACCGGATTAGGCCCAGTCAGCGTCTGAGGCACCATTGCAGCCAGTTCCTTGAGGAGTTCTGTGCCTGGGCCTTGGAGTGTGGAGGACAGGATCTCGCCCTTCTGGTCGAATACCACAACCTCCATATCAGGCATCCTCTCCTTGATTCTCCGGAGAGATCTTCGAATGGAGGGGAGATGCCGATCAGGAATGTGGGGATAAGGCACTCTCCCCGTCATCTCGTAAAGGAACATAAATGTGGCA
>JABAOF010012268.1_pt2 | contig 11405 bp, 11 predicted proteins | sample 7062171 | NCBI WGS metagenome assembly JABAOF01 (sample SAMN14538628, study PRJNA623070) | marine sediment metagenome | biome: marine biome [ENVO:00000428]; feature: marine pelagic biome [ENVO:01000023]; material: deep marine sediment [ENVO:00002113] | place: India: Gulf of Khambhat ... | reverse complement strand
CGGTTCCAGTCGAACCAGACATTGACCCAAAGGTCGCCACCCGGGTTGGTAATATTGACAAGGTAATCAAATGTAATCCAGCTGCAATGGGGTAAATTGAGTGGGAAAATGACGCCATCATCAGCCCCATCCCGGTTCGGCGAGTTAGTTAATGGGTCGATATTGTTGAGCCCATCGGCGTCCGGGCCGATGTCAGCTTCGGTCTCACGAGTGATGCTTTTGCCCAAATGAGCCACTGCCAGGGGATTCAAGTGAATCGGCCCATGAGGCCCGGTGCCGCTGGCATCGTTGAAAACGGTGGGGTAATTGGCCTGGACTCCCATAGGCCCTCCCATGGGATATGCAGTCATGGCCGGACCTAAGTTGTTGGTGCTGTCCGGCGCATCGCCGAGGTCTGATTCATCAGGGTAAGGATAGTCTCCCTCGCAACTGATAGTCAGCACACCGTTGCCACTCTCGGAGCTGTATCCCCCAATCTCGATCAGGTACTGGGTGCCAGCGGTCGCGGCGAAGGTAATCTCCGAATCCTGACCACAGAAGTCGTCGTTGCAGCCGATTAGCTCGTTCGGCATCAGATAGCAATCGGGGCTGTTGTAGATGGCGAGCATGGTGTCGTAGCTACTGCCGCAGAGGCTGACGGTGGCGTTACCCGTGCAGGTAGCAGTGTAGCGGTACCAGATGTTCCGGTTGGTAATGCACTGGCCGGGACCATCGAATGTCGCGCCAATGGTGGTGAAGGGCATGTTCGTTACGTCACCGACCGGCGTTGCATTATAGCAGTCGTCATTGGATTGCGGGTAAGGCGCCCCGCTGCAACTGATGCTTATCACACCCTGACCGGTATCGAACTGGGACCAGCCTCCAACCTCGATGAGGTACTGGTTTCCAGCGGTCACGGGGAAAGTGACCTGCGACTGCTGACCACAGTAGTCGGCATTGTAGGCGAGCATTTGTTGGGCCGTCGGCCAGCAACCGCCGCCGTCATAGACAGCGAGCTTGGTGTTGTAGCTGCTGCCACAGAGACTGACGGTGGCGTTACCTGTGCATGTAGCGGTGTAGATGTACCAGATGTTCGGGCTGGTCATGTAGAGTGCAGGACCATCGAATGTCGCTCCGACGGTGCTGAAGGGCTTGTTCGTTACGTCACCGACCGGNNGCAACTGATGCTTATCACACCCTGACCGTAATCGGACTGGGACCAGCCTCCGACCTCGATGAGGTACTGGCTTCCAGCGGTCACAGAGAAGGTGACCTGCGACTGCTGGCTACAGAAGTCGTCATTGTAGGCGATCATCCGGCCGTCCGTCGGGGGGCAGCTAGCCCCATTATAGACGGCCAGCTTGGTGTCGAAGCTACTGCCACAGAGACTGACGGTGGCCTCGCCCGTGCATGTAGCGATGTAGCGGTACCAGATATTTCGGCTGCTCATATAGAGGGCGGGACCATCGAATGTCGCCTCGGTGGTGTCAAAGTGCATGTTCGTTACGTTACCGACCCAGCTTGCGTCCTGACAGTCGTCATTGGACGGCGGGTAGGGCGGCGGCGGAGGCGGCCCGCCACAATAGATACTTAGCACCCCGTGGCCGTAATCGGAATGGGACCAGCCCCCAACCTCGATGAGGTACCGGTTTCCAGCGATCACGGGGAAAGTAGTCTGCGAGTACTCGCCACAGAAGTCGTCATTGAAGGCGATCATCCGGGGGTCCGTGGGGGGACAAGTGTCTCCGTCATAGACGGCGATCTTGGTGTCGAAGCTACTGCCACAGAGGCTGGCGGTGGCTGTGCCTGTGCACGTAGCGGTGTAGCTGTACCAGAGGTTCCGGCTGGTCATGTAGAGGCCGGGACCATCGAATGTCGCTCCGGTGGTGTCGAAGTACAGGTCCGTTACGTCGCTGACCGACCTTGCGTCTTGACAGTCGTCGTTGGACGGCGGGGGTGGTGGGGGTGGCACCTCGTCGCAAGGAGTGATAGTCAGCACACCCTGGCCGGTATGGAGGCCGAAGCCCCCAACTTCGATTAGGTACGGCCTTCCCTCAACTGCCATGAAAGTAACCTGCGACTGCAGATCACAGTAGTTGTTGTTACATTCGATCAGCCGCTCGGACGTCACGGGGCAGGTGCCCCACTCATAGACGGCGAGCCTGGTGTTGAAGAGACTGCCGCAGAGGCTGACGCGGATCCAACCAGTGCATGTAGCGGTATAGCGGTACCAGATGTTTGCGTTTTCAGCACGCGTACAGAGTTCAGGACCATCGATCGTCGCTTGTGTGATGTCGAAGTGCAGGTCCGTTACGTTGCCGATTACCGTTGCATTAGCGCAGTCGTCATTGGGCGGGACACACAGGGCGACGTTGGCGCCGAGCAGCAACGTCAGGATACAAACCAATAATAATTTTGTTGTTCTCATAATTAAATCCTCCTGGGGAAAACAAAAAAGTTTTTAATTTTGAAACGTTCTATCGGAACATTGTGCATCTTATAAATAGTCAAAAAAACTCTAAAAATGGAAAAAGAAAAAACATTGCTACCGCTCCTCGTTGCATACATTGCACTAAGTTACCAATATGATACCATTTTGTTAGTCCAAAAGCAAGAAAAAAATATACAAGAATACGTTTTCAACCTGCTGAAGACAAAGTGCTATAACTTTTTTTGTGTCAAGCAGATACACCGCAACTGTGGCAAGATTTAGCGTTGCTTTTTGTAGATTTCTTCCGGATTGTAGACCTTCTTTGCCTTAAATTCCAGCTTTTTATCGGAACTCTTCTTCAATGCCCTGTAAAAACAGGATTGGTAACCGACATGACACTGGCCGGCATCGACGGTTACTTTGAGAACCAGGCAGTCCTGGTCGCAATCGACGAGTATTTGTTCTACTTTCTGGAGATGGCCGCTTTCTTGGCCTTTCTTCCATAATTTTTGCCGGGCCCTACTGAAGTATGTGGCATAGCCGGTTTGAATTGTCAAGTCAAGGGCCTGGCGATTCATATAGGCGACCATCAGGATTTGGCCGGTCTCTGCGTCCTGAGCTATCGCCGGTATCAGGCCATTGTCATCGAACTTCGGTGTAAATTCAGTACCTTGCTCAATATCTTCTCTTGTGCTCACTTATCTTGCCTCCCGAGTTGTTATTTTTGCTGCCCTGTCAAAAGTTACTTTCCTTAATTGTTGCAGGGTTCATAATAGATACTTACATTTGGATTGTTTTCGTAAATCTGCGGAATATAAATGTTACAGGCATCCTGGTTTAGTGGATTGCTCTGCAGGTCAAGAACTATCAAATTCTTTAGCCCGGTTAACGCAGATATATCACTGACTTGGTTGTGGTCCAGCCATAGCCACTTCAACTTTACCAAGCCGCCTACCGCAGATATATCACTGACTTGGTTGTAACTGAACCTCAGATGCTCCAGATTTTTCGCGTACTCAAGGCCGGTAAGGTCGATGATTCTGCTAATTACCCGGCCCTTGTGACAGAGCTCGAGTATGGTCAGGGCAAGCATATCGGTCGGCGTCGGGTCGGTAATGCAGAGGGCCTGCTCGACGGCAGCTTTCAGGTTGGCGTCGGTGAAATAAATTGGCCCTTCCGTTGGTGAAGATACGCTTGCCTGCGGCGTGCCGCCATAGGCACCCATATTGATGAGACCGCCGTTGGGAGAAAGCTCTTCGCCAAAAGAATTGCTCGGATGGCCCGAATCGATACAGACACTTGTAACCTCATCGAGAACCCATTCACCCTGCCCCGGCAGACATCGGCCAAACTCGCTTAGCAGGTGGTAGTCGCCATCAATCCAGACAGCATCCGGGTCAGATGGCTCAGCCTGTACGTCGGGAGTGTCAATTCGAGCCCAATAGCCGGGTTCGGCAAAAAAAGGCGGCTCATCCATATCGCCGGTGCCCGGCCATCCGCCCTGAATATCACTGTAGATAATAGACGGCAATGAGCCGGAAACCACGGAGACTTCAGCGTAATTACCCCACAGTATAGAGTTCACAATCGTCACATTGCTGTCGTATATCAACAGGCCGGCACTCTGTAAGCCGCCGTAATTGCCGCTGAAGGTACAGTTCTTGAATACCGCATTGCTGTCCAGACAAAATGCAGCCCCACCTCCATTAGGGTCAATCGCCCTATTGCCGACAATCAGACAATTGGATATTGTAGGACTGCTGCCAACGCAACTGATTGCCCCGGCAATATCGCCCATACCCCGTGTAATAACGAATCTCTCCAGCAAACAATCGGGACCTTCTTCATTACCAAAGACAACCGCCGTGCGGGCGTAATTGGCATTGAGTACAGGATACGGCTCATGCGGGTCAAAGCCGGTAACAATTATGCTTTTACCAGCAAAATCAATAGTTTCCCGGTAAGTGCCGTCGCGAACGAAAACTATTTCGCCATCCAAAGCTACGTCAATACCTTCCTGAATAGTATCAAAGGGATGCTCGAATGTCCCATCCTCACCGGGGTCGCTATAGGCCGCATCGTACGGCACAGGGTCGTTGGGGCCGTCATCATCTACATATATCCCGCGAGGTAGTACACGAGGGGCATAATCAATATCTATATCCGGGCTGTTTTGGCGAATCTGCGGGATGTAGATGTAATAGGCATCATGGTTTAATGGATTATCCCGCAAATCAAGATTCTCCAGATTCTTTAGCCCGGCCAGCGCAGATATATCGCTGATTTGATTTTTACGCAGACGTAAATCCATCAGCTTTGTCATGCTGGCCAACACAGATATATCGCTGATTTGGTTGCGGTTCAGAAATAGCTTCTCCAGCTTTGTCAGGCCGGCTAATGCAGATATATCGCTGATTTGGTTGCGATTCAGCTCCAACCACTCAAGGTTTGTCAGGCCGGCTAAAGCAGATACGTCCCGGATTGGGTTCCTGTTCAAACCCAAATTCACCAGATTTGTCAGGCTTGTCAACACAGATATATCGCTGATTTGGTTGTCGGCCAAACACATACTCCGCAGCTTTGTTAGGCTGGCTATCGCAGATATGTCACTGATTCGATTTCCATGCAAATGCACATACTCCAGGTTTGCCAGGCTGGCTAACACAGACATATCCTGGATTGGGTTCCTACTCAAATCCACACCCATCAGCTTTGTCAGGCTGGCCAACACAGATATATCGCTTATTTGGTTGTCGGCCAGCCACAACCACTCCAAATTTGTCAGGCTGGCTAACGCAGATATATCACCGATTTGATTTTCTTCCAGCCATAAATACCTCAGTTCCATAAGACTAACTAACGAAGATATGTCGCTGATCCGGTTGCGGCCCAGATACAGTCTCCTCAAATTTACCAGGCTGGTAACCGCAGATATGTTGCTGATTTGATTCCCATCCAAATACAAATTCGTCAGATTTACCACGCACTCAAGGCCGGTAAGGTCGCTAATGCCCCGTTCAGCAGCGTCGAGTTCAGTTAGGGCGAGCATATCGGTCGGCGTTGGGTCGGTAACGCCGAGGGCCTGTTCGACGGCGGCCTTGAGGTTGGCGTCAGCAAAATAAACGGGCTCTTCCGATAGCGCCCGGCCGGAGGCTGCAAACGTCAAAATCAACGCCAAAAATAATGTTTTCTTCACTTCCAGAGTCATTCTTAAAGTTAACGGTTCTCTCGCAAAAAATGTGCTTGGGTTTCACAGAAGGCTGTATATCCATAATACCATAAGAAGCAAGGCAAAACAACCCAGAAAGTAAGAAAATTGCCCCCCGAGCTGACAACGGTGTCAATCAAATATCGTCTTGCCAGAGTAGTTTTTACCTGTTATTATCAGCGAAAACAAGTCTTTATTTAAAGGAACCTTGTTTTAATGCCCAAGGCTAAAGTCCAGAAAAGTAAATACGTCTCTTATATGTTACGGTTTGCTGTAGCCGGGGCGGCACTATATCTGGCTTTTAGGGGGGAAGATTTGGGGGAAATAGCTGAAGTTCTATTGGGATTGAATTTGTGGATTTTTGCCGTTGCAATAGGTTTCTATATTACCGGGCAGTTGATTTTTGTTACGAGGTGGACTCTATTATTGAAGGTTCAGTCTATTAAGATAGGTTTTTGGCCGGCCGTCAAATTGCATTTTTTAGGTCTGTTTTATAATAACTGCCTACCCGGTTCAATTGGGGGGGATTTTCCTCGGGCGTGGTACGTTACCAAGCACACCGATAAAAAACTGGAAGCGGCACTGTCGGTGTTCGTTGATAGAGTCATTGGATTGACTGGAATGCTCATTATGGCTTTTGGCTGCTATTGGTTTGTTCCTGAAGAGGGCCGGAGAGAAGGATTTAACTTTTCGTTTGAGCTTAACTTTTTGCAGCGTCTGATTGAATACAGATGGGTTTTTATTTGGGTTGGAGCCGCTTTTGCGATTGTCATCGCTCTTTTGGTGTCAAATTCCAAAGGGCGAGCTTTGCTAAGTCGAAGTTTTGAGTTCGTTCGTTGTCGTGGAGCATTGACGCTGAGCAAGGTGCAAGAGTCAATTCGTATATATTGCAATAAGTGGCTGGCTATTTCTTATGCGTTACTGCTGACTTTTTGCTGCCAGGGGATGCACGTGATAGCTATGTGGCTGATTGGCAGAGAAATCGGCATAACTGCACCTATGAAATATTACTTTATATTCTTCCCGATTTCGTGGCTGTTGGGGGCTTTGCCGATAAGTGTTGGAGGATTAGGTATAATGGAGGGATGGTTGAAAATGATGTTTATGCGTGTGAGCACAATGTCGAGCGAAAACGCGCTGTCTTTGGCGTTGTGCCAGAGACTTATTATGCTTTTTGCATCTTTGCCGGGGGCAGCGATACATTTGATTGGTTTACATTTGCCGGGGGCCCCCAAATGCGGTAAGGAGGGTTTGGGAACGCCGGAAGACTTTTTTATTGACTATGATGAGTCAATAAATTAATGTATAGTGTTCTTGATAAGATGCGGTTCTATAGGCAGCTTCAATAGAAAACAAATTAGCAAACTGATAACAGTAGAGAGCCTGATGTTAAGGATATGAGTGTTACGAGGCACTTTAGAAGCTACTTTTTTCGTGGATTAGCAGTATTATTGCCGACCATCCTGACAATCTGGATATTCGTTTGGGGATACACATTTATACAGGACAATATAAGCAGCCACATAAGAGACGGTCTGGACTGGTTGACGAGAAAAGCTGTAGGCAATGAGTTTGTCGACAAAAATCTGGCCGCACAGTGGTGGAATATCGCGTTATCTGCAGCAGGTTTTCTTATAGCCCTGCTTGCGGTCTGCATAGTCGGAGCACTACTGGCCAGCGTTGTAGGTAAAAGCCTGTGGCGAATGGTCGAAAAGTTCATAATGAATACACCATTTTTAAGACGAGTTTACCCTTATGTAAAACAGATTACCGATTTTTTACTTGCGCGAGAGGAGCAAAAAAAGCTGTTCTCGAGGGTTGTTGCGGTTGAGTATCCGCGAAAGGGTATATGGTCGGTCGGTTTTGTTACCGGCTCGGGCCTTGAGAGGATTGTAAATAATGTGAAAAAGGAATTTGTTACTGTTCTTATACCCACTTCGCCAACACCATTTACCGGTTTTATAATAATGGTGCCTAAAAAACAGACAATAGAACTGGATATGACGATAGAAGAAGCGTTGAGATTTACCATTAGCGGTGGGGTTATTACACCAGCCCTCAAGCAAGAGTTGACTGCTTTGCCTGAGTCTGATTTGCCGAGTGAAGAATAAGAAGGATTTTACATAACTCACGGGGAAGATAGTTAAGGAGAACAATTTTGCTTTTTACAATCAGCGGTAAACATATCGACATAACGGAGGCTATCAAAAGACACGCAGAGCAAAAGACTTCCAAGCTTCCCAAGTACTACAATAGTATCAATCAGGTTGAAGTGATTATCGACGGCGGGCAGGGCGGTAATACCAGCGTGGAGATAATTGCCAGGGCCGAACACAGCAAGGTTTTCGTTGGTAGCGAAACAGGTGAAGATGCTTACCGCTGCATTGATATGGCCGTCCATAAGCTTGAACGGCAGCTCAGAAGAATAAAAGGTAAGGAACGGAACCACAAACACATAGGCGGTGCAGGATGAAATTCGAAATCCTTCGCAGTCCTAAGGACCCCTTTCGGAGAACGCCTTGCGGTGGAAGCAATGTCGAAATTCTAATGTTCAAATTGGCAGCTTAAAACCGCTCAATTTTAGTGATAAGATATTTCTTTCGAATGTCGAAATTTGGTATTCAGGTTCGTAGTGTGATTTTTTGCGATGTGTGTTTTTGATTTAGCTGGGTAGTCCATTAGGGATGATTTTGGGCGGATAAAATGAAATTTGCAGATTTTGTCTGTTTTAAGGCGGCGATTCCGGAGCTGCAGGCTGGCGACCGTGACGGTGCGATAGCGGAGCTTGTCTCGTCAATTGATAAAGCCGGTAAGCTCGGCAAGGGCAACCGTAAAGAAGTTATCAGGGCGGTGACAAAAAGAGAAAATGAAGCAAGTACGGGAATGGGTAGAGGCATTGCTGTGCCTCACGTAAAGCACAAAGCAGTTAAAGATGTGGTTGCAGTGATTGGGCAAAGTAGCGCTGGTATTGATTTTTCTTCTCTCGACAAACAACCGGTTTATTCGGTGATACTTTTAATCAGTCCTGTGGATAATGCCGACAAACATTTACAGGCGATGGAGACTATTTTTAAGCATTTGCAGCATGAGAAGTTCCGCAAGTTTCTCAGACAATGCCGGAGTATCTCGCAGATCAAAGATCTTCTCAGGGAGGCTGACGAAAGTATGTTTGTATAGTAATGTAGATTTATAGATATAAGATAGGGTGGGCAGGGCTTGAGATGCAGGCAGAGCAAGATTCGCTGGAGAAGGTGGTTTGTGAAGCGGAGATTGAGATAAAAAACGCAGATGGCCTTCATATGCGCCCTGCAATGCAGTTTGTTGATGTTGCAAACCAATATGATTGTGACGTTACCGTCAGCAATGACGAAAATAACGTTGACGGCAAAAGTATTATGCAGATGAGTATGCTCGCTGCGACTTGCGGCACCAAATTAAAAATTAAAGCTGAAGGTTCAGATGCCGAGAAAGTAATCAGTGTTTTGCGAGAGCTTGTGGAAGAGAAGATGTTCGGTGAGCCGCCGCCGTGAAATTGATTATCGATTATTAAAAAATACCAACGGCTGATTATGGAAATAAAAAAGGGAATAGGTGTTTCTCCTGGCATTTCTATTGCGAAGTCGCTGATTATTGATTCCGAAGATTATCGCATTCCCCGCCGTTTAGTGAAGCCTTCGCAACGGACGACAGAAGTCCAACGTGTAAGAAACGCTTTTAAGAATGCGATCGGCGAATTAACTGAACTTGAGGCGGCGCAGGACCAGACCGAAGGGGGCAAGATAAAAGATATTTTTGCTGTGCATTTGCGATTCCTCCACGATAGAAGCCTGCGAAAGAGGATGACAGACCTAGTGCACGCCGAATCCGTAACCGCTGAGTACGCCGTATCTACAACCCTTCGTCATATTGCGTCAGTTTTTAGCAAGGTAAAAGACGCATATATCAGCGAGCGAGCGGCTGATATTTACGATATCGAACGACGTTTGCTCAAACAGCTTCTTGGTAAGAAGCGTGAGGACATCGAGCATCTGACCGAAGAGGTTACGATTGTTGCTCGAGAACTGAGCCCAACCCAAACCGCCGGATTTAACAAGAAATTCGTAAAAGGCATTGCCAGTGATGCGGGTGGACGCACGAGTCATGCAGCTATTGTCGCACGATCTTTGGGTATTCCGGCGGTGGTGGCGCTGGAAGACTTTACAGAATACGTCCGCGGCGGCGATACAGTTATTATCGACGGTAATCGGGGTATTGTTATTGTAAACCCGGATGACCAGACAGTGCAACAGTATCAAGAGTATGCCAAAGAATTTGCAGAGCTTGAACACCGGCTTGATGCGATAAAAGATATGCCGGCCGTAACCCGCGATGGCACCAAAATCATATTATTAGGCAATATTGAATTTCCAGATGAGGCGCGGCAGGTTTTGGAAAGAGGAGGACAGGGCATAGGACTGTACCGTACCGAGTTCCTGTATCTTAATACCGAAAGCGAGCCTACCGAAGAAGACCATTTCAAAGCCTATGCTGAAACTGTCGACGTCTTCGCCGATAGGCCTGTGATAATAAGGACTGTTGACCTTGGTGCGGATAAATATACACAAAGCAAGCGTTTTGCGCCTGAGCCGAACCCGTTTTTGGGGCTGAGGTCCATCAGGTTTTGCCTGCAAAACCTTATGATGTTCAAAACGCAATTGCGTGCAATTTTGCGGGCGTCGGTTCTCGGCGAAGTTAAGATAATGTTTCCGTTGATTACGAATCTGCAGGAACTGATGCAGGCAAAGATGATTTTGCGCGATGTTATGGAAGACCTCGATGAAGAGTCCATAGCGTACAACAAAGATATCCAGGTAGGCATTATGATTGAAACGCCGTCGGCGGCTTTGATTGGCTATTCGCTCGCACGAGACGTTGATTTCTTCAGTATCGGGACGAACGACCTTACGCAATATACTCTGGCGGTCGACAGGGGCAACGAGCTGGTTTCTACGTTGTATTCGTCGGCGGACCCTGCTGTGCTTCGGCTTATCAGGACGGTTATTCAAGATGCGCACAAGGCACAAATAGACGTCCACGTTTGCGGGGAGATGGCTTCGGAGCCGGAGTACATTATGCTGCTGTTGGGGATGGGGGTTAGAACGATTTCGCTCGCTCCGCCGATGATACCGGAGATAAAGCAGATTATTCGCTCGGTCACGATGGAAGATTGCAACAACCTTGCGAGAAAAATACTTGGTATGAACTCTGAAAGACAGATCTCAAGGTATCTACGCAATGCCATAAGAAAGATTCTGCCGGAGGCCTTTTGATTTGTGAGTTGCGAGCGTTCGAGCATCGGGTCGGTGCCGCCGTTCGGCAAGGTTAGTGCCACTTCTGCAGTTCGATAATGTTTCCCTCGGGGTCGGTCAGATAGACGAACGTGATTGTGCCTGCGCCGGGGATGTCCGCCGTAACCAGATCGCCGACGCATCGGCCGCCGGCTGCAAGCACCGCGTCTCTGGCTGCTTTGACATCGTCAACCTCGAAGGCAAGATGCGCCAGACCAGGACGATTGATTGCTGTCTCTGGTCGCTTTGCTGCTCTGTTGTACTGGAATATCTCAAGGGTCGGCCCATCATAATCATAACCCGGCAGCCGCAAATGAATGCCGCGGACCTCTGCACCAGGCACACCTGTACTGCGTTCGACCCATTCTCCAACATTGGTCCTCTCCGGAGGAACTGGAACACAGCCGAGAATCCGCTGGTAGAACTCAGCGAGCTTTCGCCAGTCCTGTGCAACGATGTT
>JABAOF010006071.1_pt2 | contig 11406 bp, 9 predicted proteins | sample 7062171 | NCBI WGS metagenome assembly JABAOF01 (sample SAMN14538628, study PRJNA623070) | marine sediment metagenome | biome: marine biome [ENVO:00000428]; feature: marine pelagic biome [ENVO:01000023]; material: deep marine sediment [ENVO:00002113] | place: India: Gulf of Khambhat ... | reverse complement strand
GCTTGTCACACGGCAGTTTTTGCACATCATTGGGTATTCCGATGTTGCTTACGCCTCGATCGAGAAGCGCGTGTTTCACGGCAAGCGTCACTAGCATCGTTACCTGATCTTCAATCATGAGTATCTTGTTAAAAACGCAAATCGGCTCAAAGAAACTGTGCTGATCGATTTCTTGAAGTGATCCTGGTCCAATAAACTGCCTTGCCACCATACCTGATAAAACAAGAACTGGGGAATGATCTAAGGCCGCATCATATAGGCCCGTAGCTAAATTAGTTGCTCCAGGTCCGGAAACGCTCAGGCAAGCGGCAACATTTCCGGTGAGTTTACCGTAAGCGGAAGCCATGAAAGCTGCAACTTCCTCGTGTCGCACTTGAATGTACCTTACTTTGTTGCTTTTCCGTACAGCGTCAACGACGCCGAGAGTTGATGTTCCGGGCACTCCGAAGATATATCTTACGCCCCATTCTGCGATTTGTTCGATTAGAACTTCTGATATTGTTCGGTATTTTTTGAATGGTTCCACTGGTTTCTCTGTTAGGATCCCGAATGCGGTTTTGGGTGCTCCGCAGACAGGGCACACCCACTCTGGAGGCAAGTCACTGAATTTCTTTTCTTCTTTTACTTCATCATATATGTAGTTGCACACTGTGCACCTGTACTTTTTCATGATCACTACCTCGAAAAACCTTGGCCTATTTATATGGATTTGAGTTTTATCTATTTTTGGGATTGATCATTTCGAATCATTTTTTAATGCGCGCTGGTTCGTTATCTGCAAAATAACCTTTTGGGATGGCTTGGCTACTTCCTTAAGATTCTTACATACACACGCCGTAAATGGTCCACCATATCTTACAGCATGTTCAGGTTGTTTCAATCCATCCAAAATAGTAAATATAGCTTCAAAGTCGAGTGTAGTTTTGAATTTATTCATGCATGCATGCGCAGTAAATGATGTTAGCTTCCATACTCTCTGTTTTATGTTCAAACTTTAGAAGTTACGCACGCATACATGCAATCAGTTTCGCCATACTGTCTCCTCCAATCGTGTACGGTGCATCCAAACCTCCAAACGCCATCGCCTACAACCCTGTGAAGCTGCCTAGACGGAGAGACAAGGAAGTTGGAGCACGTCAAACATCACATCGTGGATCTAGCCAAAATCCAAGGCGATGGCGCGTTCAACTGCCCCGAATGCAAAACCAAGATATCGCCTGATGATGAGACCGAAGACACCTACACGATTCTGGACACCGTGATGAAGCGAGAGCGTCTAGAGGAGCTAACGCTCCGATGTAACAGATGCAAAAACTGTATTCACGTGGTCGGATTCGTGTCGAGCGCATAACAATCTAAGACACTTACAGCGTTGAACACTGTTGGTATGCATGCATTCGCTAATCCCACCAGTCGAATTCGTTATATCCGTAGTCTAGCGCATCGTGGATCGTTGCATGCATGCATGCATGACTGTGTGAACGTCGAGTGCAAATGTTAGGATGCTTATCAAAAGCAGCAAGAGTGTTAATTCTGATACTATTTTTTTTCTCATATTAATGTCATATAAATATTGCATAACTAGTATTTGGCATTTGTGAAAGAATCTTCCAGGTGTCGGGCGCATAATTCCAACACGCATGAATGGCGAAGGTTCACGCACAGAATCATCTGTTTCGTTCGTCCGTGCAATGCATGCATGCGCGCAAAATTCGCGGGCGTTAATTCTTTGGTTTCGCGCGCGCGGCACGTCTTACAGGTTGTGCAATGGAAAAATGGTTTCCTTGACGTTTCTGATGGTCTGTCGAACCTCGGCCAAGATCTTGGAATCCTCAGCCTCGATATCTCCATCAAAGAGGTCTTCATACATCGCTTCATCTTTCGGCGTAACACCGGCCATGGTAACAAACATCACCGCCCAACATCGGGAGACGTTACGGGGTTCGTATCCTCCGCCGCCGAATACGAGGAGTCGTCCATGCGAGACTTTATGCGCCAAGTCATGGAGAAGGGAGCTGACCACGACATAGGACTTCGTGGTCAACGACAGCCCGACCAACGGATCCTGATAGTGCGTGTCCACCCCGAACTGGTTCAAGAGAACGTCCGGCTTGTACTGCTCAATTAGCGGCGGGACTAGTTCGTTGAAGGCTTCCAAGTACGCGTCGTCAAACGTCCCGACAGGTAGAGGCACGTTTACCGAATAGCCCCGGCCGTCCCCTTCCCCGATCTCGGCGACGCGCCCCGTTCCCGGATAAAATCGGCCAAAGAGCCCGCCGCCGTATCGATGCAGGGAAATGGTCAGAATCGGTTCCTTGTAGAAAATCTGCTGCGTCCCATCGCCATGATGGCCATCCACATCAACGATGGCGATCCTCTTCACCCCATGTCGCTGCTGCAGATGACGTGCCGCGATGGCGACATCGTTAAACACGCAGAATCCGGCCGCGCTATTCCGTCTCGCATGATGTAACCCCCCGCCGACGTTGAACGCGTGGTCAACCTCACCCATGACAAGATCCGCACCGAGTATCGATCCGCCTACTTTCGCACAGGATGCTTCATAGACGCCTCGTCGAGCGGGAGTGTCACCGTAATCCAGATAGCCCGTGCCAGTCGCACATTTGCTCTTCACCATGCCTATGTACTCTGGAGAGTGAACTAATTCGAGGTCGTCTTCCGTGGCGCGATATGGTTTGTAGTGTTTCACCTGCTCATCAAATACGCCCAACGTCTGAAGCAGCTCAAACGTGTCCTTGTATCGCTGCGGTTTCAATGGATGAACTGGACCGAAATTGTAACCCAAGTAATCATCATGATACAGAAACGCAGACTTGCCACTCATGTACCCGCCCTTCTATCTCGTCAAACGCCTCATCCATAAGATGGCACTTCATTTTATAAGAAGACCGACACACAGTAAGAGCGGAAGCCTAGAACATGATTCATCAGAAGATTGCAAGCCGCAGAACGATTAGAAAATTCTCGCCAAAGGCTGTCCCCAAAGAGGTCCTGCTCCAATGCGTGGACGCCGCACGACTCTCGCCGTCGGCAGCGAATCGTCAACCGCTGAAATACGTTATCGTCAACGATCACAGCCTATTGCGTGACGCATTCAAAACATTGAGTTGGGCGGGATATCTACCGAAGTATCAACCCAGCGAAGCAGAGATGCCCCAAGCGTACATCGTCATACTCTTGGACAAAAACCTCCGCAAAGAAGCGGGACACGACGCAGGTATCGCAGCAATGAGCATTTCCATGGTTGCTTATGATAACGGTCTGGGCTCATGTATTCTCGGCGCGATTGACCGGGGAAAGCTCAGAACGGCATTGAATTTGCCTGAAAGCCTCGACATCATTCTCGTGGTTGCGATCGGCTACCCAGCTGAGGCGCCTGTACTAGACGAAGTCACAGATACGAAACCCAATATTGGCTGGACCCAACGGGAGTTCTCCACGTCCCCAAGAGAGCCCTCAAAGACATAGTCCGATGGAATAGATATCGTACGACCTAACGCCCCGTATCAAGGGTGAAACCTATCTGGGCTCAGGTTCATATCATCGCCAGCCCGCATTCTGCTTTCCAAAAGGTTATTAAATCCAGACAGCGTTGGTATGCCAAATCAAAACGATGACATCCAAGGAGAAAGTGGGGATCACATGGGAAGCGTCATCATTTCCTTCAAGATTTTTCCATCCGACGCCGACGTTGACCTGAAGAGCCTGCAAAGCCAGATCGATAACGAAATGCCGACGTACGCCTCGATACACCGTTTCGCAGAAGAACCCATCGCCTTTGGGCTCAACGCATTAGTTGCCCACATCGTGATACCGGAGGATCAACCCGGCGGCCTAGACGAAGTCGAGAAACGCCTCCAAAAAATCACTGGAATCGGCCAAATCCAAACCCTCATGGTGCGAAAAGCCACCACGCTTTAAAGCTTATATAGGATCGCCCGCTTTCGAGATGTTGAACATAGCCAGAAGCTTATTTGGAGGGTAAAAGCGTTTGAGCGAAGCCCAACTGAGAGTAGAAGACGCCCGACAACGCGACGTATATCGAGGCATCGCCCGGGTTAACCAAAAGACGATGAAACAACTGGGCATATCGGCAGGCGACGTCATAGAAATCGTGGGCAAACGAAACACGGCGGCCATCGCCTGGCCCGCCTATTCGGAAGATCAAGACCGAGAGATTATCCGAATCGACGGCTTCACCCGCAAAAACGCCGGCGTCTCAATAAACGAGTATGTAGTCGTCCGTCCCACCGCTGTGAAGAACGCCGCAAATGTGACCTTGGCCCCAATTAGCATGCGCCTCAACGTGGATGAAGACTTCACTAACTTCGTGAAGAACCGACTGATGGAGCGAACGTTCGTCGAAGGGGATACCACGCTCGTCATGATGTTAGGGCACCCTATCCCATTCACGGTAACGAAGGCGCGCCCCCGTGGCATCGTAAGGATCACCCATGGGACGAACCTACAGATCCTAACCGAACCCGTCCCAGAAACAAAAGGCGTCCCGCGCACAACCTACGAAGACATCGGAGGGCTCCATGAGGAGATCCAACGAATCCGTGAAATGGTGGAACTCCCGCTGCGTCACCCCGAACTGTTCCAGCGACTGGGGATGGAACCTCCAAAGGGCGTACTGCTTCAAGGCCCACCTGGATGCGGAAAAACCCTCCTTGCACGAGCGGTGGCCAACGAGTCTGAAGCCAACTTCTTCTCGATAAACGGACCCGAAATCATGAGCAAGTTCTATGGCGAATCGGAGGCGCGGCTCCGTGAGATGTTCCAGCAAGCGCAACAGAACTCCCCGAGCATCATCTTCATCGATGAACTGGATGCCATTGCGCCTAAACGGGAGGAGGTCACGGGCGAAGTGGAGAGACGCGTCGTGGCGCAGCTTCTGGCGTTGATGGACGGCTTGGAAGCACGAGGCAACGTCGTCGTTATTGGCGCCACCAACAGACCCAGTGCCCTTGACCCTGCCCTCAGAAGACCGGGCAGATTCGACCGGGAGATCGAGATCGGTGTGCCGGATAAGGACTCTCGCCACGAGATACTACAGATTCATACAAGAGGCATGCCATTGGCTGAGGACGTCGATTTGCCAAAGCTCGCTGACGTTTCGCTGGGTTATACAGGAGCAGACTTGGCTGCATTAGGTAGAGAGACTGCCATGAAGGCCTTGCGGAGATACCTTCCGGAGATAAACTTGGAGGAGCAGCGGATTCCGCCCAGTGTGTTGGAGAAAATGGAAGTTCGTATGCAGGACTTCTTAGATGCATACAAAGAGATTACTCCCACCGCGATGCGAGAGGTCTATGTCGAGGTCCCGACAGTCCATTGGAAAGACATTGGTGGATTGGACGCCGTGAAAGGGGAGCTCCAAGAGGCCATTGAGTGGCCGCTGAAGAACCCTGACGTATTTGGACGGATGGGAATTCGCCCCCCGAAGGGCATCCTCCTCTTTGGCCCTCCAGGCTGCGGCAAGACGCTCCTAGCTAGGGCGGTTTCCACCGAAAGCGGCACAAATTTCATTACCATCAAAGGTCCTGAGGTCTTTTCCAAGTGGGTCGGCGAATCCGAGAAGGCGATTCGCGAAGTCTTCAGAAAAGGTCGGATGGCTGCTCCCGCAGTGATTTTCTTTGACGAAATCGATTCCTTGGTTCCGCGAAGAGGATTGGGCTACGCTGACAGCGGCGTCACTGAGCGAGTCATTAGCCAGCTTTTGACTGAAATGGATGGAATTCTGACTCTGGAAGACGTTGTAGTAATTGCCGCGACAAATCGACCGGATATCGTTGATCCGGCTATCCTGAGACCGGGCAGATTTGATCGGCTGATTTATGTCCCTGATCCGGACGAAGATGCAAGGCTAGAGATTTTCAAGATCTACACCAAGGAGATGCCTTTAGCCAAAGATGTTAATATTGGTGATTTAGCTCGCATGTCAAAGGGTTATTCGGGAGCGGATATTGAGGCTCTTTCACGTGAGGCGGCCATGAATGCTTTGAGGAGAGATATCGAGGCTACCGAGGTCAATGCGGAAGATTTCAGGAAGGCCGTGGAGAAAATCGGCCCTACTATCAGACCGGACATGGAAGCGTGGTACAAGGGCTTTATGAAACAGGTTCGACAAGTTCGGAAACCCGCGACCCCCGTTGCTTAGAATGAGGCATAGACGTGTCTACAAGGACTTGGCGGGGACACCCCTTGAAGACGGTTATCGTAGAGGTCTTGAAGAGGAAAGGGGCTGTGTCAGATGATGACTTGTTGAGTTCCTTGAAGGAGACAGGCTTCGGGGATGTTAGCTTTGGGCAGCTAAACAAGATCCTATTGAGGCTGGAAGTCGAGGGGATTGTGCATGTTTCCAGCCTGGCCAGAGGCAAACGGAGAGTAGAGCTGCGAGAACGCAAAGAATAGGAAACAAGCTGGCAGAGACCAACGCCAATTTCTCTATACAAATACACAAGGAGAACCCCAGTTCTCCCAGCATGCTCCTTGCCCAATCCTCCCGCGTTTCAATTCAAGCAACGATAATTTCTTATCACACTTCCAAGTTGACTTAACATCAGGGTGTACATTTTGGGCGTAAACTTGCGAGATCTGGTCCCCAAAACTACCGTCAATCTAGAAGATTTACAGGGCAAATCCATGGCTATCGACGCCTACAACGCCCTCTACCAGTTCCTAGCCATAATCCGTCAACCCGACGGGACTCCACTAAAAGACTCCCGGGGCCGCGTCACAAGCAATCTCAGTGGTCTCCTCTACCGCACGGCCAACCTGGTCCAGATGGGCATAAAGCCAGTCTATGTCTTTGACGGAATCCCGCCCGCCCTCAAAGAAGTTGAAATCAAGCGAAGAGCTCGCGTCAAAGAAACTGCCATCGTCAAATACGAAAAAGCCTTGAAGGAAGGCAAGGTTGAAGAAGCCCGTACCTACGCCCAAGCAACAAGCCGTCTAAAGGACTACATGAGCGACGACTCCAAGCGCCTTCTGAAACTTATGGGCATCCCTTGGATCCAAGCCCCCTCAGAAGGGGAAGCACAGGCAGCCCACCTGACCAAAAAAGGCGCGACCGATTATTGCGCAAGTCAGGACTATGACAGCCTCCTCTTCGGAGCACCTCAACTCGTGCGAAACGTGACCATCAGTGGAAGAAGAAAACTGCCGCGCAAGAAAGTCTACATCGAAGTCATCCCCGAAATAGTCCAACTAGAGCAAGTCCTAGAAGAACTGAAAATAACATACAAACAGCTCATCGACGTAGGCATCCTCGTCGGCACAGACTTCAACCCAGACGGCGTCAAAGGCATCGGTCCTAAAACAGCCCTGAAGCTCGTGAAGAAACACAGTTCCTTGGAAAAGCTGCTGCCACAACTAGAAGATGCCGATTTCCCAGCCCCACTTGACCGCATTCGCAACATCTTTCTACACCCCAAAGTCACGAACAACTACAGGCTTGAATGGAAAGACCCGGACAATCAAAGTGTAATCGACTTCTTATGCGGCGAAAGAGACTTCTCGGAAGATAGAGTGGAAAAAGCTCTGACCAAGATGATTGAAGGCATAAAAGAGGCCAAGGCAAAAGTAACCCTAGAAACGTGGTTCGGGAAGTGAAACGATCACTCTGCCGCGTCAAAGTTTGTAACCATGCTTCCCGGTCAGAGGAACAAAAGCAACCCCGCCCAGATTCTCCTCACGAACCTCATCAGCCTTCTTCCTAAGCCGCATAAGTGTTTGATAAAGATAGATGCCACCAACAGGAATCACCAATATGCCATCACTTTTTAACTGCTCTACCAAGGGCGTAGGAATCTCCGGGGCCGCCGCAGTCACCAAAATGCGATCGTAGGGCGCCTCCTGAGGATAACCCGTAGACCCGTCCCCACAGATTACGGACACTCGATCACCATATCCGCTCTCTGCAAGACCCTTTCTCGCAAACTCAGCCAGTTCCGACACGATCTCAACCGTGTAGACGTGCCCCCACTCCTGCTGGCTAACTCCAACTGGAGCCACTATCTCAGCTATTGTGGCCGCATGCCACCCCGAACCCGCCCCCACTTCGAGAACCGACAGCCCCACTTCCAACTCTAGGGCTTCGTCCATGATCGCGACCATGTTTCACCCGGCTAGCCGCACTAGGCTAGTCGTGAGGTGCAGAGATCGTCTGCCCAAAGCCAATTGGAAGCGGAGTATCGACGGTCGCGTAGGATTGAGATCGCTTAGGGATAAACTGCGTTCTGGGAACTCGATTAAAGGCTTGAATCACCCTCGGCGATTTCAGAATTCGTTCCCGCACCAGCCGCTGAACGAGTCTCTCCCAATCCCCTTGACTCATGTTCCATCTGAGTAGAGAATACAATTCGGTGCCTTAAGATTTTATGACGTGCACTACTTCACAGTGACAGATTTGGCCAGGTTTCTCGGTTTGTCTGGATCACACCCGTTCTCGATTGCCATGTAATACGCAAACAGCTGCAAAGGAACAACAGCTGGAATGGGGGAAAGAACCTCAGGCAGCCCCTTAGGGATCTCAATGTAGTCGTCAGACAGCGCTTTGATCTTCTCGTCACCTTCCTCAATCACGGAAATGATGGACGCTCCGCGCGCCTTCATCTCCATAATATTCGATACGATGGTTTTGTGCGTCTCATCCTTCGGACAGACGAAGACCACGGGGAACCCTTTCTCAATGAGGCTGATCGGCCCGTGCTTGCTCTCCCCCGCCGGATAAGCTATGGAAGGAATATAGGCGATCTCCATCAGTTTCAGTCGCCCCTCCATTGCAGCAGCAGAGCTTATCCCCCGCCCTAAGAAGAAGAAGCATCGTTTACCTCGATATTTCTTGGCTAACCGCTTCACCTTGTCCTCTTGCAGCCGAATGATCGTCTCAACAATCTCTGGGATTTGCTCCAGTTTCTCTTCCAGTTCCTCAATCTCTACATGCGACACTTTGCCCCGCTTCTTGGCCAGCCGAAGCGCCAGCTGCGAAAGCACCGACAGTTGGGAAGTGAAAGTCTTGGTAGCAGCCACCCCGATCTCAGGGCCAGATTGCTGACAAACGTAGACCCGCGCAACACGCGTAAGCGTGGACCCAATAACGTTTGTCAATCCCAAAACTGTCGCAGCGCGTTGCCTCGAACTTTCCACAGTCGACAATGTATCAGCAGTCTCCCCACTCTGGCTAACAACTAAAATGGTGCTATCGATATTCACCGACCGTCCATGCTGCTCAACAAACTCCGAAGCGATGACTGGATGTGTAGCCAACAATGCCAGCTTAGAAAACATATATGACGCGGCAAGGCAGGCGTGATAGGAAGTCCCACAAGCCACCAAGAAGACCTCACCCGCCCTATCAAGGAAAGTCGTCATCAATTCTAAATACTGCTCTTGCAGTCGAAGCGTATTTCGAAGACGCAGGGGCTGCTCGTGAATCTCCTTGAGCATGAAGTGGGGATACCCCTGCTTCTCAGCCATCTCGGGACTCCAATCAATGATTTCAGGTTCCCTTGGAACCTTCTTGAAGTCAGAGATCTTTCGAATCTCACACTCAGCGTCGCTAATGATGACCAGTTCGCCATCTTCCACTATGACTACCTTATTGGTCAGCGGCAAGAAAGCAGGGATGTCAGAAGCGCAATATGCAGCGTCGTCGGCCAGTCCGACAACGAGGGGGCTCTCTTTTCTAGCGCAGACGATCTTGTCAGGTTCTTTGAGGGAAACGACCGCTATGGCGTAAGAGCCCTCCAACCGCTTAGCTGCTGCACACGCGGCCTCTGCTAAAGTCAGGCCTTCCTTCAGTCTCTCTTCAATAAGATGCGCGATCACTTCAGTATCAGTCTTGGATCGGAAAGCGTGCCCTGCTTCCACGAGTTCCGCTTTTAACTCTCCGAAGTTCTCAATGATTCCGTTGTGGACGACAGCGAGTTCCTCCTGACAATCAGTATGGGGATGGGCATTCGCTTGATAAGGCGCACCATGCGTCGCCCACCGTGTATGCCCGATTCCGACTCTGCCTGGGAGGTCATCCAAGTTGTGAAGCTTGTGGACCTCATCGATCTTTCCGCTGTCTTTCTTTATGAACAACCTACGCTGATGTACGGTTACTTCGCCCACAGAGTCGTAGCCCCGATATTCAAGTCTTTTAAGACCGGCGCGAATGAGAGGGGCCGCCTCGCTGCGTTTGAGTACGCAACCAAATATTCCACACATGATGATGCCTCAAATGTCCGTGCTGTTTCAAATAATGCCCTGTGCAAGCCTTCTTCTCGTCAACCCTTACCAGAACATGAACCGTTCTATAAGCTTTTTTAGGAAATAGGTCTGAAAATTCAAATCGAAATCATAACGTTCGCAAGTGGTTTGCTTGGCTACGGCGCCAACCATTAAAAAAAATCTTATAAAGCTGCATCTCCAGTTAGAAACCATGGAAAAGAAGCTGTTGCTCAGCGGTGAGCCCGAACAGTACAAGGCCAAAGACATCATGATATTCGATGAGCCTGAGAGACTTAAGGCTGCCTTGAGCAAACTCGGGTGGAAAATCCTTCAAATCCTAAGCGAGAAAGAAATGTATCCCATGGAGATCGCGAAAACACTGCAAGTTCACGAACAGAAGGTATACTATCACATGAAGAAACTCCTGAAAGCGGGAGTAATCAAGATCGTAAGAGAGGAAAAAAAGAAGGGCGCAGTCGCGAAATACTACCGCGCCGCCTCTCCAGCATTGGGAATCGAGCTCCCCTTCGGCTACCGAACGATCAAGACGATCCCGCTTCCAAGGATAGACGACGGCACAAAAAGGTTCCTCCGACCTTTCCTAAAAAAAGACGGGACTTTCGAGGGAAAGATCGTCGTCGGCAGCCCTGACCCACACGGACCCTTCAAGGCAAGAGCCAGAGACGGCCACTATGCTTCGTACTTGACCTTCTACCTCGGAAGACTTGTTGAGCTCCCTGAAGACTTCATAATAAAACTTGACGTAGATATGAAGGCCGAAAAGGAAGAAGACAACAACCTAATCCTCGTTGGAGGACCAGGCACCAACCTGATCACGCAGGAAATCAACGAGTTTCTTCCCATACGATTCAACATGATGCCCTCAAAGCATGGATTCCTATTAGGCGGACTGGTGTCCAAACGGACGGGAAACGTCTATACAGGCGACGCTATGGGAGTCGTAGCAAGGATAACCAATCCGAAGGATAGAGAGAAGACGATTGTGATTCTTGCGGGGAATAAAGCGGTGGGAACCAAAGCGTGTGTGTTGGCGCTCACCCAATTCGGAGCCGAGACTCTTGAGCACTTCACTGATGAAGAGGATTTCGCCACTGTGATTCAAGGATTCGACCTCGACGGAGATGGAAAAGTAGACTCCATAGA
>JABAOF010057959.1_pt1 | contig 11410 bp, 5 predicted proteins | sample 7062171 | NCBI WGS metagenome assembly JABAOF01 (sample SAMN14538628, study PRJNA623070) | marine sediment metagenome | biome: marine biome [ENVO:00000428]; feature: marine pelagic biome [ENVO:01000023]; material: deep marine sediment [ENVO:00002113] | place: India: Gulf of Khambhat ... | reverse complement strand
GCATGCTACGGTCTATTCCCAGATATGGCCGATCAATATTGCATTCAGCTCCTTTTAGACGATGAAGAGGCAAAGGAAAATGTAGAAGAGCATTTCAAAAGTGTTGCCAACATCATCAAGGATGAAGAGGTTTTCACCAGAAATGTGAAGGGAATGAAAGGACCTTACCCACTGATTTGGCGCTTTTTCTTGGATTTGCCCACCGAGGCATTAAAGGCGAGCCCCCATTTAGAGAACGAAGACGACTACATAGTTGATATTGTCATGCATATCAACGAAAAAATCAACGGAGCATTTTGCATGTCTTCAGGTAAGAACATGGCAGTTTTCAAGGGAAACGGCTGGAGCCATGAGATAGCAAAACTCTACGATATCGCTGAGAGATATGAAGGATACATGTGGCTTTCCCATTCTAGATTTCCAACAAATACACCAGGATGGTGGGGAGGTGCGCATCCCTTCAACATACTTGATTGGTCTTTATGCCATAACGGTGAGATCACATCTTATGGCACGAACAAGAGGTATGTGGAGATGTGGGGCTACAAATGCACACTGCTCACAGATTCTGAGGTAGTTACCTATATCTGGGATTTACTCTGCAGAAAGCATGGTCTGCCGAAGTTGATAGCCTCCATGGCCATGGCACCCCGTTATTTTGAAGACATTAGCATACTTCCCGAAGATCAAAAGAAGATAGCCATGTCCCTAAGAATGACTTACGGAAGAGCCATGATAAACGGGCCTTTCAGCATACTTGTGGGAACCAATAGACCAACTCCTTCGATGATAGCTCTGACGGACAGAAAGAAATTGAGACCAGTGACTGCAGCATTGTCCGAGGATGAAAATACGGTATTTGCCAGCAGCGAGGAATGCGCCATAAGAAGAGTGGGCGAGGGAGGTGAGGTTTGGGCTCCTGTAACAGGCAATCCTGTTATCGCGCAGTTATATAAAGGCCTGGTTTGGCGTGGATCCGAAAAAGGATTTGAAGGCAAGAAACTGAAATTGGAGGTATAAAGATGCCTGCAAAAGTTGAAGGAATAAGGATAGAAATCCCACCCAGATTTATGGTGAATATAGACAGAGAAAGATGCAAGATATGCAAGAGATGCACAATCAACTGCACGTTCGATGCACTTTCTTTCAATGGTGAAAGGATAATCGCGAAACATGAAAATTGTGTGGCATGTCACAGATGTGCAATGAAATGTCCTCAAGAGGCCATCACCATAAAAGAGAACGAGATGGCTTTTCCCTATCATGCAGCTTATGACGCTAGAATAAGGAGAATTGGCTGGGAGCAAGCTTCCACAGGAGGAGTGATGTTATCTTCATGTGGTAACGATCTACCCTATCGAAGTATATTCGATGATCTGGTTTTGGATGCCGCACAGGTCACGAATCCTGCAATCGATCCTTTAAGAGAACCTATTGAGACCAAATGCTTTCTTGGCTCGAAACCAGAGAAACTTGAATTCGAGGAGAGCGGCAACGAAATCACATTCAAAACGAAGTTATCACCTAACATCGAGCTTAATACCCCGATAATGGTTGGGCAGATGTCATTGGGCAGCATAAGCTACAACGCCCAGATTGCGCTTTTTAAAGCCGCCTTGGAGGTTGGCACTTTAGTGGGCACAGGAGAAGGTGGCCTGCACCCAGATTTCTACAAATACGGTAAGATAATCAATAGTGAAGTTGCAAGTGGTAGATTCGGCGTGGATGCTAATTACCTGAAAAAAGTTGCAGCCTTGGAGATAAAAATCGGCCAAGGAGCAAAACCAGGACATGGAGGACATCTGCCGGGCGAGAAGACAAGCCAGCTCATCTCAGAAACCAGAATGATACCAAAGGGTACGGATGCATTATCTCCATATCCTCATCATGATATCTACAGTATAGAAGACCTTCAGCAGTTGATATTCGCATTGAAGGAGGCAACAAGGTATAGAGTTCCTGTTGGGGTGAAGATCGCGGCAGTACATAACAGCGCAGCCATCGCCTCAGGAATGGTTAGAGCTGGTGCAGATTTCATCACAATTGACGGCTTCAGAGGCGGAACTGGAGCCACACCAAGAATAATAAGGGATCACGCAGGCATTCCAATAGAGTTGGCTATCGCCACGGTTGACCTAAGGCTAAGAGAGGAGGGTATCAGACATAAAACTACACTCTGCGCGGGTGGCAGTATAAGATATTCAGCTGATCTGGTAAAAGCTCTGGCACTTGGCGCGGATGTGGCCATGATATGCACTCCGGTTTTGATCGCAATGGGTTGCAGGGTTTGCCAACAATGTCATAGGGGACTGTGCCCATGGGGCATTGCAACCCAAAATCCAGCATACACCCAAAGGCTTGACATCGATATCGCAACCAAAAGAGTATCGAATATATTTCATGCATGGACAGAGGAACTTAGAGAAATCTGCGGAGCGATGGGCATAGATTCTGTCGAGAGCTTTGTCGGTAATCGTGACAGGCTAAGATACGTAGGGCCAAATCCTAAGATCGCGGAGATACTGGATGTGAAGCATGCAGGCGAGGCTTGGGGGTGAACTTGTATGGCCAAGAAGAAAATAACAATCGATGCTTTAAGCAAAGACAAAAAGCCCTTGCGCTACTGGGTGCTAAACGAAAAGATACATAGTGCGGCAGATGATGGCATCGAACATATTATCGTGAAAAACGTCCTTGGTCAGAGGTTTATAGCCGATTGCATGGAGCATAACCATCTTAAAATCGACATTCACGGCACACCTGGTAACGATTTGGGAGTGTTCTTGAGCGGCCCAACAATAGAGGTTTTCGGCAGTTGTGAAGACCAAACTGGAAATACCATGAATTCTGGAACCATCATAGTTCATGGCAATGCATGGGATGTTACAGGCCTGGCAGCCAGAGGAGGTAAGATATTTGTAAAAGGAGATGGCGGCTACAGAATAGGCATACATATGAAAGAGTACATGGAGCAAAGGCCAATAATGGTGTACGGTGGAAAAGTGAAGGAGTTCTTTGGGGAGTACATGGCAGGTGGAATTTTAGTCGCATTGGGTTTAAGAATTGGCAATGACGGTATAGATGATGTTCCAACGAAAGAAGTGGTGCGAGGAAGTCTTGGCAGTGGAATTCATGGTGGAGTGATATATGTAAGGGGTGAAGTTCCAGAACATTATTTGGGTGTGAGTGCCACGATTCAGCCTTTTAATGAGACGGATAAAAACCTGTTAACTCCGATATTCGAGGAGTTCTGCGGTTATTTTAAGGTTCCGATAGAAAAAATCTGGGAGAGGGAGATCACGAAGATAGCACCTTCATCCTCGAGGCCATATGGCTCATACTATAATCCTAGATCGGTTTGAGATAAAAGAATCGTATAAAAGTTAATATATTCTCTTCGTCTTTTGCATAGAGGATGAACGGTATTTGGCTGTACACCTTGGCTAGCGTTATTCTCGTGAGCATGATCTCTTTGATCGGGATTTTGGCTCTTTCGATAAAGGAGAGTATACTAAAAAGAATTTTAATTGTTCTCGTCAGTTTCTCTGCAGGTGCTTTATTAGGCGATGCCTTCATCCATCTTCTTCCTGAGATTGTGGAAGAGGAAGGCTTCGTGTTGGAGATATCGTTGTACACTCTATCAGGTATATTGGTGTTTTTCGTACTGGAGAAGCTGATATTTTGGAGGCACTGCCACGTTCTTACAAGTGATGAGCATATCCATACATTCACGTACATGAACCTTATTGGCGATGGGATCCATAATTTCATTGATGGAATGATAATAGCGGGAAGTTATATGGTGAACATGTCTTTGGGTGCAGCAACCACCATAGCCGTGATTCTTCATGAGGTTCCACAGGAAATAGGCGATTTTTCTGTGCTCGTATACGGTGGATTCACCAAATCCAAGGCTTTATTCTACAACCTGATAGCGGCACTTGGAGCCCTGATTGGTGCCGTGCTCATGCTTGTCATTGGGTCTTACATTTCCCAGCTTCATGTTTTTCTTGTCCCTTTCACCGCGGGAGGATTCATATATGTGGCAGGAACCGATTTGATTCCTGAGCTGCAAAAAGAGGTGAGGGCCAGCGTCTCAGTTATCCAGATGATCTCTCTTGTTTTTGGAATTGGAGTGATGTTACTGCTTGCTCTATTGATATGAATACTCAAAGCTATACGTTGAATACAGGAATCTGTAGGATTTGTATGTTTTACTTTTTCTTGGCTCCCACACTTCCTTCTAACGAGTTGATTTTCTGAAATTCATGAGTTGAAGACCCACAATTTATTTGTCTCTCTCTTCTCAAATGAAAAATATTATGTAGATAGGATTTTAAACGTTTAACGAGTGAGGTAATTGCCCGATTTTCATAAAACCATAGGACGAGTGGAAGGAATATCATAAGGTAAGATATATGAACGATAACTCTCGCCCATTCGGCTGCAACAGTATATCCGAACATAACCGCAAAGATGGAGCCTATGGCACCCTTGTGGTGAAGGATATTTCCTTTGGGAATATTCAGGTTGTAAGCATATTCACCCAACCACCCAATCTCCGATCCTCCCGAGTATTCCACCAGTTCATGCACTCCATAGCCTATCAAACCGGCGGCGAGCAATACCAAAAGAATGCTGGTAAAATAGAAGAACTTTCTGATGTTGATCTTCATGCCCAGTACGAATATGAAATAACTGAAAATCAGGCTTGTGAAGAGCCCCAATCCTACCCCGAGAATTGTCCCTGACGAATCCTCCACCAGAAATGGTGTTAGAAAGAGCACGGTTTCAAGTCCCTCCCTGAAGACAGCGATAAAGGAAAAGAATATCAAACCAAGCATGGTTCCGCTTGTTGTTAGGGAGGAAAGATTGCCTTCGACCTTTCCCTTGATCTCCTTTCCCCTAGTTGCCATCCAAAGTATCATAGAGGTCAGAACAACAACTGCAACCAAGGCGGCTGTTCCCTCGAAGAGGGTCTTGGCAGAATCTGATGTGCCCCCATATACAATCCATATTATGATTCCCAAAATAATACTGGATACTATTGCCAAACTTACGCCAAACCAGACATATTTCGATAACTGATTTCGGTTTGTCCTGCTGAGATATGCAAATACGATCATGATAATTAGCGCTGCTTCGAATGCTTCCCTGAATGTTATGAGGTATTGTCCTATCATCAACTCACCTTTAATATTTAGGTTTACCTAAATACAGGTATAATATAACGGTGTTAATATATTTTTCGGTTTGCCTAAGTTTTGGATGAAGGTGAATGACCAAACTTCAAAATCGAGGACAAAAGAAAAACATTCAAGCACTTTTATTCTGTACACCCTAATCATGAAGAAACCAAGGAAAAGTAAGAAGAAGCACAAGGCACCATGGGAATGTACCTTTGCGAAAGAGGAAAAATGCGATTGTAGACCTGGGGAAATCCCAAAATCGGATAAAGAATACTTTGAAATTCTATCCTTATGTGTTCTGCAGGCTGGGCTCGGTTGGGGCATGTTGAGGAAAAAATGGGTAAAATACAGACGCGGATTTTATGGTTTTGATACAGATAGATTGGCTAATTCGAATATGGAGGAACTGCTCAATAATCCTGATACGATAAAGAATAAAAATAAAATTAAAGCCATAATATACAATGCCAAAGAGTTTCAGAAAATTGATGGAGAATTCGGCTCATTTTCGAATTTTTTAAGTTCTTTGAAGGGAGATGAAGATGAAGCTATCAAGCAATTGACCCGTCGTTTTCATCATATAGGAAAATACTCTGCAGAATATTTCCTGCACAGTGTAGGATATTGGTAAAGAATAACTGCAACAAATACCTCTCTCGGAGTCGATTATTTAAATTTTCAATCAGATGGTGGAGAAGGTTCTTCTGATGGTGGTTCTTCCTCCGTCTTACCTTTATCATCAGCATTCTCAACAGGTTCACTTTCCGGCACTTCTTTGTAATCCAATTCGTAGTTCTCAGGAGATATCTCCTTTATCACTTTAAGAGAGCTCTTTAATTTCTCATCTCCACTTAACTTGAAAAGCTCTGCAATGATCGCCTGTGCCTCTTCAAATGAATCCACCATGCCGTCCCAGTCTTTGAGAACGTCAGCATACTTATCTTCGAATTCGTTAAGCACCACCCTCATCTTTTTCCTGAGCCTTTTATTCACATAACCTGATATCACCGCGCACAGGCACGTATATTTGGCTCGCTCCAGAACGAGATGGAAACCACCGAATTCCAATTTCTCCAATGACTTCTTTTTGTCACTGATCACATCGCTTCCCTCTTCCCCATAATAGAAAGAATCCTTTACAAAATCTTGAATTGCAGTGAGCATAGCCCCCACCAGCTCAACATCAACTGCCATCTTTGATTCTCCATGGGAAAGATGCGACAAAATTATGCCTGCATTGTTTATAAGAAATGTTTCTTCCACCTTATACCTGTATCTCAGCTCTCTATAGATAACAACACCCAATGCACCAAAAATCGCCGCTATAATCACCCATAACCAATTAAAGGTCTCAACAACCCTGAGATTCACCTCCTCCATGCTAACCGTTGCTTCACCATCACTGGCTGTGAAGACAATGCCTTCTAGCGAGGCTTTACCGTCTCTTTCCCATGTTGCCTCATGCGTAATCGGATCGATCACGATCTCCTTCTTGTTACAGGTAAAAGTAAGATTGTCTCCGTCCTCAATATCGTCGAAATAATCGTCCAAATCTATGATCCATTTCTCGCCCTCTTGAATGCGTAAAAATGTTATTTTCTGCACAACAACAGGCTCGTCATTTACAGAGTTAACTGTGACATTCTCATTGAACGATACCCAAGCTCCTGCATTGTCTTGAGCTCGGAATGTTACCGTTGCAATTCCAAACCAATTCTCCATTGCAGAGAAACTTACCATACCCTGAGGGTCGATGGTGACGAATATGTCGCTGCCCGCCAAAATAGGTGTGAAGGTGAGCTGGTCTGTGACATTATCTGCAAAATAATCGTTCAAATTGAGGAAATCTTCAAGGACAGTGTCTTCATCGAACCTCACATTTGGGGGATAGGAATAATCTTTTATATATGGAGGCCAGTTTAAAAGTGATATATGCACAATAACATCGGTTGAAGCTGTATACTCTCCATCACTCACCTCGATTCGCACGATTTCAGTTGTTATCGTAGGATCTATATAGTAGAACACGAGCACTCCTTCTTTTATTGGAGATAGCGTGACAAACGATGAGTTCGTAGAGAGGGTCAGATCTAATATGCTGTCGTCATCCCAGACGTATACAGGGTTTAGAACCAGCAGTTCCCATGGCGAGTCCAAACGAACATACACATCCTGTATGCCTCCTATCGTTGGAGGGAAGTTCACAGAATTTACAGTTACCTTGATAACCTGCTCTATGAAGGCACCAAATGGATCGTATGCTCTAACAGTTAGATACTCAACACCGTACCAATTCGGATCAGTCGAGAAAGTTACTAGGTTCGAAGAAGAATTGATTTCAGTTCTGACATGAACATTTCCCACGAAATGGTAGCTCAATGGATCGTTATCCCTATCTGTGAAGTAGTTGTCCAAATCTATAGCATCCTTTAAAACCTCTCCTTCATCAAAGGTAATATCGGGAATATCACCACTCACCTCAGGAGGATAATTTGCTGTTATGCTCACAGTCAACGTATCGTTATCGAAATTCTTACCATCACTTACAGTGATAATTACAACCCTCGTTTGCCCCCACATGGTTTCAGGATAGGTCAGTGTGAGGATAAGTCCATTAACCTGAATATTGGTTGCATCTGAGGTCGTTACGATCAGCTCATCCTTAGGGGTGTCAGGGTCATATACATAAGGAGCCAAATCCAATAAATATGGATAATCAAAATGTACATATCTTCCTCCCACACCTGAGATCACAGGGGGTTGCTCAGGTCTTGTGACTTCCACAGATGCTGTATCGCTTGCATAACCGTTATCGCCATCCCAGATCTGAACTCCGATGGTGTATGTTCCAAACATCGTCCATGTATGATTTGCATAGGCCTTTATGCTCCATCCTGTGTCATTTATTCCATCGTTATTCCAGTCCCATCTATACCGAAGAACATCATTTCCTTGATCATTGGCCATTGCAAAGAAGTACATCTCTCTTCCTTCAAGGCCATTGTACGGACCGCCCAATATAACTACAGGTGGTAAGTTGTTAATGGTCACGTTAAGCGTATCTGTACTGTAATTGCCATTATCGTCCATGACTTTCAGGCCGATGGTGTAGAAACCATCATCATACCATACGTATGAGGAGGTCAAACCCACACCATCATCGAACTGGCCATCACCATCAAAATCCCACAAATATGTGAGGCTTGAATTGTCTGATGCTGTGTCATAAGAACCTGAAGCATCGAAATCAACATCTTCCCCTTCATTTGCCGTTTTATCTGAGCCGGCAACCGCGATTGGAGCTGGATTTAGCACGGTTAATTCCATGGAATCGTAGCCTTTGTTTCCAGACCCATCTGTAGTCATGAGAATAACCACATAGAGGCCTTTATTGGTGTAGACATGTGATGGGGATACTCCATAACCTATTGCACCGTCCCCGAAAAGCCATGTAAAATTTGAGATCTGGCCTGAGTTGTCTGTAGATGCTGAGCCATCGAATACATATGTTACATCTTCGTCTATTGTATCGTCCATCCCGGCGTTTGTGATTGGAGGGGAGATATCGCTCACCGTTATTGTATAATTCAAGGAATCGTAACCTCCATTTCCGTCATAGAGTGTGACGTTCACCCAATAAGAGCCAACTTCGAATGTTCCTGGAACGCCGGAAAGAACACCGCTTATGGCGTCTATGCCAAGCCAGGAAGCGTTTGTATCATGGCTCCAATAGGTATTTCCTTCTCCCTCGTCCTCGCCCTCAAAATTGAAATTGTACTGTTGGTTCTCAACTGCCAATTGCGGAGGAGAGGTTGTGATTATTTGCGGTAGAGAATTATTAACTATTAAGAGGAATAACGTCCAATCCAAGCCTCCATCATTGTCGCTAAGAGTGACATTCACCCAAAACCAACCTACATCACCATTGTTAGGTGTGCCGTTAAGATAGCCTGTATTCATTCCAAGCTTAAGCCAAGATGCGTTGGTGTCTAAGAGCCACACGCATGTGTCATTGTCGATATCAAAGCACTGGTATTGCAATGAATATAACGAATCCTCATCCGCATAGATTGTATCTGATGTCAATATCTGGGGCTCGGAGTTCTTAACCTCCAAAAGGAAATTAGGCGTTGCTTCGCTCCAATCTCCTTCTGAATCGTTTGCCGCAAAATGATAGGTGTATGACCCTTTAGTCAGGCCAGTTATTGTGTGATAATAAAGTTTCCCGTCCAGATAATTCGTATCGCTAGGATCCAGTTCCATCATAACGTACGAACCTGTTTTGGAAGGTCCACTGAGGTTCAGGGTTACCATGCTTGGCCAGTCATCGTCTATATCGCTGTAGCTAATAGTGAAATTGAAGGTTGTTGTTATGTTTCCTGATGAAGGTAACACGAGAGCAGAGGAAAGCTCGGGAGGATTGTTATTTACAAACAGAATTGAGGGTGTGGTGGAACTCCAAACTACACCGTCAAATGCAGAGAAGAAGTATGTGTATGTTCCTTTATCGAGAATCAGATTGTAGTAATAGTCCTTCCCATCTGAATAGACCGTATCAGAGGCATCGAGTTCCATCATTGAAACGTTATAAGAGGCGGTTCCCAAGACTGTAAGATTGACATTGGGAGGAGCATCGTTATCGATGTCAAAATAGGCTACCGTGAAATTGAAGGCATCGCCACCCCAACCAGTTGGAGGGACAACATTGACATATTTTAGCTTCGGAGGGTTGTTGTTCACAGAAAAACCAATGAAGGGTGTATAATTCCATGTAAAACCGTCATACGATATAAAGCGGTACAGATAGAAGCCTTTGGGCAATGTTATGTTATAGAAGTACCATTTACCGTCTGTCATAATATTATCGTTACCATCAAGTTCATTCATTGTGAGGTTATAATTTCCCTGGCCAATTATCGTGAGTTTTATTGGTTTTGGGTAATCGTCGTCTAAATCCAAGTACATCACCGAGAAGTTGAACCATCCCCCACCAAGACCTCCTGTCTCGTTGATGAAACCACCATTTAGAAGTTGCGCGATATTGTTGGTTAAATATTTCAAAGAAAATTCCAAGAGTATCGGGCTGATCGATGTATCTGTCGTTGAAAATTGGGCTTTGAATCTGATTTTGCCTGTTGAGGTATCAACAGAGGACATATCACCACCGGAAGGGACTGGATCCCAGATCAGACCAGAGTCGAGAGAATACAAGTAATCTATTGTTTGGCCATTTGTCTCTTCGCCTGGCATAAATCTCCACCAGCTCGTTAGGTTAGCTGGAATAAAGTCGTTCTTCATCTCCAATGTGCCGTTCCAAGAGTAGAGCGAGTAGAATATGTTGACATCTGAGAGCACAGGGGAGTTACTTGAGTTGGTTGTTTGTAGTATGGTGCGGTAATGAATGTAGCGGTTGTTCGATGAGGTAATTGTATCCCCACTTGGATTAGAATAGGCAGTTGACCATGGTTCCCATGATAAATTGTCCGGAGAACTCCTGGTTTGTACGATTATTTTGGTGTCCTGAGGCAGAGAGACATTCCAATTGATTTCCTTCCAAATCGCCCCTGAGCCTGCATCGAAACCTATTGATTTGTACTCACCTTTGCTCTCATTGGCCAAACCTCCTATCGCTACATTATCGTAGCCCACACTGCAGTTCACCTCATACTCTGTCTCTATGATAAGACGGAGCCGAAGGCTGATGTTGTATATACCTTTACTCAAAATGTTCTCGCTTATATCCACAAGCTCCGGTGTCCAAGGATAAGTTGACACGGATAAACTCCATACCACCGTATCATTAATGGCGATGATCATTTCAGCTTCTGTAGCGTTGACAACGCTTTCACCAAACCTGTCAAATGTGAGATTCGTCCTCGAAAATATAATTGTCACATCGTAAAGAGTCGGGGAGACGGTAGAACTTGGCGTTTCAAGATGGGCACGATATTGAATATACCTATGAGGCGGTGAAGTTATTGCTTCCCCTGAACTGGTGTAATTGCCGCTCCAAAGTTCCCATGAAGAGTCAGGCACGGGAACATCACCTGATCTTGTCTCTATGGCTACCATTGTACCACCTGTTGTGTCGCAGTTCCAGTAGATATTTCCCCAATTGTTTACGGTTTTTTCAGCATCAAAAACCTGAGATGTAAAATTTCCGTATGTGTGGTGGTTTGGGAGAGCCCAATTGACGGTCAACTTGGGTGTCTGACCTGAAG
>JABAOF010006243.1_pt2 | contig 11414 bp, 10 predicted proteins | sample 7062171 | NCBI WGS metagenome assembly JABAOF01 (sample SAMN14538628, study PRJNA623070) | marine sediment metagenome | biome: marine biome [ENVO:00000428]; feature: marine pelagic biome [ENVO:01000023]; material: deep marine sediment [ENVO:00002113] | place: India: Gulf of Khambhat ... | reverse complement strand
TCCGCTCTGGAAGTTCCCGGCTTTTGACTAGGAGATTGTACATGGGCGGAACACCAATGAAGACGGTGGGGTGAAGCCTCTCTATGTCAGCTAGAGCCCGCTCCGGATAAAACCGTTCGACGGTTATGACAGTCCCATTCCGGGAAAGCATTCCAAACGTTCCATTGACCAATCCCCAGCAATGGAAGATTGGCGTCGCCACCATGATGGTGTCTCTTTCGTTGAAATGGGCTTTTCCGAACTCGGTTGCATTATTATAAATGTTTCGATGCGTCGCCATGACCCCCTTGGGCCATCCTGTCGTGCCCGAGGTGTACATCAGGTGACAGAGATCCTCCTCGTTGCAGTCATACGGACTGAATCGGTCAGAGGCCTGTGATACCAGATCCTCATAGGCCAGACAATTCTCCTTTTTCTCCTCTCCAACCAGGATCTGAAGTTTCAGGGAATCGACCTTGTCCTTGACACGATCGATAATACCCGACCTTCTACTATCGAGGAGGACCGCCTTTGGCTGGCAATCCTTCAGGATATACTCTACCTCGATGTCCTTGAGCATGGCGTTGACGACGTTGACGGCCATGCCGGCCTTGACAATACCGAGATAGCTGATGATCAACTCGGGTAGACTCGGAAGGAAAAGAGAGACAACGTCCCCTTGGGTGAGTCCCAATCCAAGAAGTCCGTTCGCCACCCGATTGATGCGTCTGTCCAATTCTCCGTAGGTTATCTTTCGATCCTCGAAGATGATGGCAACCTTATCAGGGTTTTTTTCGACCCCATTCTGTATGATGGTAGCCGCATTCATCTCAACCCCACCCAAACCCTTCTCATGACGATCGAGGTCACAATGACATATAGAGAGGACAGAGCCATCCTCTACGGTCTCTGCCGGAACCGCTCGGAGTTAGCATTCTCGGTATTCGGATACAGGTCCGTCGTAGTGGTCAGGCAAGAAGATGAAAATTGAGTCCCAGTCCTCGTTGGATACTACATCGTAGTATAGAAATCAAGTGTTTTTTGACGTCTGTCGCCGTTGCAGATTTAGGGGTTGGGTCTCAACGGGGCGGTAGCCACATGGCTTTGGGACAATTTCGTGACAGCTCTACCAGAGCACATTCTCGGACAGAGGAAAGCAAGCTCTAAGAGCGATGGTAAGAGGCAGAGGGTAAAAGGCTAAAGGGGGAGCATCACGACTCCAAGAAAAGCGTTTTCGATTAACCTTTGTCCCCTGACCATGATGGTCTAGCGTCTCATTTTCGGCCTTTAGCCCTGATCCATCAGCCTTACCGGGTCATTGAAGAAAATTTTTGAGGAGTGGAGAGCGCCCTTTCCCAGTTTCATCAGCTACAGGTCTAAGGAAGTGACGCAGGCGACTGCCTGTCGAGACGACGTGACAGCACCAAAATCGTTACGTCTCATCCGGTCTCGTGGCCCCTCGTAGAAGCCACATCGACCAATTCTCAAGCCCGAAGGCTCTCCCCCATCCTTGTGCGTAAGAAAAACCTCCCACTCTCAAGCCCAGGAGCCGAGGGGAGCTTCTATTCACATTTTGGGATGTGGGTCCTCTCTGCTATGACACTTCGAGCTTTGTTTGTATTGCCACAGGCCGTGTGAGGGTGACTCCTACAGGCGATGTTTTCAAAACATGCTCATGCAGTTCATTCAGTGTTTTGGCGTCTGCCTTCGCCTTGATCTTTACCGTGGCATTGATATTCTTGAACCCGGGGAGCCTGTCCATGCCAGTTTCTGGCGGAGGCTCGAGGCCGAGAAAACCAGGGAGATCAATCTCCCCCTCAAGATCAATGTTGATATCTTCGATCTCAATGCCGCGCACAGCCGCGTTCATGGCATAACCTATGGTCAGGCACGCCCCGTACGATTGAAGGATCATCTCCACAGGGTTGCATGCCGTATTGGTTCCACACAGCATTTCAGGCTCATCTGCCGACAGGGTAAATTCCCGCGAACAGGTCTCGACCTGAAACCCATCCTTCCATTTGGTCGATGCTGTCCATGTCGATTTCCCCGTCTGCCAGTCCTTCTTCATACCCTCAACAGCCGCCATCAAGTCATCCGTGTTCAGTCCATTAATCATCGACATGATCATACCTCCTTGGTGTTTTCGATTGTATTATAGTATCAATGCCCGTGTCTCTGCCAGACTCACATCGATTATGATAGGAATCCCGCCCTTCCAGAGAAAACAGGAATAGGGGCAACGCCCTTCAACACCTCCAAGTCATGCTGCTGGCTAGCCAATCGCATCGCGGGACAGGCCTAGCCTTGACACTCAATTCTCTTTCTCCCTATACTGCTATCACGAAGGACCGAGCGAAGATTTCGTCTTTCCTGCAGGGCAGCTCCGGCGTTGTTTCGGATAATAGACTCCTCTTCCGCGGCTAGTCAGCCTACCAAGACAAAGAAGATAGAATCTGTCGCGGACAAATCGGTAATCCTCAGATGGATCTCTAGATGGGCATCAGCAGCAAAAAAGGGGACTCCGGATATACCAGTCTCTTGAGAGGTGAGAGGGTTCCCAAATACCATCCGGTAACTGAAGCAGTCGGAACCCTCGATGAGGCTAACGCCCAACTCGGACTGGCTCGGGCTTCTTCAAAAGAAAAACGAATCAAACGAATTCTCCTGCAGGTCCAAAAACATCTCTTCATCATCGGGGGCGAGCTTTCTGTTCCTAAGAGCGGGAGGCCGCCGAAGAGAGCCATCTCCGACGTGGAAATACGTTGGTTGGAAAAACTCATCGATGACCTGGAAGAGGCCTTAGACCTTCCTCCAGGGTTTGTGGCCTTTGGGCAGGAAAAGACCTCATCTCAAATGGATGTGGCCAGGACGAGCGTTCGAAAGGCGGAGCGTCTCGTTGTAAAGTCAAAAAGTGAGAACCTGATTGAAAACCCCAACGTCCTGAAGTACCTTAACCGACTTTCCGATTTGATTTTTGTTCTTGCATGCTTTCAGGAAAAGAGTGAGGAAGAGAGACGAAGAATCGGTCAAATTCTCTTTTCCTCCAGATTCTCTGATCCTGCGGTTCGAAAGTGGGCTATAATTCTTGGGTCGATTATTCTCATTCTGATAGTCACGATCATTCTTCTTCTGTCCGTTCACCGGCCATCTCCGGAATCGACCCCGATACAAAGCGAGCAACACATGAGAGAGATGGGAGACATGCATGGGTCCAGTCAGGACTGAAGATTCTCGAAAACCCAACGGTCTTGCTCAGCCCAATAACCGATTCGCCACCCTCTAGATCAACAGAGGGGCTCAGGGGCTAGTCTGAAGGTTCTCTCCTTGACACACCGGGGCTTTTCCTCTTATATTCTGGCCAATTTCCAAAGGACGTAGTCATCAAACCCCATAGGGAACGGATATGACGCTGACAATCGTGATCATCTATCTGTCTGTATGTATGGCGTTGGGTGTTCTCGCCAGGCTTCGTACCAAGAGTTCCGAGGATTTTGCCCTGGCGGGAAGAAAGATGCCAGCATGGATGGCATCATTGAGTATTGCGGCCACCTTGGTCGGCTCTGGAGTCACGGTGGGTGTCGGGGAACTCGGGTACTCCATTGGAATCTCAGGGGTTCTATACCCAACCATTCTTGGGATCTGTTTGCTGGCCAGCATGTGGATCGCTGCTGCTCGCTTCCGAAAGTCCGGAAAGTACACCATCCCCGAAATGCTTGAGGGCTACTATGGTCCGAGTGCGAGACTCATGGTAGCCGTCATTGGTATGGTTATCTTTATCCCGCCAACAGCAGCTCAGTTTTTGGTGGCAGGACTGATTCTCTCTGCCCTAACAGGGATCTCGCAGGGGGTTGCTATCACCATCGCGGCATTTGTGTTGATTACGTATGTCATGATTGGCGGCATGTGGGCCCTAGGCTACACGGATTCATTTCAAATGCTCTTCATTTATCTGGGGCTAACCCTACTGGCGATTTTTTCTGTCATGAAATTTGGTGGGTATGGGACCATATTGGCTCAGCTCCCAGCCGGTCATGGCTCGTGGTCTGCCATAGGGACTGTCCGACTGACAGCGTATCTCGGTGTTTTGTTGATGTTTGGATTTATAAGCCAAGCGTGGATCCAGAAGTCCGCTTCCGTCGAAACCCCTCGTCAGGCAAAATGGTCAGGAATCATCGCCGGCCTCCTCATATTTCCAATCGGCTTCCTGGCCATATTTGCTGGTCTGATTGCCCGGATCACCCTTCCGGAAATCAATCCTGCAATGGCTGTCCCCAGAGTCATGCTCTCCAGTTTTTCCCCTCTCGTGGGAAGCATGTTTCTCGCGGCAATTATCGCGGCCTGTATGTCGTGCGCCGACTCCTGGATTCATTCTTCGGCGACAGTGTTTGTAAGGGATATTTATCAACGCTACATCAACCCCCGAGCTGCTGATAGGAGGGTATTCGCCTATTCGATGATTGTCTCTCTTCTATATGGTGTTCTTGCGTGGTTGCTCGCAATGACAGCACAGCAGGAAATCATCATGCTGGTCCTGCTTTTCGTTGCCCCTGGAGCTCTTTTCATTGGACCTCTACTGGCTGCCTGGTTTTCACCACGAAAGCTGAAAAAGGGAATCGGCTCTGCAATTATTTTTGTCGTGGCAATACTGGGTATACTCTTAAGCCTCAAGAGACCTTTCTTGTGGGGTGTGCATCCGGCTTTTTCAACGACGATCATTGCCTATGCCCTAACCGGCCTGGGGTTGGTGTTGCCATGGACCTCCTACCGATTCGAGTCTGAGAGATAGGTCGGCGATTCCCTGTCACCGGTTTTGGAGAGACAAAAATAAGAAAGGATCAGTTTCTCTAATTCACCCAACTCAGGTCTGCGTCCCTTTCCCCCCAGGAAACCTAGAATTCTCCCTCTGAAGGATTTTGCCCCAAAAAGTATCTGATTTACGATCCCAATCTCTGAGCATCCTGTGCACCATCTGTAACCTCAAAAGGACCTCCACCATCTCACATGGCATGTGGCCTTCAATGCCCCGAAAATTAAAGGCAAAGAAATATTTGACAAACACGCCACACCGTTATATATAGCCCTCGCCGCAAAAAGAGGAGAAAATCTGGCGGAAAGATCATCTTCCCGCACAGTTTTCGATCCGTCCTGTCTTTTGCGGAGATTCCGATCGGTGCTGGGAACTCTAGTTTAGGCCTTGGTCCCAATTTCGAGCGGATAGAAAACGGCCTAGTATCGGAAAGCCGGCTTAAGACATCTCGCCAGCTTCATCCGAGGCATTTCCAATTAGCCCACCTAAGCACTTATCAGGCAAACCTCCACGCCGTTCAGTGTTGGACCGCGCCGGAGGAGCTGAAAGGAGGATTCTATGGAACCAAAAGAGGTGATTCTAAAAGCCTTCGAGGGGGGGAAGCCCGAAAGGGTTCCGGTCACTCTTTTTGGTGGAGGAATGTGGAGTATTAAGAACTGGGGATCAACCTTCAAGGATCTCTCAGAGGATGCTGAAAAGATGACTCAGATGCTCGTTGATTCGAGTGAAAAGCTTCAATGCGACATCGTGTACGTCGGCTCAGGGTATAACAATTTCCATGCCGCCGCTCTTGGAGGAAAGATTAAATTCCTCGAGAGGGGGGCCCCTGACCTGGAGGAGGCACTCATCAGTACAGAAGAAGACATTGCAAAGCTGAATATAAAGGATGTCGATAAGAATGAGGTCATAAACACGGTAAAAAAGGCTCTGAGAAGGACAAAAGAAAAAATAGGAAACAGGCATGTCGTAACCATGACGGTTTGGGGGCCTTTTACCCTCGGAGCGAGATTTCTTGGTGAAGAACCAATGATGAAGGCAACTTTCAAGAAACCTGCTTTGGTAGAAAAACTCCTCGATTTCACAACCAACCTACTGATCCACCTCTACGAACCTCTCGTCGATGATGGAACCCTCGAGGTCCTCTCAGTCGCTGACCCAACCGCATCTGGAGATTTGATATCAAAAATGCAATTTGAAAGGTTTGCGTTGCCATACCTAAAGAAGTTGACCGACTGGGCGAAGTCAAAGAACATCTACACCCTCCTTCATATTTGTGGCGACACGACCGACCGACTGGAATTGTTTCCCTTGACCGGTGCAAGCTGCATAAGCCTCGATCACAAGACAGACATCGCAAAGGCAAAAGAGATCTTGTACGGAAAGATTTGTTTTGCGGGCAATGTTGCCCCAGTTGAGGTATTGCTCCAAGGCAGTGTTGACACCGTTGAAGAGACGTGCAAACGAATCATTGAGACGGCCGGAACTGACGGAGCCTTTGCCCTGATGCCAGGCTGTGATATACCTCCAACCGTTCCATACGAGAACATCAAGAAATTTATTGAGGTAGCAAGGGAGTGGACGCTTTAAGCCGTAACAACCCATAGAGGGAGGAGGTGAGTGGAGATAGGAATGGTATCCGGTCTTAGCTAAGTGAAGCATGTCAAAAACACGTTGTGATTTCTGACCTTAGGGTCAAACAATCAAGTAAGGAGGAGATCATGGGAGAAGGGAAAAACTTAACCCCAGACGAAGCGAACAAGTATATGGAAGAGCACATGCTTTTTACGCCGAGGATGTTCAAGGTTATCAATCAGCTGAACCCAACTGCGGGGAAGACTTTTGCAGACTTTTACGAGTCTCTCTGGGGAGATGGAGCACTTTCCAGGAAAGTGAAGGAATTGATTTTTATGGCAGGGGGAGTTGCCTATATGTCACCACGGTGCATCGTCCACGTCCTTCCTGCCATCAAGGCAGGGGCCACCGTTGAGGAGGTCTTTGAGGCAGCCGCAGTAGGGACTATTCTCGCTGGATTTGTTCCAAACGGCCCGGGTATCCCCTATGCCTTTGAATATGCGGTAAAGTGTGTTGAGCTTGCCCAGAAGATACAAAAAGGGGAAGAGTGGGAGTATCTCGAGCCGCCGAAGTTCAACCGTGGCATATACTAGAGTTCAAGAACGAAACCGGGTGCAGGTCTTATGGCCTGCACCTGGCTTCCCGTTACCGTGTTGCCCGAACCTCCCGAAAACCCGCCCAACTATGGCCCATGTTGAGGATAATCACATCCATCTAAAGGACGTTCCAGAACGGACAGCCTTTTCAGATAAGTGATCCGCTACTGGATTTCTCCGAATGGTGAGACTTCGACCAATGCTTGGTGAACTTCAGTCATCGGAAAGGAGTTCTTCGGAAGTATCCATTTCACAATCTCATGAACTTTCTTGTAGTTTATCGGATTCCCCGCCTACCCGTTTCTAATCAAAACCCTATATAATTATTATGAAAGGAATGGTAAACCTGCCTATGCCTAATACGAAGACACGTCAATCGAAAAAATCGACGGAAAAAGAACCGGAAAAACTGTTCGTTGTTCTTTGCGTGACAGGTTTTGAAAAAATTGCGAATGCCCGTTCAGCATTGATGTTCGCGTCGCTGGCTGCAGCAGCCAATTTCAAAACAGTACTTTTCTGTCTCCAGAATGGAGTCGACATCATGGTAAAGGGCGCAATAGAGAAAAACGAACGTCCTGAGCCCGGTGTGCCGACTCTTGCCCAGAGACTCGAGGAGGCATTGGAACTGGGCGTTGAGATTCAATGCTGCACACAGACGATGGCGAACAAGAACATTGCAGAGGACAACCTTATTCCCTCGGTAAAGGCGGCGGGTGCGATGAACCTGATAGTCCTCGCTACAAAAGCGGAGGGGACGCTCTGCTTTTAGGACGACAGATCCAGTCTCTTAGAACACTGGGGCCTATCTGTATACCCACCTGATACGTCTCCCCTATTGATTGGAGATTCACCAAATAGTCAGAGGACAACGCGACTGTCCATGCGAAATCCCTTTTCTCGCTTTTGGTCTACTAAATGAGGAAAAGGAGCGCTCTTCGCTGCTCAGAAATTTTTTCTTGGTCCTGTCAGTTGTCCGTTGTCAGTGGTCAGTTGTAACTTCCAATTCAATTCATTCGACTGAAAGTGAAATGCCGTGAGCCCGTTACTTGAATCCCGTGGTCAGGTAAATCCTAGTTTTTTTGCCACAAACCACGGACGACGGACCACGAACAACGACTCTTAGTTTAGAGCGTCCTTTCCACTTTCTGGTGAAACCTCTGGAAATGACTTCGGTACAAGTGGTCCAAAGGAATTGGACAAGGGCCCGTCCCCACCTGTGCCGCCAGAGGCAGGAATCGGGTCACCCCAATAGCGCAGGAGCGATCGGAGCTTTTCAACAAACTCCAAATCATAAAGGAATGGTGCGTGAAAAAACGGAGTCACTCCAGGCCTAAGAAACTCTTGACATCCTATGGTACATTGTGGTAGAAGCCATCCACCTACCACGTCGGTTCTCATTTTCACCGAAGAATTATTGACTAATATGTTTTACTGTGGTAGCAAAGCCGTTCACACAATTTTCGACGGAAAGGAGGTGAATGAGTCCGAAGGAAAATTCCGGTTCTGAACAAGGGGGGACTAAACCTATTTTGGAGGGTGAAATGATGGCTATTACGAGAAGAGAATTCTTAAAGGCGGCAGCCGCAGCTCCAGTGCTCGTTGAAGGTGGGCTCCTGGCGAGCAGCGGCACTGCCCATGCTGAAGTAAAAAAGGGGGAAACCGTAAACATCGGGTTTCTGGCGGCATTGTCCGGGCCCGACGCTGGGTGGGGACTCCCCGGCCTAACGGGAAACCAGATGTTTATCGATGAGGTCAACGCCCAGGGAGGGCTTCTGGTCGGAGACACCCGGTACCCGCTGAAACAGTATGCCTTCGACGATGAAGCTATCGGTAGCAAGGCACTGCAGGGTGCCAGGCAGCTGGTCTTGCAACACGATGTCAAGTTTATCAGTGCTATTGGTGGAAACCCTGCCGACGCGACACATCCTTTCCTCACGAAGAAGAAAGTCTTCTACGCCACGCTGATCTCGACCGACATCAAGCCTGACAGACCTTACCTGATAGGCGGTGGGGACGTTACTCCTAGAATCGATATGCTACGGCCCTGGTATCACAAATTCAACGACCCAAAACTGAACAGATGGGCGGTAGTTTCTCAGGATGACACAATCGGCCGTACCTGCCAGGCATGGGAGGTCGGATCCGCTTATGCCGAAGGATGGGACGTTGTGTATGACAAACATTATTCACTGGAGACGACCGACTTCGCCCCGATCGTTACGGCCATTCTGGCCACCAAGCCTGACGTTGTCAGCCTCAATCTCTCTTATCCGACATTTGTTGCCCTGATCTGGGAACAGCTCTATCTCCAGGGCTTCAAGGGGATCATATCGCAAAACTACTGCGATGTTGAGGCGGTTCTTCAGAAGGTACCTGTTGAGTATGCCGAGGGTGGCACAGACAGTTTTCCTCTTTTCGACGACCCTTGGTGGGGCGAGCCGTCACATCAGCACGACTTTATCAAGGAGTGGATGAAGCGATACGGTCCGGGAGCCCCTGAAGACGTTCACCGCCACATCACCGGGATCGACTGGGATCACGTGATCACCCTTAGAGTCTGGGCTCACGGCGCCCAGCTTGCCGGTACTTTCGACCCCGACAAGATTCTTGAGGCGCTCCGGGCTGAGAAGTCGATTCCCACCATCTTGGGGCCGGCCGTGATGTATGGGAAGGACATGTGGGGAATCGATAACATGATATCGCCTCCGATTCCTATCAACGAAATCAGGAACGGGACGAAGCGCATACAAGCCCAGGTGAGGTTTGAAGAGTGGTTTGAATCGAGAAAAGATAAAATCATCACGGTCGTGAGAGAGAAGGGACAGATGTGGGATCAACGGAAGTAAACCGACGATAACATGGGGCGGCTTCTTTGCCGCCCCAGTATCGAAAGCAATAACTTTTCTGGTTTAGGAGCAGACCTATGGACGTCGCAACCCTCGTCCAAAGCATAGCGAATTCAGTGGTAGCAAGTGCGATTTATGCCACAGTAGCTGTCGGCCTGGCTTTGGCCTTCGGCGTCATGCAGATGGCGAATTTCGCCCATGGCGAGTTCTTCATGGTGGGAGCCTATGTGGTGTACGTACTCCACGCCCTGGGTGGTTTGCCCTTTCCCGTCTCTGTAGTGGCAGCTTTGCCAATCGTCGCTGCGATCGGGTTAATGACCGAGCGATTCATTTTCAGACCCACACGGAAAAACGTCCTGGCCGGTTTTATGGCAACTGCGGGACTTGCCTTTATCATACAGGTCCTTGTGGGACAAATCTGGGGGGTCGGTTTAATGCGGTATATTCCCACCCCGTATATGGGGGCAGCAACGATCGCCGGCGCTCAGATAGGCTACCAAAGGCTCATCGTCGTACCGGCTGCCTTCGGCATGGTGGCGCTGCTGTGGTTCTTCCTTCACCGGGTCAGGTGGGGCAAGGCGCTTCGGGCCTGTGCTCAGGACCCAGAAGCTGCATCACTCCAGGGAATAAGCATCAACTGGATGACAGCTCTCGCCATGGGAATTGCCGGTGCGTTTGCGGGATTAGCCGGAGCATTGATGGCGCCNNATGGCGCCGATCCATGCGGTCACTCCCTATATGGGGCACGCGGTTATTTTGACGGCTTTCATCGTCGTCATTGTTGGGGGGATGGCGAGCATTGAGGGCGCTGTCTTAGCCGCCGTTCTCTTCGGCTTTATCCACACGTTCGTAACGACGATTTACGATGCCGTTGTGGCTTCCATGGTTGGCGTCGGCGTTATGGTCATCGTTTTGGTCGCTAAACCTTCGGGGTTATTGGGCCGTGCGAAAGTTTAATTCATCAGCAAAAATAGCGGGTATGGTGATTCTGATAGCGGTTCTCTGCATCGTGCCATTTGTTATCAGGGAGTATTACGTCGAGGTTCTGATCCTTCTCTTTATTAACATCATTCTTGCCTCGAGCTACCGCCTCGTAACAACTACAGGCGATTGGTCTCTCTCCCATGTCGTCCTGATGGGCGCAGGTGCCTATGCCAGTTCACTCATGGCAAAGTACCTCGGTTGGCCATTCTGGTTGACCGCACCCCTCGCAGCCGTAGCGGCTGGGGTGGTTGGACTGGCGTTTGTTTATCCCTTGCTCAGGACAAAGGGATTCGGCTTCTTTATCGCATCCTTTGCTATCGGCGAATTCTTGAGGTTAATCTGGGTCAAGATCCACAACCCCTTTGGCGGCCCCCGCGGCATGATAGACATCCCTACCCCAGGTACGTTGGGATCCATAGATTTCCTAGATGCCATCCCGTATTACTTCATGGCATTCGGAATAGTTTTGGTATGTCTGTGGGTCATGTATCGGATCGATCGGTCTCGATTGGGGAATGCGTTTAAGGCAATCCATACAGATGACCTATTGTCGGAATGCGTGGGCATACGCGTTCCAAGATACAGGGCGCAGGCCTTCGTCATCGGCTCCTTTTTTGCCGGGATCGC
>JABAOF010041269.1_pt2 | contig 11420 bp, 12 predicted proteins | sample 7062171 | NCBI WGS metagenome assembly JABAOF01 (sample SAMN14538628, study PRJNA623070) | marine sediment metagenome | biome: marine biome [ENVO:00000428]; feature: marine pelagic biome [ENVO:01000023]; material: deep marine sediment [ENVO:00002113] | place: India: Gulf of Khambhat ... | reverse complement strand
CGAGCTATGCTTGGAGGTCAGACATTTGAGGGCAAGAAGGCCAACGTAGATTACGCTACCAAGATGCTTAGAACATTCATGATACAGATGGAAACCTTAAGGAAATACAGAACTGGAGTACCACAGAAAATGATTGTTGGGCGTGTGAATGTTAGCGAAGGTGGACAAGCCATTGTCGGAACCGTTAACCAAAGAGTTGATAAAAGAGGTGGGCAAGAATGAAATACTCACCCAATGCGGTTTGTTTGGGGAAATGTGGATTTTAGGCCAGCTAAGAGCAGTTTTCTTGCAGTTTAGAGTGTTGATTATGTGTTGAAGAAGTGTACGGAATCCTTAATGACTTCGGCAAGGAAAAAAAGAAACAAAAGAAGATATGGGTAGGTATTATTTTGACAAGAAGGACACAGTTGAAGATTGCAGGAGCGTTAGTATATCGTTTTTGAAAAAGCACGGCTATCTTTCTGAGCCTTGTTATATGTCAGGTTCGATTGTTTGGAAAAACTACTATGGTGAGGAAACAAGCAGTATAGGAATTGCAGTTTCAACTATGTACGATGATAACTACGTGCGATTTCAATACACCTCCACCGATCGAAACACAGGAGAAAAGACTGAATATGACTATAAGGTTCAGCTAACAACCACGCCTTGTAATTTTGGCGGTGTTCGTTACTGGTTTATTTGCCCGTTGAGCAGAAATGGCATTTATTGTGGGCGGAGGGTCGGGAAGCTCTATTCTCCCCCAGGGAGTAATTATTATGGCTGTAGGCATTGCTTTGACCTGTCTTATGAGAGCCGGAACGAATCAAGGCTGGGACGAATCGGTCAACTGGGTATCTATTGAAGGCGGAAAGGCAAATAGAGGAACTAAGCAGTCGAGTCAAGCGGAGCTTCTATGCAGGCAGACCCACGAGGAAGTATAGAAGACTGATAAGGATGCAGAACAGGCTAAATGCGTATCTGGATAGCCCGGCTGTAAGGGAAATGCTTCGTAAGTGAAGTGTCTATGCCACCTCAGTACTTACCAGAGGAGTAATGACTTGTATTCAGCGGCTGCAAGGGTTGCGACGCACTGTACATTTTGTTTAAATTTATTAGATAAGGAGTACAGTTGATTAGAAACAAAACACAGCCCTTGCAGTCCGATGCAATACTTTATTAGGCTGCTTGACACAAAATTTTGTAGTAGAGGTTTCGGTAATAATTTCATCACTCCTTTTTTTGAATTCCCTTAAACGGTGTCTTCAACCTTTCTTCAATCCATGCTTTATCTATAATAATATTCCACTGATCATGCTGCGCGGGAAACCCCGGATAGGCATCCAAAGCTTTTTTATAAAATGAAATGGCTTCTTTTCTCTGATTTTTAAGATCTTTTAAATGCCCCATCCATACCATTGATGCAAAGCGCGCTACAAAGGTAGTATCTGTTGCTTTTGCAAACGAGTTATATGCCTCATCATTATAGCCGTCGGTAAAAAGTCTTACTCCGAGAATGAACCAGGTCATCATATCGGACATTTTGGTTTCAATGGCTTTTTGATAACAACTCAGGACTTTCTGGGGATTGCCACCTCCATCGGGAAGAGCATATATTTCTTTAATCAATTCATTTGCCCTGGCGTGCTTTTCAATCATCAGTGAGTCGGACTTCTGAAGTATGAAATCGGTCGATTGGAATTTACTGCTCAGCCATGCGTCCATAATCCCGAAAACATCATATTTCTTGTATTGGTGAACCTCATCTTCTATCACTCTAAATGTGGCTTTTGGGTATCCGTTTTCCAATAAGCTCTCGTAGGTTCTTCTGGCTAAAACCATAGGCATTGCCATATCGTCTTCTCCGATACATATCAAAATAGGGATATTGGACTCAAGTAGATTGGGAACACAATCATAGAACGGAACTTCTCTATCGATGTGATATGATTCCCAGGGAGCGAAGCCAAACCCAAAGGGCCCGTTTTTTTTCCACTCATTCTCAAATGTATCCTCATTAATCGTAAGTATATCAGTCATTATCGTACCAAACTGCTTAAATTCTTCCTGAATCTGTTCGTCAGACCAGCTTTTTAGTCTTCTTAATACATCCACCATATACCATTCTTCCCATGATTGCGTATTATAATTGAATTTAGATGAACCTGAACCAAGTAGAATGCATGCGGCTGGTTTTTCTTTCAACAAACCAAGCACTTTTGTTGCAACAGTACTGCCTTCGCTGTATCCCACAATAACAAGATTTTCTTCATTTAGAAGTAACTCTTCCTTTTTTAATTCTTCTATAAAAAAGACAATATCAAGCGCTAAATCATCCAAAGTAGGACGGGGAAGCTTTTGGGGGTATACAAAACTCCTCTTCGCCATGGTTGCAACTGTATAGCCCTTCAATGGCATCCATTCTAAAAATCTTTGATAAAAATCCTGTTTTTCCAGCATTGGTTCACCTTTGTTATTCCAAATAGCTGCCTTATGGCCCTTCTCATCATATGGCGTAGAACCGTTAATAAAAATAATTATTTTCTTTGACACAGTGTGTGCCTCAATCACCTGCGCAGGTAATATTAAACCGTCATAAGTGTTAATATTTATTTTTTTTATTGGGACATTTTTCTGGGCTAGTGTGTGTCCTTGCATAAGTGAGAAGCAAATTAAAATCATAATCGATTTTATGAACATAAGGTGATATGAAATTAAATTTCTCATCTTATAAATCCTTTCTTTTAGCGTTTCATTAAAATTATATCTTCTCTTTTCAGCAAGTAGTTGGTAATAACAGGTTTGGTCAACCGAACGTTCGGGATGACCTGCCGGTAAGGCAATAGGCCTTACTGGTCAGTGTCCATCCTTTGGTTCGGAAATCTGCTGCCTTCTCTTGCTCAGCCTACCGTGCAGCGGACACGGTGTGTTACCAATCCGGCCCCTGAAGATCAACGTCGCCTTCCGGGAAGGGACGGCCAGCCAGCTTTAGCACCATGGCAATGTTCTTTCCCGGTATCGGCACGACCCGACCTTCCCCGTCACGCATGGTCGTGATGACATCAATGCGTTCCCATTTCATAGCAGCATAGAGCGGTTCAAGGGAAGGGACACAAAAAAGCAGGCCGAACAGTACTCCTCTCTTTCTGGCCTCTTTCATGGAGCGTCTCATCAACGCCCATGCCAGCATACCACCTCGGATTCGTGGTGAAACGGCCAGGCTCTGGATACCGGCTATATCCACGGAGACACCTCCGCATTCGATGGTACGCAGGACGATACCGACCTGTCCGACCACTTCGTCCCCGTCGCGATGAATCAGCGTATAGGCTGGGGCGGAGCCATGCCAGTAACGCGACCGCGAGAATTCTTCGGCATCGGGAGGGAAGCATTCGCACAGTAACCGCTTTATGGCAGCGTCAATCTCCGGGGGCATGTCCGACTCTTCAATCAGATCGAGCCCTGATGTCTGTTTGTCCTCAGCCATGTCATTTCTCCTTCACCTTAGGGTGCTACACTTGGTTTGGCAACAGCAAAAAGTTCCGAACGGCCTCGCGGTTCACCTGCCGCCGACACTTAACCACAGAATTCCAGAAAAGAAAAAAAGCTTCAATAACAGACAAAACTGCAGGAAGAACACCCTAGCAAAGGCGGCCAGGTGGAACCGCTGGTTAGGCTGATTTATACCAATAATATTCCCTTAGTAATATCAATTCCATTTAACACTTATCAATGGTCTTTAATCCATTCAATTAATTTCTTATCAAATAGCTCCTGTTCCTCAACCATTGGGAAATGACCGCTTTTCTCGAAGAGATTATAGGATAGATTTGGTAAAACATCTCTTCTATCATCCCAGAGGTAGTAAGGCAATACATAATCGTAGCGGCCGAGTCCAAGGAACACCGCTGTTTCAACCCGACCATGCCTTTCTGCAACGTCATAATCTTTGAGAATTTCACGCTGATAATGAAAAAAAACATCCCGATCATTCTCTACGGCTTCAATGGCCTTGGCAAATGCTGAGTCGTCTGTAGGATCATATAAGAGTTTTGGAGCCAAGGCCATATAATTTTTAACAAACCTTTCTTTAGGCGACATCTTGCTAACTTCATCTTCTATTTTTTCCCAGTTTTGTTTAAGGACTGCCTTTCTTTCATCTGAAGCATCGGATTCCCAGAATTCATCAACAACCTCTCTGGATGGTCTGTATGGATAGCAACATGTCATAACCACATGAGATGTATTATTAGGATACTTCCGTGCATATTCAAGAGCAATAAGGCCGTGATGTGAGTGTCCTAAAACAGCAGTTCTATCAAGGCCTAGAATTCTACGAATTTTATCAATGTCATCAAGATATGTATCTAGTGTTATCTTGGATACCTCCAATGAAGAGTTGGACTGAGCATCATGCCTTAAGTCCATAAAAACGAACTTAAAATGCTTTCTCAACTCCTGAGACAATAGTTGACGTTGGCTCTCTGAGTGGCCGAGAACGATGCAAGGAATTCCATTTCCTTCTATAACATAGTGCAGTTCAGCGCCTTCTACGGATACAATCCCTGAAGATTTTTCCACTTTAGCATCCTCTTTGGCTGTTTTGTCTTCCTGTTCTGCGCATCCGGCTATCAGAGGCAAGAAGAAGAGGTAGCAAATAATGATTCTTACGTAACGGTTCATTTTGATTTCCCGCGCTAATTTTTCAGACGATATAAGCAGACTAACGCTGGAACTCACCTGCTAAAAAACGCAGCTTTTTGGTCAGGTGCAGTGATTGGTTAGCGGCCGTCTGTCATCCTTTGCCCAGCTTAAGCTCTCTTACGCCTGAAAGAATGGTCTCGGGCCATTGTCGATCTGTTGTTTCAGAAAAGAAATGCAGAACAGCGTGAACTGTCGGCTTGACGCCTTCCCCGGGAATCTTATAGACTTTGGAGAAGGCCTCGTTAAGTCGCTGGAAATCCGCTCGCGTAACTCGGTATCGCCCGGACCACACGCGCCCCCCGGGCGTGACTAGGATGACGGTGGGAATCCGTCCCAACCGTACATCCCTTTTCCATCCGGGATGGGGATCTACAGTAACAATTTCACGATCGACGCCCCAAGACCTGTCCTTGTTTGTTTTAATCGCAACGTCGTCCCGCGGCTGCGTAGAGATCAGCAGGAAGACAGTGTCGCCTTCGTGTTCTTCGATCAGGCAGAAACCGCCTCTGGCATACGTATAGCCAAACGAGCTGCTTGTTCTCGAGAATATCGATGGCGGACTGTCAATCTTCCTGGCCACCCAGTAGCAGCACAGTATAACTACCACTGTCGCCAGAATGTACCTCGCGTACTTTTTCATCTGATTGCCCTCCGCTAACGCCGGGCATGAGCCGCGCGATCCTGCGCGTCGGCTCCATGCGTTGTTAGACATACTAGTCTTCCCATCCATGCTCAAGACCGAGTGCCTGTGCCTCCTAACTATCTTCCAGTATACCTTCTCTGCTGAACTGCATCTTCAGCTTCAGTAACAGGGCGTTCCTCGATAAGCTCGTGCTCCGCAGCACTATGAAACGAAACCACGACCCAATTCTCTCCTGGCACTATCCCCTGGTGCCATACATTCGGAGGAATCGAGATCCACCGTTCTTCTATGGGCAACGTCTGGTCACTCTTAAGAATGCGCGAACACCAATCGCCTTCCGTCCGGGTCTGAAAATCGCCGGACCCCCGGTACGACATCATCCGCTGGTGGCTGTTGGGGTGCCTCTCGGCTCCTGTGGTCGTGTTGGCTCGCAGAATGAACACCCAACTCGACCGGATGGTCTCTGGGAGAGGAGAAGTGTAGAAGTCGAGGGGTATCGGCTCCCAAGCCAACAGGTCATCGGGTCTTACTCGTAGCTTTTGCTCCACGCGAGAAACGATCGCATCGATTCTGTAGATGACCGACTCGGCTCTAGCCGCGGTATCAAGCGCTTCCAGAATTGTAGACTCTTCCTGGTCCAATGTGATTCTCGGTGTGTGTCTAACGTTTGAGCTAAGGCGCAGATTCACCTGTCGCCTTCAGCGATTTGTTAGGCTGTATCGTCTTAACGAATAACATCCGCAATCCATAGTGTTACTTTCTTGCGCCCATCTCCCACTTTGACCAGACCCACAAAACATATATGATCTCCATCCTGAGAAAATTTTGGATGTTCACACTGGTATGCATTATATTCGATCCAGTCGGGCAGGTCAGTGGATGAGATCTCTAAACCATCTAACGACCTCTGAATCAAAGCATTGCGTTTATCTGAATATACTATGTATGATCTACCATCTGGTGCAAAATTGCTGGAGGAAAGTGTGATTCTATCATGGCCGTGCAACCCCTTCTTGAGCAAGCCGCTATCTTCTGATGGATAGTTACTTAACCTATTTCGATTGCTATGTGTTTGTGAGAGCTCAATGCCATGATCAGTTCTCAATAAGTAAGCCTCTTCGCCTACGAAGCAGAGAAGTTGTTTCTGGTCAAGCCAACCGGAAATACTTGGGAGGTGTCCTCCTAGTGGCCTACTATACAGGATCCTAGTTTTGTTATAGGTTTCACCGTATCTTTTTACCTCTGTTAAACGTATCTGTTCAAAACCACCCTCTGCCATACAGCAGCTATATCTGTAAGCAAACACACGATCATTCCAGGACGAGGGATAGATGTCGTAAGACACTCTTATTGTCGCAGAAGATACTTTTGATTCTCCGTGGCTCTTCGGATACATCTGTAACTGCCACAGTTCTTTGTCATCAGAATAACCAGTGGATTTCAGGAAGTAGATTGCGCTATGATCCTCGAATTCGCGAAATACTGGGCTTCTCCCTTTGGAGATGAAATCAACTCTACCAGTATCCAGATCACGTAGATACAATCCGCGTCCACTCTCATGAATACTGGAGTAGATAAGCTGTGATTTCTTTCCCCATGTAAAGCTCGCACCGAACATGTCATCGCTGAGTCTTCTGAAATTCGTCAGAGACAACGGGATTAATTCGCTATCCGCAGAGCATCGTCCGAACTGACCGACGATAATTATTGTGATAATCAGGAGTAAAAGGTTCTTGCGACTATACATCATGTTAACATAACCCTATCTGAAACTGCCTAACAATGTATATATGGTTCCGTATAAGAACCCAAACGACGCTGGTTCTGCAGCATAAGAACCCAGCGAGTAAATCGTGATTCCACCGTTAACCACTGTCCATAAAGAAGATATGGGGATCTCTGCAATTTATCCAGGGGTTTTATGCAGATCCGTATAAGACACCTTTACAGGGCTGCTCCTGAGACCGTCCAGAGGGCTACGCACGCCTTTGCTGCCCCTATTGAGAACATGGGTAAGGGCCGCTATTTCTTAAACTCCGTCCCCGTCGGTGCCCCACAAAGAGAAAGCACATAAAGAACCTTCGCTCTTGGCTCCAAAAGTCAGGGTGCAACCGCTACTGGAAATATATACAGCAGAAGTCAGATTTACAAGAGAAATCATTTTTTTTCCAGAAGATACATTCACTAAAATCCAGGGATTTGTCATCCAGACTGACGCCCTTTGCAGACGCCACGAACGCTACTTAGAGCTAAAGTTCTCAAATACAACATCTTAGCTCACTATGAGTTCTTGCTTGATAGTTAGGAGTTCCACAAATATTGATGCATGAGCTCCAGTTGCTAGGACTCGGAAGTAAAGACAAAAACATGACCTTCGGCCTGCATGGCCAATAGTCAAAGCCAGTTATCCTGTCTTCAAGTATCGTTCTACAATGGCCTCAAGCCGAAGGGTATCTGAGGAGGGGTTGGGGAATTTGAAAAGAAAGCGTTGGTTTTACATAATACTTTTCAATATAATATCTATTGGAACACATTCACAGGGCCGAGGTTATCTCGCTTTTTCCTCTCCCTCCGCGCCTCGGCCCTGTATCCTTATATTTTAAGGTCAATTATTAGAATGCTACGTTTATCTACGGGAGAGGCTCATCATGATTCTCAATACATACCAGAACATAAGTGCCACTGAAGCAAAGAGTTCTAACGAAGCGGCAACATATCGATCCGTTGAATAATGATGAATGATTTTAGAGGTATCGTAAAGGATTGCGGCACTGGCTAATCCCACCATAACCACAGAGAAAAGAAGACCTAAACCGAATCCGAAAACAGTTCCACAGACTATCAATCCCAAGGCAACGAATCCGGCAATTGTCAGAATACCTCTAAGGAAAGAAAAGTCTTTTCGAGTCGTAAAGGCCACAGTTGTCAAACCGGCAAACAACAATCCAGTTAGGATTGCTGCATTGGGAAGCACGCTTGGAGATGAGTAAAATACGGCAAGGTACAGTATCGGGACGAAAATGATAGCCTCAGCTACTACATAACCCGCAAGTCCGGCATATTGTGCTGTCGTCGAACGAACATTCGAGGCCAGACTTCTTGCCAGCCAACCTACAAGAATAAAAGCTCCGAGAATCATCAGCCAACCATAGCGATTGGCCATGATGAACTTCATCATAATTGTAGGAAGAGCGGATTTTAGTAAAACGGCTTCCAGACCGACAAAAGCTGCAATTGCCCCAGCCAAGTGAGTATATGTTCGCCTTATGAAGATCGCCCTTTCATCCGGCTGTACCTGTGCTACTGTAAGTACTCCTATGTTTGCATATGCATCCATTTCATACTCCTTTTTCTAATTTCAGACATTGTGCAATATTATCACCACAAAATTACTATAACACTCATAATTTAATATCGGCTTAAAAGAAAGAAGACTTAAAGGATTGATTCTGTGCAAGTACCTCTAAATAAGTCATAAACCTCCGGAACGGCCGGAACTTATACCGACATGTATCTGTGATAGAGTTAGGAAGCTTTGATTACTGAATCACAAAGCTTCCTTAATTCTTTAATCTTCACCTGAGCTTCTTCATCCGTCAAATCATCAGCTATGGCCATAAAGTAGTCATCGGGAATGTCCATTTGCTCTCTTAAATCCTTGGATTTCTCAGGTGAAAAGCCAATATATAGTTTGGAGTCCTCGTAGTCAGTGTCAAACAATATTGCGTCTGATAGTATCTCCACTTCGACTTTCCATTTTTTCATATCGGTACAGGTAGTTTCCGGTATTTCCTCTATTTCCGTACCGAGTTGCTTCCTGGCAGCAACTACTAATTCTCTCCAGTTCGACCTTGATTCAGGCTCATCAATCTCGTAGGCGATTTCGTTCTTTATGTGCTTGAATACGGCAGTTACTGCACCATCGAGGATAGCAGTCAGACGGACAAGCGGTACATCTTCTCGCAGCAAGCCGTTGCCGATAATTGCCAAGACTGAAATTCTCTGGCCGAACGTCAGATTGTCGAAGCTCTCTATGTAAAATTTATAGTAATCCAATGTACCCATAGTTGCTTCATTGAGCAGAGAAGACAGGGCCTTGGCAAATAAAATAGCCTCAGCACTGTCGAGTATCCGGTCACCACATTCTGTTCGCCACATGTTCCTGTATATATCATATTGGTTGGCAGCCATCAAGGATTCAAAAATCACTGAGCATCGGACTAACAATCCGATGCTCAAAAACCTCAACCTATTGTAATATCAGAAGTTATAAGTTCCCAGAAAATGCGCTTACAAACCAGCTTACAAAAAGTATCAAGAAATTGCCGAAAATCAGCTTTAAGAACTTCCCACCGAAATGGCTGAAATAGTAGCCGTGTGGCCCGAGCTACCGGTGCATATCAAAGCAGCAATCAAGGCACTAATCCAAACAAATATCAAGGAGATAGTTTGAATGATGCAGACATACGTCGCTTCGCTGCACTCCAGACAGGCCGTGTGCTGACCTAATCCGTAACCTCCGCATCCTGGACATCGCCAGAAATACACGTCCTCTATCGGACCGATAAGCAACCAGCGAACCCGCTTATGGTTCAATGCTGCAAGGGTGTCGGCAGGCCCTACAACGGCGCGCCCATCTATCCAGAGGCTCTCTAATCCATCTTTCAACTGGTATTATCCGCCGATCATAACGGTAGTGCAGCCGGCAGTGATTGCACCGCCGTGAGAACAGTTATCACCCACACGTGCGGCAGGTTTGTTGCCGATAAGAACTGTGGTAGAGCCTTTGACAATTTTATCAGCTGGGCCGACACAGACTGCACCATCGCCCATGACCGCGGCCGGCAAAAAACCGATTAGGACAGTCGCCTCGCCAGGGCCGTTTATTGGTCCACCGACGTGTGGCTTGATGCCTTCAACCATAGGACAATTGTGCATATCACCAACTCTTGCTGCTGGAGGCATTTCAGATTCTCCGTTTATTTATTATAATCTCTTCAGGATCATTGATATTATATCAAAAACATATCAACCTGACAATCGCTTTTTCAGAGCGATATTCACATTTTGCCCTGGGCTATCTGCACGCCTGTTTCGATAAACTTAAGATACATCTCAGTCGCTCGATCAGGCTCGGAGGTTGCGGCTAACATAATTGCACCGGAAGCCGCGTGAGCGGTAAGGTGCTCGAGAGACGCCGGCACATTCTCATCTACCGCCTTGGCGCTTCCGCCCGACCAGCCGGCGGCCATGGCCGTCCACCCGGCCGGAGCTGTCGGCATCTCGAACTTGTGCTTACCGCCTATCTCCAATGCTGCCTCACGATTTGTCTCTACCGGGTTTTTGACCCAGGCCTCAGCGGCCTGCAGCGCCTCGGCACTAATCTGGTCACCATAGCAGGCGGATACACTCCGCACGCAAAGACACGCCCACCGGACGGACTGACGCTCCGGAAGACCGTAAGTTATAAACCGCACCGCATCGACAAGGAGCTTGGCCTGAACCAGCCGGTCCACGAACTCGTGTGGCGCCGGCTCACCGTTCAGGTGCGGCTTGGCTTCTTCTTGTAGCTCGAAATCCCGGCAAATCTCCTGTACCGTTCGACCTGATATCATTGTGAATGGCTCGATTGTTGGGGATGGCTCGGTCGTTGAGGAGGGCTCGGTTGTTGGGGAGGCCTCGGCAATCCTCGGCGCTCCACCGCGGAATCCCAATATTTCACGCAACTTTTTCATTTGCTCAAAGACAAGTTAATTGACAGCCGGGACTATTTGATTTGGACCAGATGCGATGCCGTAGCCACATAGATATTGCCATCAGCGTCCGCTACCGGCGGGGTTAGAATTTCATCTTCCAACGACACTATGAAACGCTCATTTCCGGTCGAATCCAGATTGATAAGAGTCTTGCCAGCAGTAACCAGAAGAGAGCCATCGGCCAGTGAGGAACCATGCCTGAGCGTTTCATCTTTGACTTCATATTGCCAGAGCAACTTGCCCTGTTCGATGGCCAGGACGCGACTGCCCGTCAGGGCATAGACTCGCTGGCTCCCGAAGCGAATTGGCGGCTGAGTAGTAATCCATTTATCAGGTTT
>JABAOF010032266.1_pt2 | contig 11423 bp, 6 predicted proteins | sample 7062171 | NCBI WGS metagenome assembly JABAOF01 (sample SAMN14538628, study PRJNA623070) | marine sediment metagenome | biome: marine biome [ENVO:00000428]; feature: marine pelagic biome [ENVO:01000023]; material: deep marine sediment [ENVO:00002113] | place: India: Gulf of Khambhat ... | reverse complement strand
ACCCGCCGAGCGATGAGCTGAGAGTACTGACTGCCGAAGTCAATGATCGCGATAGTCTGCTGCTTCACCGGCGATGCAACTCCCGCGAAACAAATCACTATAGCACGCCGACGGGCGATCACAACCAGCGCGTCAAATGGTATGGGCACGCACCTGTTGCGCTAGCGATAGCCTATGGTATCATTCCTGGCGACGGGTAAGGGACGGATGCTAGAGCGGCGGGAAGCCGAATGTGATCGGCTTGGTGCATCATAAGAGGGTCGATAATGTCGGAGACTGCTACACAGCTCGTGCTTCCCTCACTTCTGCTTGTCACGTTCCTTGGCCGGACCACCACGGTCACTTCCGATGCCGTGCCCAACATGATCAAAGACCCCGGCTTTGAAGTCCCCGCGACACGGTCCGCGTGGATCGAGAATAACTGGAGCAATTGCGTTGCGGAATTCGAGCGAACCCACCTCCGCCCGCACACCGGGCGATTCAGCCAACGGGTGAGTATTCGGAAAAAGCTCGGGCGTGACGTGCAGCTGATCTACCCGAGCCTCCCGGTGGGTCCCGGCAGCACGTTGCAGCTGCGGTTCTGGATTCGCGGACCAAAGGACGTGTCCGGCCTGCGGCCGATCGAGGTCCTCTTCAGAAAGCAGCACGCGCCGTACACCGCCTACTTCCAGACTCGTGTAGGGCTCACGCCGCAGTGGCGTGAACATGCCTTCAACCTCACCTTGCCGCAGAACACGGATCCCGAAGATACCTGCGTCATGTTCGTTCTCGCACAGGAGACCAGCTTCTGGCTGGATGACGTCTCGCTCACCGGACTGCCCAGCCGAGAGCCCGGCCTCCCGTTGGCGGGGAACCAGATCGCCAACGGGTCCTTCGAGGTGGGACGCGACCGCTGGTACGCCACCTTCCGCGAAGCGGGCGGGTACGTGAACTCTCCGATCGCCGCGGAGCGCAACATCGACGCCGACCTGCGGGTCATCGAAGCGTCCGACGCGCCCGACGGGAGCCGAGTGCTTCACTTCGAGGTCTTCCCGCAGTGTTCGGCGGCGGTGACGTCAGCGTACTTCCCGCTGCGGTACGGCCACCAAGCCACCCTCAGTTTCTGGCTGAAGACTTCGGTCAAAGGCGCCAGGTTCAATGCGCGCGTCGGGCATGGTCTGTTCCCGCGGACCGTCTGGGCGGAACGTTCCTTCATCAGCCCCGACACCGATTGGCACTCCTATTCCTTCACGTTTACTCCGACGGTCTCGACTTCGGGCACGTATTTCCTGGAACTGAACACACATGCCGCGGGGCAATACCGGCTTGACGCCGTGACCGTCAACGAGGGAACCGAACCACTGACCGGTGATCAAGCCGCAACCCCCGCCGCGGGATGGGAGCCGGTCGATCAGGACCACCCGGCCAACATATTCCCTCCCGGCGAGCGGGTCGCGTTCTACATTCTGGCTCAGGGCGAGGCCGGCCAGAAGTCCTTGCATCTGACCGGACGTGTGATCGACGCGTGGGAGGACCAAGTCGAAAGGGTCGAACTGGACATCTCCCTTTCCGGCGATGGCGTGGGGCGAAAGGTGATCGATCTTCCATCGAACAGACTCGGCTCGTTCAAGTGTGAGCTGTTTCGGGCTGATGAGCCGGAGTCAGAGCCGACGGTGGAGATCGTCTATCACCTGCCCCCGAAGCTGCCGGCTTTGAAAACTGTCAGGGATTCGTTCTTCGGCGGGCACTTCTGGCTGACGCCGTATAACCTGCGCATCGCCGAACTGGGCGGCTTCCGCTGGCTGCGGCTGCACCCGCCGCTGAACACCAAGTGGTACGTAGTCGAGCCGGACAGGGGCAGGTTCGTCTTTTCCCTGGCCGGCGTGAAACGCGCAAAGTCCATGGGCTTTCAGATCCTGGGAACACTCGGGACGGTGCCGACGTTCTACTCCTCCGCCCCGGCGGGCAAAGCCACTGGAAGCGTCTTCACGAACTTCGCGCCCAGCGACTGGAAGGCCTGGCGGGAGTACTGCGCCAGAACGATGGGCGTGTTCAGCCCGTACATCGATCATTGGGAGAACTGGAACGAACCCGATGGCGGGTTCCTGCGAACGAGGCCCGATCAGGACCGGCTCACGATTTTCATGAAGTTGATTCAGCAAACGCACGAGGCGGCACGTTCGGAAAACGCGGACGTAGCCTTGGTGGGTGGCGCCGTCGCGACGCTCTATCGGCCGCTCCTGTACGACGGGCTCAAGGCAGGCATCGGCAGACACTGTGACGCCGTATCGTTCCATCATTACGGACCGACCCCTGACCGCCGTCTGATCGAGAAGATCCAGTCCCTGTTCGGGCATCGCGGTCGGGGTGGAGCCGAGCTGGAGGTCTGGCATTCGGAAGGCGGGCTCTGGTTGACTGGCAGCCGCAGTTGGCTGAAGAGTACGGGCTCTCCCTCGCCGGGGCGGGCCTCCATGACCGAAGCGGCGGCCCGACTGGCGCAAACGCTGGCTGTGCTCAAGGCCATCGGGGTGCGCAAGCACTTCCATTACGCCGACGGCGCGCACCAGGCCGGGCGGATCGTCTATCGCAGTGAATGTGCCAACCTGATCGATGTGAACGGCGTCCCCCACGCGACCTTCGGCGCGCATGCGGCCGCTGTCCTTTTCCTTGAGGGCGCCGAAGGCCGTGGCCTCGAGGATCGAATGGTGGACGGTGCGACGCTGTCGATCGCTCGTTTCGAAAAGCACGCAGATCCGATCGTCGTGCTTTGGTCCGACAGGTCCGTTCCACTGAGCCGGGTGCGCGAGTTCGATCCCAAGTCGATGCGGGCTTTCGACATGATGGGTAATCAGCTCGACGTCAACGCGCGCACTCGCATCGAGTTCACCCCGATTTACCTGATCCGAGACAAGGGGTCATGACGGACTCGCTGCTCACCCGGGGCTTCTATTTGCGCATCCAGATCGAGTCTTCTGTCGCAATAGTCGCACCGTCGGGCGGAGTACACGCGTCTGTTCGACGCACATAGCACGTGGTACCATTTACACAAAGTAGGTCAGCCAGCATGACACGTTATCTCATGCCGACGAGCATCGCTTCGCTGACGCTGGCGGGGTGCTCTACCATGCGGGGCCCCCTTATCATCCCGCGCCCACGAGTCGAGAAGATGACGGGCGACGCTCTCGTGCTCGTTGCGAAAGATGCGCCCTTGAGCATCGCCGTTCGGGCTGAGGCGGTCGGTGCAGTTGCAGAAGGCGCGGAACTCCTGAAGCGTCGGCTTGAGCATCTCGGGCACGATGTTGCGGAAGGCAATTCAGCGCCGCCGCAGATCGTCGTGACACGGTGCAGTGATGGCGTCGTGGCCGAACTCATCAAGAGCCACGACATTAGAGGAACGCTCGAGCCGGAACGCATCAAACAGGCTTACTACCTTGCGTCCGAGAGAACGCCCGCAGGTACGCCGATCGTCAACCTGAAGGCCGCACACGACCTAGGCCTGTTCTATGGCATGGTTTCCCTAAGCCAACTGCTGGAAGTCGATGATGCGGGCAACCTGATGCTGCCCGCAGGTGAGATTCTGGACTTTCCAGAAATCGCCTGCCGTCTGGCCAAGACCAGTGCTGCGGCCAATCCGCCCGACCTCGTCGCTCGATTTGCCGCTTGGCTTCCGCTCTACAAGTTCAGTCAGATCGGTCTGCAGTACCACGGCCACAACTCCAAGAATCCGGGCGGGAACTTCAGCGAAAACATAAGGACCCTATGCCCAAAGCTCCGCCGAGCCGGCACGCTGGAATCCATCGTGTATTTCTGCCCCTTCCGGAGCGGACGCGACGAGGTAACGGGCGAGAAAAGCGGCGCCTACGATTTGGCTTCTGCGCGTGATAGGGCTGCGTACGCCAAGTACCTGCTATGGATCATGGCCCAAGGCGCTCATGGGATCGAGGTGGACTACAACGATTGGCCAGGCTCCAGNNCCAGGGACGTGCCGATCGCAGAGGTCCTCAACCTCGCGGTCCGAACGCTGGAAGCAACGTATCCCGATGCGTACGTTCTCTATTGCCCGCCGTCAACAGGCAAGGAGTCCTACCGCGGAATGGCCACGCCGGAGATGCGCGAGACCCTTTCCCAGGTGTCCGCGAAGGTCTGGCCGTTATGGACGGGTATGCACACGCTCATCACCAAGCCGCTCAAGGCCAGGCAGGTCAAGCGGTGGACCAAGATCGCGGGCCGGCGGCCGTTCCTCTGGGTCAACCGCGTCGTGCCCGACATGGAGCACTCTTTCTCGCGCAAGGTGGCGGGCTTGCCGAATCAGCGCGTGTTTCGGGCAGAGCTGTTGCCGAAGGGCCTGAATCGCTTGTTTGAGGGGGTCCATCTCAACACCGGACTGGACCGCGGCTACAACGAGCTTTCCGGGGGTTTTGATCCTGGTGCTCTGGCTTATCTGGCCACCGCGGCCGACTACCTGTGGAACCCCCGTGACTTCAAGGCCGCCGAATCCTATCGCCGTGCCAGGAGGTTCGTTGAGATCATGCTGCCGCTGGTGGCCGACGGCGAGACCGGACGAATCACCCGCGAACTGGAGCAGCGTTAGCTCACGGAGCCGATGGCTCACGTCTCGGGCATCGACGCCAGGCTAGGTGTGGGCGAAGTGGACCTCGGTTCGCCTTCTGAGACAACTGCGGCGGCAAGACATGCAGAATCCGGGCTAGGAAACTCCGTGGCGAGCCGAGGTCTTACCTTGCAGATCTGAGTTCACAGGGGCGGTGCGCATGGACCTCCAGGCCGCTCGGCACCGGACACTCAGGAAAGGGCGCTCGATCCGTATAATGAGATGGGATAAGTCACCGAGCAGCTTGTCCGGAGTGTGGCAGGAGGGCAGGTATGTTGCGTGACCGTATCGTAGCGTTCATGGCAGCCTCAGCTATGGGCGCGGTTTGGGCGCCCTGTGGCGTTCGAGCCGAACCCAGGCCGTACATATTCGGCTCGGGTCACTTTCTCTCGAAATGGTTCGAGCCGACCCGGCCGCTCTCGTACGACTCGGAGTGCATGGACAAGATCGTCGAAATGGGCGGCACGAGCGTGTGGATCGACTTTCCATGGGCTGCGATGGAGCCGTCCCCCGGGCAGATCGATTGGTCTTACGCGGACTATCAGGTCGATACCGCCGAGGCGCACGGCCTGGAGATGTTCGCCTTTGCCGGCACCACGCCGGAGTGGGCAAAGCTCTATCCCGCTCTGCCCTCGCACCGCACCCCGCCGGCCGAGGAGTACGTCGATGAATTCCAGAGCTTCCACACGCAACTGGCCGCCCGCTATGCCGGTCGGGTCAAGTACTACCAGTTTTGGAACGAGCCGAGCGGGTGCGGTTGGATCAACGAGGGCTGTGCGAACGGGGATCAGTACGACCTGTTCACGTTGTGGCTGGGACGCTGGTATCAGGCGATGAAGGCGGGCGATGCCACGTGCGTTTTGTCGGCAGCCGGTTTGGACGGATATCCGCCTCCGTACGTGCAGGGCATGTACGACTATATTGCCGCGCACGGAGGCGGGGAGTACTTCGACGCGATCTCGGTGCATCCGTATGGGGATCCGTTGAATTGGGAGGCGGTGGCAGACACCTATGCGACGATGGTGGCCAACGGGGACGCGCACAAGAGAATCTGGATCACGGAATGGGGCTACGCGACGCCGCCGATGTCTCAGCAACAGCAAGCCAACAACGTCACGGCGGTTCTGAATGGACTGAAGCAGCCGGCGTATGACTACGTGTTCTACGCCAAGTACCTGATCGTCAACGACGGGACGGATCTGACGTACGGTTTGATGGACGTGGATTTGAATCCCAAGCAGGCGTGGTATGCCTTCCGTGACTTCGACAAGGCGTTTCCTGATTCGTCTTCGCCATTCGTGGTCAATCCCAGCTTCGAGGACGCCGGGGGCTCGCTCAACGGCTGGCACGTCACGCTGCTGGGCGGGGAGGGTCCGGACGATCCGCCGCTGGACAACACGAATCTCTACGGACCCCGCACCCCCTTTGGGGATCACTTCGGCGGGAAGGTGACCAGTTGGCTGGGGATGAACTTCCGGCTCGGCCAGATCCTCGAGGTCGCGGATTACGATCCGGCCAGCGTTCGCGTGGATTGGTCGCTTTCAGCGTACGTGCAGCTTCACTGCCATCACGACGACGGCAGCCAGCTCCCCGACAACGTCCACCAGATCTGGGAGATCGGCTGGAACAATGACGGGTCGCTGCCAGACAACATGGATGCTTGCGACAATTACACAACTGTGGCCGACATAGACGGAACCTACACGGGCAACGACATGGTGGACTTCTATCCGCTGACCGGGAGCGGCTCGATCGAGGTAGGCGGACTCCAATACGTAGTGTTCCGCGTGCACATGTTTAACGATACGGCCCGCGAGTGGTCGATGGTCAACGTTGACAACGTCAGTTTTGACGTCGCGGCCATCACGCCCGCCGGGCCGGCCGACTTCGACCAGGACGGCGACGTCGACGAGGATGACTACGATACGTTCGCAGCGTGCTACAGTGGTCCAGCCGGCGGCATCCCGTCCGACCCGCCCCCGTATGATTGCACGCCCTGCGATCTCGATGGCGACGACGATGTCGATCTAACCGACTTGGCCACGTTCCAGTGCAGCTGTACCGGGTCAAGCTGATCGCGTCGCAGCCGTCTTGCTGCCCGGAACGGCTTACCGCGGGCGATTGCCCGCGACCGTTCTGGGGCGTCGAATGCGCACTCGCCCCAAGCCAGGGATCGGCATTGCCCCCCTGATAATGTTCCTCCCTCGCGTGCGCGTCTGCTTGCGCCGGCCGCGGATGGCACGATCAAGGGTTGCTCGGCATTGTCGCTGACAGTCACAAATCCGACTCCGGCCTGCCGGTCCGTTGAGCTGTTGTTGGCACGATGCCCGTCAGTCCTGGCTCTTCCAGCCGGAACTCGGCCGAAATGGCTCCATCGCGGCACAGAGCGAATAGCGCATCAACGACGTGCGAGTAGTTCAGTCCCAACCCGCGGACGTTCCCGGCATCGTCCGTTACCGGGTCATCGCCGAGCATTCGTATCAATTCGATCACCTTGAATGACGTCTGGATCGGCTCGGAGATCCGTCCGGCGAACGGCGTCTTGCGGATCAATGTCAGGTGCTTGTCCTTCACCCGCGCGTGGATGGTGATCGATCCGTCACGGTGGCCATAGAATACGGGCGGCTCGCATTGGAGGTGCTCCCCGAACACCGCGACGCGGCGAGAGACGGTCCGCTTGGCAAAGATCAGATATCGACCTTTGCTTGGCACAACGTCGAGCATGAAGCTGCCTCTGCCCAGGTCCGTGGACCGGATGCCTCCCGCAGGATGCTCCAGCAGCGCCTCGTACGCGCCCAGACGCACGTCTGTACTCGTCTCGTCCGCCAGCGCGCGCAGGGCCCTCGTGGCGGCGGGGATGTTCTTTGCATCACCCAGCTCGCGGACCGCGAGCAGCCGATACGCACTGCCGGGGTCCTGAGCGTGCTTCTTGAGCGCACCGACGGCCAGATCGTCGCCGAGTCGAACACCGGCTCGCGCTGCGTAGTAACTTACGTGTCGCTCGCGATGCGCATAAAGCGGCTGAACCAGCGGCACCGCGGGCTTGCCGATCCCTTCCCAAGCCAACGAGATGTCCTCATACGGGGCCAACGGTGAGAGTATCTCGTCGGCGAGCTCGCGCGCACGCTTTTCAAGGAATCCCGCTTCCCTAGGCAGGTACAGATGCAACAGCACATGAAGGAATCTGCTTTCGCGCCCGCGGTAGCCGGCCGGCACGGTTAGGTCGAGCCGCCCCGGTGAGACAGCGTCCGCTACCTTTGGCGACCAGCCGAACCGCTCGTCGATCAGGTTCTCAATGCGACGCGCCATCGGATATCCGGGCTCGGCCAGCGCCAATTGCACGCGTCGGTCTTCGAGGCTGGCCCCGCCGCCGATGACGTACCCCCGACGGAGATTGGCCGTCTCGGCGGCCTCGGCGCTCTGGCCGAAGGGGCGGACGAACACCGGCCCGAACGCCCGCGCCAACACCCCGCCCTCAAGCACCGCGCCCGACGTTGCCGGCCGATAGATCCGCAGCTCGCACCCCAACAGATGTCCCCCTTCCAACGAGACCGTCTGTGTCCGGTCTAACGCCTCCACCACCACGTCAAAACGCACTCCCGCCATCGCAGCGGCCGGAATCTCCCCGTGTACGCTGACCACCGCGGTATCGCGGCTCTCGATGAGCTTGGCCGGCGTCAGATCACGCAAATGGGCGCTGTGCGTGCCAAAACCGTGGCGCTTGCGCATCTCGCTGATCAGCGCCTCTCGAATCCGTCGCGGGCATTCACGGCTGCCCCGATCGCCCAGCCCTACGACGATCCCATACCCTCGCACCCGCATCAGCCTGCTGCCCTNNGCGGATTGCCAGCGACTGTGCCCTCGCCTGCATCGCCGCATCGGCTAGATCATCGCCGGTGCTACCTTGCTCAGGCGTCGTCGGCTCTTTGCCCCATCCGTGCCAGAGGCCGTTCCTGCCCCAGTTGCCTTTGTCTAACTCGCAGCCGGCCAGCGCAACGGCCATCGTCCACACGCCAGCCGATGCCAGGTTCCTGACAACCGGGAGAAGAGGGCTTGTTCTATCTGGCGGCTTGCTCACGGCAAAGCTCGATTGAATCAATGATCCATCAATGCACGACGACCGGTGCGCTCATTCGATCCGCACGGCGAGCTGGGACGATGGCTGGTCGTGGTGACGATCCACCTGCAGCTGCTCCTTGCCCTTATCATATGGGAACTCGAACGCCTGAGAGTCAGGGCCCACCCCCTCCCGCCATTTCCAGCTACGGATCGATAGGTCCATGACGGCCTTGTCCTTCGGCCATTCGACAACGATGCGCGTCGCGACCAGCGGCTCGGACCGTTCCACGGGCGCGTGCCGGCTCAGGCTCGACTGCATCTGCACGCGCCCCTCCTGATCACGAAAGACGATCCGTCGGACAAGGTAGGGCTTGCGCCGATCCAGCCAATACTCCTTGGCGATGTACCCTTGATCCTCCGGCGTGTACTTGATGAAGAACAACTGGTCGTGCTCCGGCTCGACGCGATACATCGGTCCCTCGGCTCCGAGCGTCTCCTCCGGCAGCTCATCAAGACCCATAGCCTCGATGAGTTGGTCCGGCCGGAAGGGCATCGTCTCTAGATCGTGCTTGTCCAGGTGCTCGTACTTGCCCCACCAGAGCGTATCCACCTCCGGCTTGATCCATAGCCAATACCTCCGTCCGTTCGAACCTGCTCGCACCATCGTCTCGCCCAGGCCATGCCGCAGATCCATGTACAGGTAACGCGGCTTCAGTACCAATATCACCCCGCTCAGCGAGTAGGGGTGCTCCTTGCCATCGTCGTCAACGAACTTGCCCGACGCGGCTACCCCTTGGGCCAGGATGGTCCTGTCAATACGCGCGATATTCTGATTGACTCGGTAGATCGCATCGGCGAACGAGATCTGCTCGACCGGCAACGGCTGCGGCGGACAGCCCGTCACCAGCAAACACAACCCGCACAGTAACACCGTCCCCGCTGACACACTGGAACGCATCGCGTAGATCACCGAGCCCCAAGCCATGGAAAGCCAACCCCCAAACAAGCTCCCCCCGCCGGAGCGCTTACCCGCCGGTTGGTCACCGTCGGCCTGCGCGCACTTCGGCGCGATCAGGCGTCCCCGGACAGCGCACGCACCGCTAACCCGCCTCCTGCTCGAAGGCTCCGGAATCCGCGTGCAGGATCGCCCCTAGCTCTGCACTGACCGAGCGGATCTTCTCATCATCGAGCTGCGGGTTCAGCACGCGGTGCACGCTCTGCTCGCCCACCAAGCGCATTTGCCAGTACTCGTTGCCGTCGTCCCGAATCGTCTCTTCGTACTTCAGAAGCCGCTTTCGCATTAAGATCAAGGCGAGAACAAACCGGAAGTTCACCTTCAGTGCCTCTTCTTCATCAGCCAGTCGCAGGAAGAAATTGATCAGTGTCTCGTCATCAACGAACAAGCGCTTCTTCTTCTCACGCGCCGGGACGCGCGACTTCCAGTAGCAGAACGCGTTCTCCGGCGGCCCCTGCCAGCAATCGAGAGAGTAATCCACCCGCTCGAACCCCTCATCCCGCTCGAACAGCACGGCGTAGAACTCTTCCCCCTCGGCGAGCTCGCGCCCGCTGACGGCACATCGCCCGCTCATCTTGGCAACGTCCCACTCGGCCACGCTCGTATCCTCAAGCGGAACTCCCCCTGCGCGATGACACGATTTCACGCCCGGCGCCCCCGCATGTCAAGAACCGAAATCCGCTGCCCTCGGCCTGTCCGGGTGCCTCGCCGAGCTGCCACGCCGCTGAGATGCCTAGCCCACTTTGCGCCGTCGAAGCCCTCGGAGCACCACCCCCCGCACCTGCCACCGGTCTGCCGAATTCAGTTCAAGTCCGTCCCCTGGATTGACCGAACCATCCGACTACCGAACTCCCGCTTGGAGGGTTCAGTGCACGGACAAGCATCCTATTCGCGCGCCGGATTCCGCTGTACATGCATCTCCTGCCGGGGCCAACCGGAACGAACGGTCCTGCAACCGGAACAATCTGAACGGCTTACGTGGCACTGGGGCATCCACCAGGCCGTGCACAAACCGCGGAGGCCGAGGCCGTCGTGTCGCGCCCCTATGGCGACGCTATGATCGAACAGGAAAGGAAGCCATGCGTTCGCGAAGTTCAGCTGCCAAGAGTCAGTCGATGATCGACGGGTTGCCCAACATCTGCGGAGGCAACGCCGAGGTCATGCCCCAACGCGGTCAGTGCCGCCCGCCTGTCTATGCGCCCAAGACCGACATTGACCTCAGCCGCGTTCGCTCGGCCTTCGGGCTCGCCTTGCACATGCATCAACCGACGATTCCTGCCGGCAGTGGCGACCTGCGCCGCGCCCGGCTCATCGGCAATCTCCAGTACATGTTCGAGCACCCCGACGAGGAGGACAATCACAACGCCCCGGTCTTCGCCTCCTGCTACAGCCGGATAGCCGATTTCGTCCGAGACCTTGCGGACTCCGGCAAGAGTCCGCGCATCATGCTCGACTATTCGGGCAACCTGCTGTGGGGGCTCGAGCAGATGGGCCAGCGCGACGTCCTGGACAACCTTCGCACCGTCACCTGCGACGATCGGTACAATCGCTACGTGGAGTGGCTCGGCACGATGTGGGGCCACGCCGTCGCCTCCGCCACGCCCGTGCCCGATCTGAGGCGGCACATGGTGGCCTGGCGACATCACTTCGCCTCGATTTTCGGGCGCGAAGCCCTCGATCGCATCCGCGGATTCTCCCCGCCGGAGATGCACCTGCCGAACGATCCCGACGTCGCCTATGAATACGTGTGCGCGTTGCTGC
>JABAOF010027951.1_pt2 | contig 11424 bp, 8 predicted proteins | sample 7062171 | NCBI WGS metagenome assembly JABAOF01 (sample SAMN14538628, study PRJNA623070) | marine sediment metagenome | biome: marine biome [ENVO:00000428]; feature: marine pelagic biome [ENVO:01000023]; material: deep marine sediment [ENVO:00002113] | place: India: Gulf of Khambhat ... | reverse complement strand
CTCCCAGGCCCAGCACTCGTTTCAACTCTCTCGGTGATTCATCATCCGATATCGCAAAGAGAAGAGGAACAAACATAATTGGATTGTCTAAGCAGTTAAAAGGCGATCTTGATTGGATTGTGATGAAAGCAGTCGAAAAGGATAGAAAAAGAAGATTCAGCTCACCAGCCGAATTAGCTAATGATATCAAGCGTTATCTTATTCAGGAACCCATTCAAGCACGGCCTCCGACTATAGCCTATAAGATAAGAAAATACATCCGAAGACACAAAGCTGTTTCCTTGGCCGTAATTTCCATATTTTTTTTAGTCGTCGTGTTCTCTGTTTGGAATATGTTGGAAAGGCAAAAAGCGGAAAGGTCATTAAAAGAGTCGAATTATAATTTTGCTGTTGCCTTAAAGGAAAAAGCAAAAGTTTATGCAGAACAAAACAAATGGCAATTAGTCAAACTTTTTGCTGTGAATTCATTGCATTATCAAATAAAAGCTAAAGAATATTTATCAATGGTTGATATTAACTTACCTTTAGAATATCAAGATTGGATATTGAAATATGACATTGTTATAAGTCGATACATAGCTGAAAATGAGATTTCCACGATTTTCAGTCCTGGTTGGAAATACGCTGCCTCAACATATAATTTAAAAGGGGTAATCAAGATTTGGGATATATCGAGTGGAAAAGAAATTGCTACCTTAAGGGGACATTATGGTGAAGTTTTATCTATGATTTTTAGTCATGATGAGAGATATTTGGCATCCGGGAGTAGAGATAAAACTGTAAAGATCTGGGATGTATCCAGTGGCAAAGAGATATCCACTTTAAAGGGGCATGAACGCTTAATAGCGACACTAAGTTTCAGCCCTGATGGCAAGTATCTGGCATCTGGGAGCTGGGATGCAACAGTCAAGATCTGGGATGTATCCAGCGGCAAAGAAATAGTAACCCTAAAGGGCCATGAAAAAGAAATAGGTTCAGTAACTTTCAGTCCTGATGGGAAATACTTAATGTCAAGTAGTGGAGAGGTAAAGATATGGGAAGTTTCCAGTGGCAGAGAGATTGTTACTTTAAAAAAGAATGAGCCTTTTGCAGTATCAGTAGATTTCAGTCCAGACGGCAAATATCTGGCATCAGGAAGTCTGGATAAAACAGTTAAAATTTGGGAGCTATCCGTTGGAAAAGAAATTTTTGCTCTAAAGGGACATGAAGATGGAATTATTTCAGTAACTTTTAGTCCTGCTGGAAACCACTTGGTGTCAAGGGGAAACGATGGAATAGTTAAGATTTGGGATATAAGCAGTAGGAAAGTGAATGCCACTTTAAAAGAGATAAAATCCTCAGTGGTTTTCAGTCCTGATGGAATGCTCATGGCTACAGGAAAAAGGGATAGAATGATTAAGATTTGGGATGTATCCAGTGGCAAAGAGATTGCTACTCTAAGGGGACATGAAGAAGGAATTAATTCAATAAATTTCAGTCCTGATAGCAAATTCTTAGCGTCTGGGAGTAGGGATAAAACAGTTAAGATTTGGGACATATCCAGTGGAGGAGAGATTACTACTTTAATAGGGAATGAAGGTCCAGTAGGGTCTGTAAGTTTCAGTCCAAACGGCAAGTATCTTTATTCAGCTAGTAGGGATAGATTGACAATCTGGGAAGCATATGGGGGGAAAGAAGTTGCTACTTTAAAAGGACACAGTAGCAATATTGAAGTAATGAAATTCAGTAGTGATGGTAGCCTTATTACATCAGGGAGTGATAATAAAGAAGTAAAGATTTGGAATGTCTCAAGTGGAAAAGAGATTGAAAGTTTTAGAGGTAGTAAAAGTAAAAAGAGATCAGTAGAAAGAATTTATTTCAGTCCAGATTGGAAATATATCATATCACTCAATGCCATATCTTTAGAAGTTAAGATTTGGGAAGTGTCCAGTGGAAAAGAAATTACTACTGTAAAAGCACCTAAGTATTCTATGCCCTCATTAGATTTCAGTCCTGAGGGAAAATATTTGGCTTTGGGTAATGAACGGGAGAATACAATTAAAATCATTGAGTTATCGAGTGGTAAAGAAATTTCTACATTAAAAGGAGCTGAAAATGGAGTAAATTCATTGAATTTCAGTAATGACGGAAGATACATAGCTGCATCAGGAATTAACATATTAGAACCAGGAAAGAGGGACAGCACAATTAAGATTTGGGATATGGCAAATGAAAGAGAGATTTCTATTCTAAAAGATGATGGCTATGTATGGTCATTAAANNATTTGGCATCAGGGGCAAGTGGGGATTTCACTGTAAAACTTTGGCAAATATCAAGTGGCAGAAAGATTACGACTTTAAAAGGATATAAACCTTATAGATGTGAATTATTTTTCAGCCCTGATGGGAGATATTTAGCATCAGGACCTTGGGAAAAAACACTTAAGATTGTAGAAGTTTCTAGTGGGAAAGAGATTGCTAATATTGGAACGCCTGAAGATTGGATCTATTCAGTAAGTTTCAGTCCTGATGGAAGATTTATTGTCATAGGAAGGAAGGATGGAAAAAGTAAAATATGGGATGTATCTAGCGAAAAGGAGCTTATCACCTTAAGGGGGCATCAGGGAATTGTCAAATCATCAGCATTCAGCCCTGATGGAAGACTGCTGGCGACTGGGAGTTTGGATATAAAAATCTGGAACCTTGATTCCATTTTAAATTATCTTTGGTTGGGATTAGAATTTCCCTATAGAGTTGAAGATGTAAAAAAACTAATTAAAGAAGTAGAAAAACAAACAGGTTTTTCCTTAGATGTATTAACTCCTGTTCCTATAAAAAGAGTGACATTGGGTCAAGATTAATCTTAAAAAATGAGCAATAAAGAGTTGCATATCTTGATGTGAAATTCCTTGACCTCTGGAAGAACGCTGACCCTGGTATTGCTGAGATCAAGGATGCGAAGAAGAGGGTGGCTGGGTTGAAGGGGTAAATCTGATATGAAGATAGGAATTGACTTTTCATTTAGCAACTGATAGAGAATAAACGGGAACAAATTCGAAAATTGAGAATTAGGGGCAAAATCTATACAAAATTATACTATATTCATTTTTTAAATATTTGATAGTTGTTATAAATGAATATTAATTGGAAAGAAAGACATCAAATTCTAAAGAGGCTGCAAAGTTATCCGCTTGAAAATAAGATTAAGAGAACTAATCAATTCATAGATGATGTTTTAAGGAAGTCGAAGAAGCCAGCAATAGCATGGTCTGGGGGAAAAGATAGCACAGTCGCACTTTATCTGATTCTAAAAAAGAAGCCAGATATTGATGTAATTTGGGTAAATACAGGTGTTGAGTTCCCTGAATGTATAAGGTTCATTCAAGATATTAAGAAGAGGTGGTCTTTAAATTTGCATATTGCAAAACCCGAAATGAAATTTTGGGAAATTGCTGAAAAATACGGATGGCCTATGCTTGGTAAAGGGGGCAGCGGTTATTGGTGGAGCCGAGCAAATTATTTGAGAAATAAAGGGAAACATAAACTCGCAAAAGCTACAGAGGCAGCAAAGATAAGCGCAGCTTGTTGTCGATTATTAAAAGAAAAGCCCATGAAAAAAATATGCTCATCTCTTGGAATAGACCTTGTAATATTAGGCAATTTAGTATCAGAGAGTAGACAAAGATTTCTAACGTGGGTTCAGAAAGGAGATTATTACTTCGCAAAAAGTGAAAATAGATGGAAAGCTTGGATTCTTTCTACCTGGATTGAGAAAGATATATTAGAATTTCATAAAAAATATAATTTACCTAGTTCTTCTATTTATAAAAAGGGCCATTTGCGTAATGGATGTTGGCCCTGTCTTATGGATATCAGGTTTAAAGATAATAAGCTAAGCATTTTAAGAAAATCGCATCCAAAGCTTTGGAGATTTCTTATTATCGAAAAAGAATTGGGAAAAAGATTATTGGCCTTAAAACTAGTTTTATCTGAAAATGAATCTGAAGAATTCCAGAGCAAGTCTAATATTGTTGAACAGATAATCGAGGAAAGGCCTTGTTTTTTTGATTCTATCTAATAACAGTGGAAGGGGAATCTTAATATTTAAATATAAAAGTAAGAAATGAAAAAGAAGATAGATATCTTACTGATTCATAGTTCATTAAAACACTTAAACAGAGTTACTTCGGCAGAGCATGTAGAAATTGATTTTTCTGAGGAAGAAACAAGCCTTCCACAAATAATAAATGTAGCCGGGGAAAGTAAAGTCACAGTAATCGAGACTTTTTCTCTGGCTAAAAATAAAAAGGTTTCCCCTAATGAGATTTGGGCTGATGATATTTTAATTGACCTGAATGATGATTATAAAAATAAAATATATTTCCGTTATTTTTTGGATGGTGTTCAGCAAACTTGCTGGATAAAGAATATTCCTATTTTAAATACCGGCGAAAAAGTTCCCTACCATGCAGGTCAGGTAGGTGCTGTTATATTAGAAAGAAAAAACAGGAAGCTATCGGTCTTAAAAGATTTTAGCGAAGTCGAATTTAACATCTTGATTCCAATTACTTTCATAAAAGATGTAACGGATTTTGAGGAAGTGAAATCTTTTATGACAACTGAAATTAAAAAATTAAGCGGTTTTGAACTTCAGGATACAAGTTTTTATCCGAATCCAAAAACTAAAGATGGGAAAATAATTTATGGGAAAAATGGAGAAGAAATTCATGAAAGAATTTCAAATTTAGATCTTAAAAAAAATTTAAACGATATTAATTCCTTTAGAAATCTTCATATGAAATGGAATGTTAGAAACAGAGCTTTACTTGAAAAGAGAATCTATGATTCTTTTGCTGAATATTTGAAAAAACAAAATAAAAAAAATGAAGCTTTGGAATTTATTATCTTGGATGGAACTCTAACAGATGTTAGAGGAGAAATTTTATTAAATGCAGTCGGAATAATAAAGTCGCATCGCATGAGATTTTTAGATAGTAAAAGACATAATAAAGCTTATCAGCTAAAAGCCTTTAGACGATCACCTGTTTTTTTACTTGGGAAACCAATTGATGAAAGCTCTATTGAATCAAACATGGATAGGAAGAATTTCAGTAAAGTAAGTAATCGTGTTTCTTGGTATCTGAGAATAAGAAAAATAGAACATTTTATACCATCATGGGGGCTACTTAGAATAGAAATAGATCCAAGAATTTTACCTCACGAAGGATCTGCTGATCTTTGGGATAAAGATGATAGTTTATTTATTAATTCCATTTCTCAGAAAATAATAGAGGACAGATTTCCAACAAGCCATCCCGATAAACGGTGGGCCAATTTACTATACCCAATTTCTAAATGTGAGCTGTATTTGAAAAGCCTATTGATACCAAGAAATGTTATAAAACACATAGCTTCAACTCCATTTATTAGGGGGGATAAATGATTGCAAAAAAATTAGGTGTGATTGGAAAAGTTTGCGTTACTAAAAGCATGCCGACTACTACAAACGCTTTCACTTTTTGGCTGAAAGAAGCCGAAAAAGATTTGCAAATAGGGGATATTGTAGTTGCAGAAGATGGTGGAGAAAAAACTTATGGATTAGTTAGTCAGATGAATTTCTATACTGACTCAGATAGCATTTTTTCTGAGTATTATAGCCATGATTTTGGCATGCCTGAGACTATTCCACCAACAGATAGGTCAAAAATAAATATGGTGATAGCAGAAGTAATAGGAAGCAATACAGGCAAAATTAGACCTGTTAAAGGTGGAAATATTAGATTAGCTTTGCCTGAGGAAATTAGAGAAGCNNACAAAATTGAAGATCCATTAGTTTGTGGAATAATTCAGAATGGACCTGATCCAGAGATGAGTTTACCCGTAGTAATAAGTGAAAAATATATCACTGGTCCTGAAGCAGCTCATATCAATATTTCAGGAGCCTCAGGGCTAGCAACAAAAACCTCAGCAGCTATATTTTTGGCTTCATCAATTTTATGCAGAGCAAAAAGAGAAAAGAGAAAAGTCGCAATAGTTGGATTTAATTTAAAGAGTGAAGATTTGTTGTTTTTAGAGAGAAATAGTGACAGAGAAGATAAAATTCTTGATTTGATACCTAAACAAGATTTGTCGATTAACAAAATGGTTAAAGAAGCTGGCGTGGATTTATGTATCACTAAAGATAATATCAGATATTTTGCTCCGGCAATGAAGTATGACGTGAAAATGGCAGATAGTCTGGCCAGGAGCAAGAAAGAGATGGCACCTAAGATTTTTTTCTGGACATATGGAAGCGTGAAAGATCCTAAATGTCCAATTAAGCTTTTTAATCTTTTAGATCCTGTGGATTTAGATGAAAAAACAATCGGAGTTCTAGCTTCAATTGATGATGTTGCTGATGAAGAACAAATTGATACATTTGCAGAAATAATAGAATTTTTAAAAAAGAAGTCTCTTGCTTCACAAAGTTGGCGAGGACACCATCAAGCGACTTTGTCAAAAGTGAGACAACGAATTGAGGTAACAACAAACGAATTGTTAAGAGGATTGTTTTCCTATGATACTAAAAAAGGAAATGACATTCCTATTGAAAGTTTAAAATCCGAAGATTTTTGGATAATTGATATTCAAGCCTTAAACGATAAAGGCAAAAGAATTGTCTTTTTTAATGTTGTAGATAGACTTGCTAGAATGCTGGAAGATGAAAAGATAAAAGATGATGAAGAAAAAAGGTTTCATAGCATAATAGTATTTGTTGATGAGTTAAATAAATTTGCACCCTCAGGCGGTTCCTCTAGCCCCATTAAAGAAAGAATTGTTGATATTGCTGCTAGAGGAAGAAGTATTGGACTTGTTTTGATAGGAGCACAGCAGTTTGCTTCAGGAGTAGAGAGAGAAGTATACGGAAATACAGCTACTCATATTGTAGGTCGAAGTGAACTTGCGGAGTTAAGAGATTCAGCTTATTCATGGATATCTGGAGATTTAAAGAATTTAGTGGCTTCTTTACCTAAAGGCTCATTATTATTAAGACATAGTCTCTTTACAAGGCCTATCGTAATAAGATTTCCAAGACCCTTATATACATATATGCAGAATGATATTGAGAAATTATTAGCCGCAAAAACTGCTGAAACAGGAAAGGACAAAGAATCATTTGAAGAAATTCCACCGATTTTCACTCAGTTTAGTAATGCAATAAAAGGGCAAAAAATTAAATCGAATAAATTATATGATGACTGTTATGAGCTTAAACATATTGGGATTAGCAGAGATGTGTTTATAAAATGGTTCAGTCATTGGAAGGCAAATCTTGGCTTTAAAAAAGGAAGTAAAGTTGAACAAGATGCACTCAATAGAACAATAAAGTTTCTTCAAAAAAGTCAATAAAAATTCTGTATAAAAAAATGTATAGAGATTAGTAGCTACTAGGGAGAAAGACAATTAAGACTTCAAATGTGAGAAATTAATATTAAATTAAGGAGCTGTTAAATGAAGAATAAAGAAAATCGTGATAGCGAATCCTTTATTTTGTGTCAATTTCAATCTTTAATGTGTCATATTGATAATTTGATATCTTCGAGCACAATGAGAGTTTATTCAATTTTGATTGTTTGGGCTTTGATTATTTCTGCCATGTCAGTAATTCTTTCTGGAAATTCAATCTCCTTAGAAAATAGAAGATGGTGTCTTATTGGTGTTAGCTCTTTTCTAGTTCTTATCGGTTTATATATGTATGATAGACAGATAAGGGCCAGTATTAACATTGTCTTTTATTACAGAATTATTAATAGGATTCGAAATACTTATAATAAAAAATATCCAGAAATTAAAAGAATATTACATGGTCTTCCCTCCTCTGAAGATAAGCCTAAAAACATCCTAGACATTTTCGAACCAGGAATAATTATTTTGATGTTTCTCAATGCTATAGTATTTGCTTTAGGTTGTTTCTTTATATTTGAAAATCTAATTGTATCTTTATTTTCATTTATTATTGTTATCATATTAGAAATTGTAAGATTGAAATACAAAGAACATAAGTATTTAAGCAAAAATAAAAATTAATTAAGAATAGAAAGTCTGTTTGGAAAAATTTTATTAATACTGTTTACTCATTGATAAAAACATCCATTCTTTATAAGACAAGGCCCCTTCCTTTAAAATCCAGTCCTCCCTGTCCCCAGGGGCAGATTATAGATAGTTGACAGATAATTTAGTTATGCGACGCAACTCATAACCTATTTATTTACAGTAATTTATAACGTCCGATATCGAACACTTTTTTGTCCCGTCCCTATTTCACTAATAACGGGATAATACCCATTAAATATGGCATAAAATGGGAAATTAGTGGTTGAATTGTGCGTAATAATGTGCTCAAATGGGATATAGAAAACATGGACTTCTAGGTGCGATAATGGCGAAAAACGAGTCAAAGCTAGAGAAAAAATTGCCGCATGGAAGACCACGAGTCACACACGGAGCGGTCAGTTTCATCACGCATGGGCGGCTACCGGAACATAGAGTCTACCTGCGCCGATTCTTAACCTCGGCAAGAGAAAATCTTCTTCAGGATTTTGGGGGAGAAGAGAACATGAGCACGGCACAGCTCATCCTGGTGGACCGGGTAATCAGCAAGCTGGCGATCTGCCGCCTTATCGAAGAGCACGTCAAGGATACCGCGGTCATGTCAGGCCAGAATCTCGCGCCGGCGCTTAAGCAGAGCTATTTAGCCTACTGCAACTCGCTCAGGCTCGACCTCCAGGCGCTCGGACTCAACCATAAAGCAGAGGTCAATATGCTCTCCCCCCTAGAATATATCAAGCAGTATGACGAGCAGAAGAAGGCTGAGGAATCAGGGGAAAAAGGCGCAACAAAGACCCTTAATCCGGCTAAAAAAGGCGCTCAGAAGGGCTCTCAGGGCGAGATTTTACAGGGGTAGCAGTGGATATCATAGAATTCGTTGAAAATCCCGATCTCATTGGGGATAACTCACTTTCTCCAGCTCAACGAATGGCTTTAAAAGCTGTTTATGGACTCCCTCTCAGTGCTCAGGAGCTAAAACTGTTTAAGCAGACCACGGGACTCCGAAGGTATCCTGGAAGGGAATTTGAAGAAGTGACATTTTGTTTAGGCCGTAGATCAGGCAAGAGTGATAAGCTGGCGAGTTCCCTAGCATTATTTGAAGCCTGTGCTCGGGAACACAAGCTAAGCCGCGGTGAAATAGGTGTCGTTATGCTTGTAAGCTCCGAGCTGCGGAGGCAGAGTCGCATCCTCTTCAATTACATCCTGCATAAACTCGAAGGCTCACCAGTTCTCCGTAAGCTCATCAAGAATGTCACCAGTGATGAAATCAGTTTGACCAACGGGATTGTTATTCAGGTTTATCCGTGTAATGTGGCGAGAATTAGGGGGGCTTCACTGGTGTTTTTCTGTGGGGATGAAACTTCTCACTGGAAATTGGAAGGCAAGGATATTGATGTTGATGTTTTGGACAGCGCTCGACCCGGACTCTCCTTCCCCCATTCTAAGCTGGTAAAGATCTCGACTCCCTACATGATGAAAGGCGAGATCTATAACGACTTCAAAAACTACTACGGGAAGCCGAACGATGAGGTCCTAGTCTTTCAAGGTTCGACAGAGCTTTTCAATCCGAGTTACCCGAAGAGGAAATTGAAGAAGATGAAGAGGCGCAATCCTGTGGCCTATCGCACGGAATATGAGGCTCAATTCAGGACTGATTTGTCGTCGATGTATCTTCTATCCAGTATTGAGAATGCTATCAACCATGACAGACCTTTAGAGCTTGCGCCCAGGAATGATGTTACTTATACAGGTTTTATTGATGTTGCTGGTGGTGGAGGCAAGGATTCGTATGCCGTTGCCATTGGTCACCTGGAAGACGGGAGAGTCATCATTGACGTTGTCCGCTCCCGTGCTCCGAAATTCAATCCCGATGAGGTCACGGCTCAATACAGCGAGCTCCTGAAGCAGTATGGGATTTACTCGGTCAAAGGAGATAAGTTCTCAGGGGACTGGGCTTCAAATTCATTTAAAAAGCACAGCATCTTTTACGAGAAGAGCGAGAGAACGAAGTCAGAGCTTTACCTGGAAGCTGAATCCCCTTTCAACACAGGACGGATTAGTATTCCGAATAAGGATTCATTACTAACTCAGCTCAAAAGCCTCGTCCGAAAGACAAGAAGCGGAGGAAAGGATTCAGTGGACGCTGACATTCCTGAAGACGAGGCAAATGTGTTGGCAGGATGTGTCTGGATGATTCTCAGCCTTCAGCATGAGAAGGCTTTGCCTATCTCATTTGGGATTAGCGAAGAGGTTACTTCGTATGAGGAAGAACTTGAGGCTGAGGCTATAGCATGGCTCATGGGGAAGGAAGAGAAACCTAAGAAGAAAAAAGATAAAGACGACATTGATGAGTCTGAATGGGATGTGAGCAACATGAACTTAGCTGAGATCAACAGAGAGCTTGATAAAATGGAGGAGCAAAATGGAGAAAAAAGAGCTAGTTAGAATCAAAAAGATTATCACTCAGAACTTGGCACTCAGGTTCGACTTTATTCCACATGATTCCGCAAAGATAAAAGGAATCATTCCGGAACCAGCCCAGGAATTCGGCTTTCTGTTCCGGAAATTCACTCTGGATCAGGTCAGGAAATGGTGTGACCTTGGTGAGTATGAAGATCCAAAAATATTGCAGATTCTGGACGAGATGAGCGCCAAACGGCAGATCAAGATCTTCCGGTGCGAGACCAACAAGGATTTGCACCACAACGACATTGGGCTGGTGGCCGAGTTAGGGCGAGGACTGAGAGAGGCAACCGTATCCGGAATGAAAATCGTCGAAGTCATTTACTACTGGCAGCCTGGAAAAGCTCTCAGCCAGAAAGACTTCCTTTGGGGCGATCATACGATCCTGAAGCCTTCCGAGCGAGTCAAAGAACTCCGGGAAATTAGAGACAGGCACTTTAAGGAACGGTTCGGAAGGATAGATTTTGAGATTGAAAACCGCCTGCATAGAGAGGACCTGATCGAAGAGGTGAGATTCAAAGAAGCGGTTCTGACTGTAGCTAAGGATGTAAAGAAAAGGGCAGTGGAAGAAAAAGATGCTTAATGAGATTTTGAGAGTTTCAATCCATATCCTACTCATCCGGTTGACGAAATCGGATGAGAGCGGAGGGAGAGTGAAACTCTCCCTCCCACATGAAACTTTTTGGAGGTGAATGATAATGGCACAAGAAATAGTCTATACCTTAACTGTTGAAGTCGAGGGTCAGCATGAGGGCGAGGCTGCTGCTGGCGAAAAAGGCGCTGGCGAAGGGTTGAAGCAGTTGGAGCGAGAAATCAGACAGATGAATTTCGCGGCGTCCAACACGAATATTAAAGTTAAAAGCTTGGTGAAACAATGAGTGAAAAATTGACAGT
>JABAOF010005084.1_pt1 | contig 11433 bp, 7 predicted proteins | sample 7062171 | NCBI WGS metagenome assembly JABAOF01 (sample SAMN14538628, study PRJNA623070) | marine sediment metagenome | biome: marine biome [ENVO:00000428]; feature: marine pelagic biome [ENVO:01000023]; material: deep marine sediment [ENVO:00002113] | place: India: Gulf of Khambhat ... | reverse complement strand
GAGCTGCTGTGCGTCGACACTCAATTCGGCCCATCCAGGCCCATCTGGTTTGTCGTTTGTAATTTCTTCCTCAAGGTACCAGATTGCCATCTGATAATCCATAGCCAGGGTACCGGAACTGCTGCCTACGACATTAGTGAGATAGTAGTCGTAGAGCCAGGCGGTTTCATCGCTGAGGGGATCAGGATTACCGCCTCCGATACCGCCGTTCCAGGCTTCGGTGCTCAGTATGGCATCATAGGTCTGGCCAAACTCGATAATCTCATCGGCCTCAATACAGAAGCTGATGAACTGTCCGTCAGGAACACCAGGTATGCCACTTGCAGTCATTATCAATTCACCCGCATACATAAGGCCTGTGGGGAAACCATCATAGATTCCCTTTTCGCCCATACTGTTGAAGGTAACAGTCGGAGCAGCCACAGCCGATGCTGCGAAGAAAAAGCATGTCAATAGAATTAATGGCACCTTTTTCATAATAAAACTCCTTTCTTAACGAGACCTTCCCTTGTTACAGTGCCCGTTTCCTTCGAAGCCAACCGACAAGGCCTACGCCAATACTACCCAGCAAGACAGCACCCGGGGCGGGGACATAGGTAACGGATGAAAAATCGGCGTGTGCATCTCCAATGGTGTAGCCTGTCGCCAAGGCAGTAACATCCATATATATGGCATGCGTTCCAGCGGCAAGAAACAGATCATATTTCTCACCATGGTAGAACCCGGAGCCATCATAGTAATCGTTCGTCCAGGCTACAGGTCCACCATCCACATACATTGCAAACGCATCACCGGGTATAAAATCGTTGTCGACCGTAACCAGATCAATCCAGCCACCGTATGCCATAGTAATTTGCCACTCCACCGGTGTCGAATAATCATAGGGATAACCGATACGATCCATCGGGCCCAAACCATCAGTCCAGCCAAAGTATCCGGACCAACCAACACTGGGATCAATCGTAACCATCCCCATTGCCGTATTGCTTACGGCCAAAAGCATTCCTCCAATCAAACAGATTGTCATTATCTTATTCATCACTAATTCCTTTATTACTTTCCGGCGAAAAACGCCATTATTCCTTCTTATAGTTTTCAGTTAATACATTAAAGTTAAACTTCCAGAGTGTTTCGCGAATACACTCTAAAAGTGCAAAGAACGATTCTCAGGCAGGTTAAGGCGGACCACGCGGCAGGTTTTCAAAAATAAATGCCGGTGAAAAACAAATGAACTGCCCGTCTTTTAAAGACAGGCAATTGATGACAGGGATAGGGGGGGATGAAATCTCCATGAGCGCACATTGGGGTGCGCAGATTTCATCCTCTGCGTGGCGGGAATGCTGGTTGGATAAGAACGGCATTTCACCGCGAGGTATTCCCGCTAAATGACGCAGCAGGCCTATATACCGTGTTCCTTCCATATCACTGCGCGGACGCGAGTTTTCAAGGTAATATGGGTACATAAGCTCTGCAGCGACTTGCCGGTGATTATGCATTCTATAGCCAAGACGCAGTGCCAGGTGGGGGAAAGCGTGGAATCCGGTCTGGCCTACCCAAAACAGGCCGGCTACAGCCGTGAGCCAAAGCTTATGGTCCTTAACGAGTGACACACAAAGGAAACCGGATAAAACCATTAAGAGCGCTGCGGGCACAGGGGGCAAGGACTTTGGCGTTGAGGAGTCTATATAAGGATCGGGTGGTTTGAATAACTCGACAGCGAGCCGGGCCATGTGAGAATTACCAGACTCAATCGTACCGGCGATGTCGGTCCGAACAGCGATGTGTACATTTGAAGGGTGGGAGACAGAGGAGACAACAAGGTTGCCGTTTCGATTGCCAATAGTAGGGGCCGCTTTTGCCGTCGTAACGACAAGCAACAGCAGCAACACTCTCAGCCCTTTATTTGCCTTTACAAAAACCACACCTCACTCTCCTCATAGGGGGATTAATCATTATGCGAACGCAATTTAACCTTCGCGGCGCTTCCGTGCCGGAAAATACCCTTCTCCATCAGAGGGTAACGTTATTTTTTTACCAAAAAACGAAATACGGGTCAATACGAAAAAGCAGAAAATTTTCAAGAAATTTTTCAGTCTACTACCATAGGAATATGCCAAAAGTGGCAAAAGACACAATTGTGAAGGTTCTAACGGTTATGGCACAGGTCAAACCACTGAAGTATCAAGAAAGAGTTGAATTCGAACGAGCGGGCCATAGAAATCCAAATCAGACATTTTAGTTTCTAACGGAAGGCATTTTTTTCTGTGTTTGTTTCTCACGGTCTACCATATTAATAGGGAAAGTACCCGGAGCTTTATTGAAGAATTTGTTTACATCGTCCATAAATCTCAAGAGCATTGTAATCCTGTTCTTTGCATGAGTCTTGGCAAAGATACTTCTTAAATGCGTCTTTACGGTTCCCGGCTTAACGTTAAGCCTCTTTGCGACTTCCCCGTTGACGAAGCCCTGGCAAACGAGTTTGGCGACTTCAAGCTCTCTTGTGCTTATATGATAACGCCTTTGTACATACAGCCACTGCTTTTCATCAAACAAAGCAACATCAGGCTGCATATACAGAGTGTCGCCGGGATTAACATTTTCGCTTTTTTCTTTTCCGATTGGCTCTGTTGTAAAAGACATAATTAACTCCCTCGTGATAATTCTTCAAGCAGACTTTGTGTCTGCCTTGCATCTTCGGGAGACAACCCTCCCGTTTCGGCATTCAACTCTAATGCTTTGTTTAAGTTTTCAACAGCTTCTTCTTTTTGGCCCAGGCTTGCCAAGGCCCTTCCTAAATGAAAGTATGTAGCGGCAGTTGCAGGCACCCTATCAGGAAAAAGTTTCAAACACTTAGTGAAACACTGAACCGCCTTATCACACTGCCCCAGCCTGTAATACGCGACACCGCAGGTATCAATGAGATCCACGTAATTTGGCGTGATTGCCAGACCGCGCAGAGCAAGCTCGAGTGCCTGTTGGAAATTTCCCTGCTCTTCACAGAGTATCCAGGCCAGATTATTAATTACGACCACGTTATCAGGTTGAATTTTAAGTGTTTTGCTGTAGATTTCTGCGGCCTGGTCATTCCGGCCGGTCACCTGCAGCAATAAAGCAAACGAATTCATCGCCAGCAGCGAATTGGGGTCCCGGTCAAGGGCTTCGCGAAGCAAATCTTCGGCAATTCTTTGAGCCTGGCTGTCCTGAGTGGCAATCAGAATCCCTGCGATAGTGACGGGTGTACGATTATCCCGGGGATTATCCCGGTACCAATCGAGAACCTCCTGATTTATCAAGTTCCAGAGCTTGTCGCCCTTGAGCAGCTGGATATATGCTAATAACGGGCCCGGGTCGTCCGGTGCAGACTGGAGCAGAAAACGAAGTATCTTCTGGGCGTCTGCTTTGCTGCCACTTTTGTACAATGCTCTGGCAAGGGCGATATTTATTTTTCGCCTGTCAGAGGCACTGGTATAAGAAGTTAATTGCGTATTTAGAAGATTTATGGCTTTTTCGGGCTCTTTTGCTTCAACATACGTGTTGGCCAGGAAGACCACGGTATCCACATCGTTTGGGTCCATTTCGTGGAGCAGCTTAAGTGTTGGAATTGCCAAGATCGGCGAGCGCCGCTGCTCAATCCGGGCCTTCAACAGAAGCAGCGCCCTATCATTTGGCTTATGGACAAGGCCCTGTAAAGCCGTATCCATAGCTTCTTTGAGCTGTCCCTGCCTGCGTAAGATTTCTCCCAACAATACCCAGGCTTCACTGACTTTAGGCTGTTCTTCGGTTATTTCCCTCAGAATACGCTCTGCATTTTTAATCGCCGGTGCCGTTTCTTCAGCCAGAAGGTAACGGGCTTTATACAGTCGCAGCTCAATATCGTCAGGATTTTCCGCGAGTGCCTTATCCAGGATGTTTCTACTCTGAAGCACCCAGTCAGTACTTCCGAAACTTAAAAAGAGCGAAACAGCCCGTTTTTGGATTTTGAGGTTTTCCGGGTCCACAGACAAGGCTTTTTGTATATCATTGACCGCCTGCTCCGTCCGACCGATTGAACGATAAAAATCACTCCTTGCCACCCACGCGTCTGCGTTGTTGAGTTCTGTGGTTATGGCCTGGCTAAAATCTTCTACTGCCTTATTCGGCTCTCCGAGGGAGACAAGTGTTTTAGCGCGAAGGATATAAGCAGGTGCGTTTTTAAGGTCGTTGACTACTTCATCACACAGTACCAATGCCTCGTCAGACCTACCCTGACGAAGGTTCCATTCAACCTCTGCGATTGCGACGGGCAGAGAATTTGGTTCCTGGACTTTTAACCTGTCCAATAACCGGCGTGCCTCGTCAAACTTTTTCTCCCTCATTTTGAGTAATGCAAGAGAGAGGCATACAGCTCTGTCATTAGGGTCATCCATCAATAGGTCTTCAAGAATATCACTGGCAGAGCCCAATTCGCCTCGTCTGAGGTAGCTTTGGGCTTCGAGTTTCTTCAGGTCGGGATGGAACAGTTTTTGACTGGCGGCTACCTGGAGAATCTCGTCAGCGCGGTCTCTCTCATCTGCCCTGTACAAAGCGGCGACAGCAGGAACGATGATACGCAGGTCGTGCGGCGAACGATTCAACGCCTCGCGATAAGTTGAAATCGCAAGCTGCAACTGGCCTGCTTTTTCGTAGGCCGCCGCGAGGAGCATTCGGCTGGTCTGGTCATCCGGATTGGCCAGGAGATTTTCTTTCAGAAGCACAATAATCTGTGGATAGAAGTCACGGAAATCGTCCCGCGTGAACCAAATTCTTGCCTGCTCATACCGCCACTGCCAACCTTGCTCTCCTTCAATGCTCTTAATCTGGTCGACGAGCTGTTGAGAGAGGTCGGAATCTGTTATGACTTTCTGACATCTTAAGAGCTCGCGCAGGACAAGAACGTCGTCCGGGATGTTACGACTGAGCGAGGTGAGGAGCTGATACCGTTTTTCCTGCTCGTTCCAGCTCTTATAAAATCCGGACAGGAGCAATCCAAGCTGCCTCTTATCAGCGGGCTGTTCCATGCGCGTTAAGGCATCTCTAATAACATTTTCACACTCCTGACTGCTCCCTTTTTCTTCTAATAAAACAGCGAGGTATCTTACAGGGCTGATGGATTGCGGAAAAGCATTTACCACATCATATAATTTTGTTATCGCCTCATCGTTTTTGTCCTGCGCGATTAACAGTTCAACCTCTGCTATAGCAACTTCCAGGCGCGAGGTGTCACTTTTCTTCATTTCGGTTAGCAGTTGTTGGGCCTTGCCGAACTGAGATTGCATTGATGCAAGCTGAAACTGCAACAATTTAATTGAAAAGACATCTTCAACAGTTGTATCCAATGCAGCCAACCTGTCCTCTATATCCTGCCAGACGGGGGAATTTTTGTCTGTTTGCTGTTCTGCAAGCAGTTGCATCCGGGCTTGAATCGCGAGCAAGACCGCATCGAGGCTATCGGGAGAAATTTTGATTGCCTGCTGTGCCTGATCGGCGGCTTCGGCCCAGCTTCTGGTCCGTGCCAACAACTTAGCGAGTGCCAAACGACCATCAAAGAAATCAGGCCTTTCAGAAATGAGGGCTCGTAAGTTCCTCATTGCCGATTGCGTATCACCGGTTTGAGAGAGAGTGGAAGCCAAGAGCAAACGAACTTGCGGTGATGTATTACCCATTTGCATTGCCCGGCGGAAAGATCCGACCGCCTCAAATGGGCGTCCCTGTCTTTCAACCAGAAGGCCTTCCAAAAACTCGGTTGTTTCTTTTGCAATGTCTTTTTGTTGTAGTTTGGAGATGCAGTCGGCCGCCTGTTCGAGCCGATCACAGCGTATAAACAACTCTGCGGCAGTGGGCATAAAATCCCAGGGTTGAGCAGCAAGCTCTTTCAATGCTGTTTCGGCAACCATCAGCATCTTTTCCTGTGTTTGAGATTTCAATGCGCACTGGGCCCAAATCTGCCAGAGTGTCTGGTTTGCCGGGTCGAGAGCGTGAGCAGCCTCAAGGTGACTTTCGGCCTTTTCCAAGAGTTTTGCATTTATAAATTCACTGGCAAGGCGCAACCTTACCACCGGTTCGGACACATCGAGTTTTTCGGCCTGGTCGAGGTCAGCCAGTGCTCTGGTCCTGTCTTTGCTTCTCAGATGAAACGCGGCACGAATTATGTAGGCCAAGGCCGAGGATGGATTATTCTTTACCGCCTGATTGAAGCAAGAGTCAGGCGGATCCTGAAAATCATCGGGGTACTGCTCTGCAAGCTGACCATATATTTCGTATACAAGTATCTGGTCAGGATGGTTTTGAATAATGTTTTTCAATTCCACTTCTGCTTCGACGAATTTTCGCTGCCTGGCCAGAGCTATGGCTAACATCCTTCGCAGCTTAAGGTCCTGGTTTTTGTCAAGATATCTTGCGGCGATTAACTCTGCCTCTCCGGGCATGCGCATCCCCAAATACATATCAGTCAGTTTTGTAGCGGCTTCGGTATTGTTTTTATCTACTCTCAAAGCCGCCCGGTATGCGGCTATAGCCTGTCGAAGGTTGTTTTGCTTGAGAGGCCTGATATGAAGATGTGCATCCGCGTACTTGAGCAATATTGTAACATCATCGCGTTCCACGGCAAGATAAGAGCCCAAGTTAAGAGCCGCCTCCTGCCAGTTATTCTCGTCATAGGCCTTTAAGCCGGCCTCAAGCCCCCGCTCGGCCCTGTTGCTTCTGCGCCATTGTCTCAGTCCAAAAGCGGTCACTGCCAAAATAACAAGGCCCATCAGCAAAACAACGGCTAATTTCCAGTTAAAATATCTGCTTGGCATTTAGTTACTCCTTCACATCAATGCAGTTGATTTTTAGAACTGTTTGACGAAATTCCTGACTAGTTTCCCTATGGTTCGCCAACATATCCATAAGTCCATTTTTAAAGATAGTTCTCTGACATACTTTGTGTCGTAATAAATCCATTCCTGAAAGTCTTTCATAGGCTGCCGTGTTCTACAGACCTGCCAGAGTCCCGTGAGTCCCGGCCGAACCGACAGCCGGGCATCACGCCAGGAGGGACACAGCGTATTTTCTGCTTCGGGAGAAGGTCTTGGCCCCACGACGCTCATTTGACCTACGAGAACATTGAAGAATTGAGGTATTTCGTCGATATATGTGTCTCTCAAAAAGCTACCGACGACATTTAACCGTGGGTCATAGTCCATCTTGAATTGTGGGCCATCGACCAAACTGACGGCCCTTAGTTTATCTTGTATCTTCTCAGCACCGACAATCATCGTTCTAAACTTGAGACATTTGAAAGTTTTTCCGTGCAGTCCCTGCCGCGTATCCCTGAAAAATACAGATCCGCGAGAAGTAAATTTTATAACCAACGCGATTATGGGGAAAACCGGTGCAAAAAGAATCAGGATGATAACAGCAGCCATAATATCAGCCATTCTCTTAAAGCATCCGGCATAGGACAGTCTTGGCCACTTACGATAGTTATCGTTAGCCCGTTTTTTGCGGCTCCAATCACAAAGCAGGCTAATTTTCTTTGCATTACTGCTATGGTATCGAGTCAGGCGTTTGAAGTTGCATTTCGGCCCTTTTATAATGTGGTTTTGGAGGAGCTGATTAGGCGGCACACACACTCCCGGGCCAATGACAGATGAATTTATGACGGCAGATGAACCAATCTTAACATTATTACCGATAATGGACGGGCCTACCACAACGGCTTTCGTTTCGATTTGAACATTTTTTCCCAACAAGACTTTCCCGATTAATCTTGCCTGAGGTGATATCCCGTTTGAATTTTGGCTACCGACCCTTGCCTTCCGACTTCTGGAAAGCGTTGTCTGACAGAAATTGAGCAGGCCATCATTCGTTTCCAAATCCAGTGCGAAGCCACCCACATTCATTGCCCAGAGTGCCAAGTTGTTTGAGCGGCACATTTTTATAAAATCTTGAAATGATTGGGTCAAAGCATTACGAAGAGCAAGCTTTTCCAGGAGATTCGTTTTAATAAAGATATGATGAGGCCAATCATCTGGAAGAGGCACCGGTTCAGCAGAATCATCATACAGCCGCCGGAAACCTACGACCTTGCCCTGAGATGTCAACCGCACTTTTTCATTCATGCCCAGCAAATCAGATTCGACATTAACCGCTACGACATCCGCCCGGATACCAGCCAGTAGCTTATAGAGCAATTCCTCATCCACCTGCGTTACGAAACGCCCATTGGAAACAATGAGCCACGGATTTTGCTTGATTTTCCTCATGAGCTCCAAGGACAGCTGGAAACTATCCCCGTAGGTTATTTTCTCCGTTGCCGCTGTATGTTGTCCAACGATCCAGGTTTGCGGTACTGCAATAAGGGTGTTTTTAACGGCGTCCAAGGACAGATATTTGCTTAGTCCTTCGAGAAAAACGTCGTCTATCGGCTCGCTGGAAACGGCAAACCGAAGCAACTGGTCACCATAGCTGTTTGCGACGTTTATGTTTTTGCGTATGACAATCAAGTCCATGGATAGATTGAGAACACGGGTAACAGAACAATTCGTATGAGATACACAAATCCGGGCTGTTACATCTGCTTTAAGAGCTTAAGCCGCTCGTATCATCTTCCTGACCCTGTATAGGAAGCAGCAGCTTTGCAGCGGCCTGTTTTGAGTTTCTTCTCGAGCGGACGCTCTGCGTGTAATAATTGTAACCATAGCGGTAGTAACTCTGAGCGACACCGACATTACTTAGAACGGTGCCAAGTACCTTTACGTTTATTTGAGCGAGTTTTTCATTTGCCTCTCTAAGGTCCGGAGCGGTGGTCTGTCCTGCGAAGCTGGTCAATATGACAGCGTCGGCCATTTTGGCCCAGACCATAGCATCCGGAAAAGCCAGGACGGGAGGGGTGTCAATAATGACGTTGTCATACTTTTGGCTGATTGTCTCTATATACCTGCTGGTTCCCGGTGAAGCCAATAGCTCATAGGCATCATCTCTATTGCGCGAATCTGCGGCCAGCACATCCAGACCTGTTGCAAGCACAGAATAGGTGGCCTTTTCGAATTTCCGTCCGAACAGCATGTCCTGGAGTCCTCTTGAGCCCTTTGGCAGATTCAACATACGCGCCACATCCGGTTTTCTCAAGTCACCATCTATGAGCAACACCTTTTTGCCCGTTTTGGCCATACTTGTTGCCAGGTTAATCGCAAAAGTCGTTTTTCCCTCCCTCATTCCCGGGCTTGTAACAACGAGCTTTTTGGGCTCTCTATCACCATTGAGGAGTCGCAAGTTCGCACGAATCGTTTGATAATCCCCTGCTATCTGTTTTGGCAGCAGCGCTCTTTTGATGGCATCTGAACCAGTAGTCGTTCCGATGATTCGGATACCGATACGTTTCACGACATCATCCGGTGTTCTCAAGCGAAGGTCGGCCTTGTCCATGAGGAAGGCCACGAGCGTCCCAGAGGCCATTGCGGCGAACACAAGAGCCATAGAATATTTGATGCGCTTATCGCGGATTTGGGCGACGTTTGCAAAATACGCGACAGAAATCCTTGCAGGTCGTTTTCGCTCCATTTTCAATTCTTCTATACGCTTTCTGGCCGCTGCATACCTTTCTTTTGTCAGGTTGAATTCATCCTGCAATTCCTCTATCTCGAGCTGTAGACGCCCCACATCAACGGTCTCTATTTCTTCCTGATCGAGCATACTTCTAAAGCGCTTCTCAAGGACATTTGCCAGATTCAACTCAGCCATTATATTGGCCAGCTCATTTTCTGCGTTCAACAGCTTTGCTTCTTCGTCCCGAGCGATTTTTGTAGCCATAAAATTATCATAGGTTTCGCCTAATTCCTTCCTTCGCTGCTCAATATGTTCTTTCAATGTTTTTATAATGTCCTCTTTTTTCTGAAGTTCCGGATTTGCCGGTGTCAATCTCTGCTTTGCAACAATAAGCTCCTGTTCCAAGAGCGCGAGATTTCCAATGTAGCTATTGAGTGTTGGGTCAGTATTTATATAGTCCCGGCGTGCTGGATCGTTCTGATCCACGGTCCGTACGACTTCAACCGCCCCTTTTTCTTCCCCTACGGTCTGTTCATCTTTCGCTGCGCCGGCTGATTCTATCCTTTCCTTCAGCACCTGAGCCTGGGCTTCGAGCTGAATTCGACGTGCCTCCCATTTGGTCACCTCGCTGAGGAGCATTCCAATGCTTTCCAACTTTATTTCCTGACGTTTATCAAAGGTAGTCGGTGATTTAGACCCAAACCTTTGAGCCAGGTTATTGATTTTTTCTCGCTGGTCTTTCAATTTTCCGGCCAGAATTTTTTCCTCGTTTTCCAAGACAGTCAATTTTTGCCCCTCATCCTCGCTGGCAGTGGCCACTTCAACGGCCATATAGGCATTAATAAAGGCATCCACAATCTGCCTGGCTTCCGAGTTGTTAGGGCTGTCCATAGTTACTTTTATGAACTCAGTACGACGGTCAAATTCAGCCCGAAGGCTTTCATCGGATATTGCCTGTTTTAATATGCTTGCCGGTTCAGGTTTTGCTCTACCATTCTTTATTTTCTGCTTTATTTTTGTGACTAAACCGACAGGTTCCCCTTGTTGAAACAAAGTCAGATTTTTTTCGGCTAAATCATCCGCGGCTCTTTGGAGTACGCGAGAGCTGGTGATCATTTCCGCCTGGGTATTCATAAAACTTGAATACGATATACCCCCCGTGTCAGCTTCGCCGGTCCAGATGTCTTCCAAAATAGGGTCCACCCTTATTGCGCCGGTGACGCTGTATACAGGCACGATCGAAAGCCAGATTGCAGGCAGTCCAACCGCGCACATACCCAGGAATACGAGCAACACAACGTACCAGCGGCGGAGTATGCCGATAATCAAGCTGGATGTGGCATGGCTGTCGTGTTCAGGCGGCGATTCAAAATCAGCAGGCCTATGCTCAATCACGTGACTATTCTGATATGTTTCTAAATCATTCACTTTATGTTCCTCCTTTAGTTCTGTTGGTTAATATTCGTGAGGATTTCCAAACACCTATTTACGTTTGGTGCCGGTCACTGTCTTTACGTGTGATAATTACCGCTTCATCTTTCACGGGAAGCGTTGTAAGATTTGTCAAAAGCCACAGTTCCGCCACTACAGCAGCAAGGGCCAAGGGCATCATTGCATAGCCGCCAAAATCGTGGAATATTTTCTCCCATTGTTCCCCGCTGAGGACAGTAAAAGCAATCGCTGTAATTGCCAGGCGCACGGTGTTACAAAGCAGAGCAATCGGCAGGCTTGATATTAGTACGACGAGCTTTTCCCACCATGCCCGCTTGACAAGCATGACCACCAAACCGCTAATGACGAAAAATGCGGTTATCATTCTCAAGCCGTTGCAGGCCTCAGCGACAGCGACAGATGCCTGGCCGATGTTAATGATATTGCCCTGCTGTA
>JABAOF010001766.1_pt10 | contig 11435 bp, 15 predicted proteins | sample 7062171 | NCBI WGS metagenome assembly JABAOF01 (sample SAMN14538628, study PRJNA623070) | marine sediment metagenome | biome: marine biome [ENVO:00000428]; feature: marine pelagic biome [ENVO:01000023]; material: deep marine sediment [ENVO:00002113] | place: India: Gulf of Khambhat ... | reverse complement strand
TTATGAGTAATAAAAGTGTAAAAATAGTTATAATAAATAGCCAACCAACAGTATATAATGCTGTTTTTAAACTTTCTTTCTTTTGTCCGCTAAGAAATAAGTAGATCGGTTTACCTAGGACCAATCCTCCAACAACAGCAGCGGATAAAGTAAAAAGTAATAAAAATGCTACCATACTCAAAAAACTATTTTTCCCAAAGTAATCTTTTCCATATCTAAGAATTTGAGCTATTAAAAAAATGTAGACCAATACTCCTAGTGCGTTTAGTAAACTGTCTAAAAATATTTTTTATCTTTATTCATTGTTATTATTTAAAGAATAAATCACTAAAGAGCCTTTTGTAACCTTTTAGACAAAGGAATCAACGGAAAAAGGAAGATAATAATAAGACCAATAAGAACTAAAATCTCCCAACCAATCTCGCTCCAACCCTCACCAAAAATACTGATGCGGGAGACAGGGTGAACAATGTAATAAGTTGGAAAGATTTTCCCAATCCATTGAGGCCAATTAGGAAACATCAAAACAATAGCCGGAGCATAAAAAAGAATTCCAAAAAGTTTCATATTAACAAAAAGAGAATTCATATCTTTAAAAATAAGACCAGCCGTAAGTCCCCATTCAGTCATTAAAATAGTTCCAAGAAAAAGGGCAAGAAACAAAATAGAAGGCAAATTTAAACCTATATTTAAAAACAAAACTACTGTTCCCATTAACACAGCAATAAAGATTCCAAGCAGTCCAAAGGCAACAAGAATTTCACCGATTGTTACTGGAGTAATAAGGAGAGCGGTAAGAGTCTTTTTTTCTTTTTCCTGAACTAAAAAGGTTGCTGGAATAAAGAAAGCCCCAAAAAGAATGGCAATAAGGACAATAAGCGGTAAAAGTAATTCTAATATACTAACAGCTCTTTCTTCTCCAAGTTGTACTTGTTGAAAATTTACAGAAGGAGGTTTGGGAGAAACTTCACGAAGAGCACTTACTATTGAGGCTTGAGCAATAGTCCTGTCTTTAGCTAAACTTTCTCCACTAATGTATATTTTTAAAACAATTTTTTCTTTGGTCTTCAGCTTCTCTTTTAGTTCTTCGGGGAAAGAAGCTCCAACATCTGCTTTTTTACTCTCAACTTCCTTTTGAACCTCATTTTCTGATTGAACCTCAACTACATCAATAGCTTCGTTTTTTTTAAGCTCAGCTGTTATAATCTTTTCTCCTTTCTCATAGATTGCCAGCTGCGGTTTTTGCTTCCAAAGATTACCAAATAAAAGTTGAAGTATTAGTGTAAGAACTATTGGAATAACAAGACCAAAAATAAACATAGGATTTTGAGGTCCCATTTTAATTCCCTTCTTTATTATGGTAAAGATATGTTTCAGGTTCATACCAACCTCCTTCTAAAGATAAAAAAACCAGCCAAAAAGAAGAAAAGAGCAAAAGAAAAAAGGTAAGTGATTTGAGGAAGATAGTCAGAAAGAGATAAATTATAATTTACTATTCCATCTAAAGCTTGGATCATATGATGGGTAGGGATAGCTTCTAACCAGGGAGAAGCCGCAGCGGGAAAAATAAGCTGAATCGCTGGAATAATTAGAATAAGCATTACCAACATTCCCCACCCCATTAATGAAGAAAAGTCACGACTTGTTGCCCCAACTATAAAGGCAAGAGAGGTAGCAAGAACTGAACCAAGAAAAAGAAAGATAATTATAGCAAAAAATGTTTCTATATTAATAAGTCTAAGAAGTAAAGCAGCTAAAACTCCCTCAAAAAAAGCCAAAGAGATCCCAACAATTGCCTTAGCAGACATAAATTCTGAGATATTAACTGGGGTAACCAGAAGAGCTTGAACTGTCTTTTTTTGAACTTCTTCCATTAAAAGGTTGGCTAGGGCAAATATCTCTACTACCAGAACAAATGTCAGAAAAAGAACCCGCATTTTATTTCTTAGAGGAATTTGTTGGCCTATCATATCTGGCTCAATTATAGTCTCTTCGACTTCTATTGGAAGCTCGAAACCTAATAACATATAAGCAAATTCTCGACTAAGAACTTCTCCTGCTTCTCTTATTTCTTCAGGGGTCTGGGAAGAAAAGTAGAGTTTCACAATCGGTTCTTTAAAAGGAGTAGTAAAAGAAAAACCAGCTTCTACCTTTTTTTCTTCAACTAATTCTTTTAATTTATCTTCGGAATCAGCCCACCTGACTTCTATNNAGACCTATTTTAAAACTCTCATCAACCTTTGCTGGAAGAATCCAGTAAATTAAGGCATAGAAAAAAATAGCCAGAAAAGTAATCACCCCCATAAACTTATTTCTAGATATTTGTTTAAAATCTTTTTTAACAATAGAAAGGATACGCTTCATTCTAATTTACGGCCAGTTAATTGAATAAAAATATCTTCAAGGGTAGCTTCTTCGGTATGCATGTCACGAACTTCATAAGAAGAAAGAATTTCTTGAGTACGAACGCCAGTTTTTTTTGATTCTAAAGGAAGTTTTTCTTCTTTAAGACTTCCTTCTTTCTGATAACGAACTTTTAAGATTCTTTTTCCATATTGATGTTTAAGATTATCGGGTGTATCTAAAGCGACAATCTTTCCTTCATTGATAAAAGCAACTCTATTTGATAGTTTGTCGGCTTCCATCATATCGTGAGTAGTAAGAAAAATGGTGACTCCTTTTTCCTTTTCTTCAAGGATTACTTTTCGAATAGCTTCTGAGGAAACAGGATCTAAGCCATCGGTAGGCTCATCAAGAAACAAAACTTTAGGTTTGTTAACAAGCGCTCGAGCGACCATTAGTCGCTGCTTCATTCCTTTTGAAAAATTAGCTACTCTATCCTTTCTTTCAGTAGGTAGCCCGACTTTTTTAAGAATAAAGATGGGATCAAATTTATTTACCCCAAAAAGAGAGGCAAAAAAAATAAGATTTTCTGAAGCTGACATATCTTCGTAAAGATTTTTTTCTTCAAAACAGACCCCAATTTGTGATTGAATCTCTTCTGTCTTTTTCGAAATATCCATTCCCAAAATCGAGATTTTTCCTTCTTTAGGAGGAAGAAATCCAATAAGCATATTCATAGTGGTAGTTTTCCCGGCCCCATTGGGACCTAAAAAGCCAAGAATCTCGCCTTTTTCGATATAAAAAGAGATATGATCAACGGCGAGTTTTTTCCTCTCGTAAGAATAGGAAATATTTTCGGCTGAAATAACTTTTTGCATACTTTGTAATTATAACATAAAAAGAACGGCAACTTTTAGTCTTTTATCCTAAAAAATCGCCAAAATCACTTTGATATTTTGTTTAAAAAGATAAAAAAAGAGAGCTTATCTCGCTTTGTTTATTGACTCCCAAGTTTGGACTTCTATCTACAGAAAGTCCAATTTTATTACAATAAGCCATTAAACCTTATCACTCTAACTTTAAAGCTTTTAAAACTCTATTAAATCCAGGCATAAGTTTAAAGTTTTTTGTTTCTTCAGCTTTAATCCACTGATAATTTTGGGCTTCCCAATCTAATTTAACCTGGTCGGAATTAACTTCGATAAGAACAGGATAAACAATCCAAATTTTATTATATTCAGGAGCGTCTTGATCAAAAACCTTACCTTGAATAATTGAAATTATCTTATCTTTTTCTATCCCAACTTCTTCTTTTAACTCATCTTCTACTTTTTGATTAATACCTCGATTATCATCCAAAAATCCCGATACTCCATTCCAGCAATTGGGATAAAATTTCATACCAGAACTTCTTTGGACAATTAAAATTTTGTCCTTGTATTTAACAATACAATTTATTACTGGAGCTCTTTTGATATTCGTATAATCGATTTGTCCCGGTTTTGGTTTAAAAACTTCATTTCCCATAAATTACCTAATCCTGTTCTTCTTTTGTTTTTAAATACTGCGAGGTATCAACTGTAAAATCAAACTTATCTGGAGTAAATATTTTCTTTTGAAAGCCATAAAGCTTCGTAAAACGCTTGCCCGTCTTGGTATCTCTTTGATTTAACCTCTTCATTAATATTGCCTCATCACAAGTAACATAAATTTTTAAAAGCGTAGATTTGTGTTTTTTACAGAGTTTTTCATAATGCTTTCTTATATGTGATTCCACGTGGCAAAAATCGAGGATCAAACTATAACCCTTCTGTAACAGGTTATTTACTAGTTGCCTTCTTATTTTCCCAACCATTCGATTGTTGCTCAAAAAATCATCCGATATCAAATCGTCGAAAAAACTTTCAATTAAATCTCTGTTTAATGTAATATAATTAGGATTTTGATCTTGAATTGTTTTACTTATTGTGGTTTTTCCAGCTCCTGATAATCCAACAAGCATAATTACTTTTGGATTTGGCTCAGGGTTTTTGTCTTTAGAAATAATGTCGATAAATGTTTTTAGACGCTTTTGGGTTACGATCTTATCTATAATTTTTGTGGTTGACTGATATGGATAGTATCTTTGAAAGATTAGTTTCGTGTTTGTCTTTTTTAATTTATCTTTATGTTTTTCCCATAATTTATCAACCGTTATAAAATTATCAGGTCTTAGGACCTCTAAAATACTTAAAGTAACGGATTTTCTTTGGAATAAAGGGCAAAGAAAAACAAAGTCAACATATTTAATTGAATCTACTAGCTCCATTCTTTCATCTTGATTTTCTATCGGGCGATCAAAACCCTTACCTTCTCTTATCCTTTTGTCTTGCTGTAAACCGATAACCAACTTATGTTTTGGGAAAACTTCTTTGATCTTTTTGAGACGCTTTATATGTCCTTTGTGAAGAATATCAAAGCAGCCAGTTGTATAAACCGTTTTTTTATTCTGCAAATTCTTTAGATCTTTAAATTTGATGATCATTTGTATAATTTATCTTGTTAAAGACGAATTTCTTAGAGATGGCTTAGTTCATAAATAACACCGTCTGTTAAATCATTATTGCTAGGAATTATCTCTTTTGCACCAATTTTTTTAGCAACTGTTAGGTAAATTGTTTGTCCTATAGCAACATTTTCTGCAAACCCAGGATCTTTTTCATATAACTTTTTCAGTTGCTTTATTGGAGTCTTCTTAAGAAGATCTACTAACTTTTGATAAATATTAATATTTAATTTAATTGGGTGTCTTGGGATGGTGTTGTTTTTAAAGTCAAATTCTAATTTTGGCCCTACTGCAATAATAAAATCTAATATGCCGGTAATAAAGAAGTACTTTACATTAAATTTTGATTTTGATAGAGTTATATTCCTATTTAAATACTTAACCAAGTTATCCCAGTCCTTCTGTGGGCCCAAAAAAGTTTCTCGTAAAAAATTAACACCAAAAGGAAGTTCATAAGATTTTATAAGTGAAAATTTATTTCCGATAACAATTTCGGTTGTACCGCCACCGGTATTAACGGCGCAAAAGGTTGATTTTTCTGGTATTAAATCAATAAATCCCATGTAAAGATATTGGGCTTCTTTTTGGTGAGAAAGAACTTCTATTGTTGAGTTAAATAAATTCTTTACTCTATCGGTAAAATCAGAGCTGTTTTTTGCCTTTCTTAAAATGTCTGTTCCAAAAATTTTGCATTTTAAAACTTTTTTGTCACCATTGAGTCTGCGGCATTTTCCCAAGATCTCTAAATTTCTTTTCACTACGCTTTCGTCCAAATAATCAGATTTAGTCTCCCCCAAACCCGCCTCTGAATATCTTTTGTAGTAAATTAGATCTTTAGCAGTCTTTCTAACTTCAAAAATATAATGCTTAATGCTTTTACTCCCAATGTCGATAATCGAAAGTTTCATTTTTTAGTTCTTATGATTATTCTTATGCTTTTTAAAAGACTTGACACAATGTTTAGTTCTGTTAAAGTAAAATTACAAAGATCCATTTCCCGAACTGTCACCGTATGGTGGCGTGCCCAGGACAACTGGGGTTAGGAAATGGATCGCTTTTTATTTGATCCAAAAATCCAAAGATCCTCTTCTCTCTTTTTAATAATATCCCAATATATCTTTGAATCGGTCTTACTCCCTTTAATTTACTGACAGTTAATTTCAATTGTTAGTTTTCCTGAGTCTAATGAAAATTTTGGTATTCTGAATTCAACCTTTATTTTTTTGCCTGGCTCCCCTTTAAATATCGGAACTAAGATCCCATTTGTATATTGAATCATGTGTTTTTTGGGCCACTGATTCATATACTTTGTACGATAGATAACTGAAAATATTTCGTGATATATCAGAGGAAATTGAACGAATCCTAAAATTCCAGGGATGTCTTCTGGTTCTAAGTCGTCTATACAGAATGAGGACATAAATTCTACCCTTAAGTTTGCCCGAGGTAATGCATAAGCAATCATAACAAAAGGTTTTAATTTTTTAATCGAACTCATTAATACATCACTTTTTCGTGATCCCATTACTGATTTAGATAAACGCGTAGGTTTCTTAGGGAAAATCGTGAATAAGTGCCGAAGACTAATATCTTTTTCTATTTTCTTTAATAAATGGTGTCCATTGATAATCAATTTTTCTTTGCGGATATCGGAAGTTATTCTTGTTTGTCCGGATCCATGAATGCTTAGGTGACCGTTAGTTTGTTGTGATATCTTAAATGGTTTAATATCTTTACCATCAAATTTAAAAGTTAACCATTCAAAATTTGCGAATTCTAGAGAGCTTAAATAAATACTTCCATCACTTTTACTTTGCGAAATAGAAAAAAGCTGCCACGCTTTATCATCATCATCTTTGATGAAAATTCTGCAACTATTATTATTGATAACTTTGTTCATTCCCTGATCCCTATAGATAAACCATAAAATACATAAACTTATTTTTTGAGATTAATTAACCACATTCCTCGCATTGCCTTTGAGAATTTTTAAAATAAGGTTTTGTCCTGTGATTGTGATATGTCACAATATTATTTCTTATGCAACCTTTTCATAAGTGTTTAGTGAACTCGCCTTCTTTCCCAATGTATTTAAACCTCGGCTTCTTAATGCCGTCAACCTCAACATTTTCTAAAAACATTTTAAGAGGTCTAAGCCATACTAATCTCTCATCATAAAGTGCCTTATAAATAACCAATTCTTCCAAAGTTTCACTATGGATAGCAACTCCTAAAACTTGATATCTGCCGCCCTTGTAATGTTCGTATAAACCTAATTTCAAAGATTTCGCTTTAGGAGAAAGTTTAATATTACTCATTGGTTCTGCTTACTTACAACTTTTTCATACGACTTGTTTGCATAATAATGTCTTCGCAGTTGACCGCAACCTGCTTTGATATCTGGACCATCTGACATAAATGTTGTTACTTTAATCCCGGAATTCTCCAAGATAGCTTGAAATTTATTAAACCGGTCTTCGCTGCTTGGTTTATATTTATCAAATTCGTTAAAAACCATTAGTTTTAAGACAAAATCTTTGCGGTCCGGATATAAAAGCTTTACCAATTCATGAGCATCTTTGTCCGAATCGTTTATACCACCAATAAGGACATAATTAATCTTCATTGGTTCACTTTTTATTTTTGAAAAATACTTCACTGCCCCCAACGCCTTTTTAATTGATTTTGACCCGGGCATAATTTTTTTGCGTAACTTTTCTTTCGCCGCATGTAAAGATAATTGAACCTTTACTTCGATATCAAAATTTTCATGAGCAAGTTTCTTTATTTTTAAAGGAGATATTCCCGAAGTCGCTATTGAGACACGCGTAGCGCCCGGATATTTAGAAGAAATATTTTTTATCGAACAGGTAACATTATCATAATTTAAAAACGGCTCACCCATCCCCATATAAGACAAAAGAATTGGTTTGGAATTTAATTGAATACTTCCGATTACATTACTGATTTGTTGAGTAATTTCGTCACAGGTGAGATTTCTAATAAAGCGTAAATTCGGATTTATCGCATCAACCGGCTTTGTTGTCGCACAAAAAACGCATCCCATTTTGCAACCTACCTGGGTTGAAATACAAATGATATTTTCGTCTAAATCAATGTAACTGGTTTCTATGACATGAAAATCATTTGTTTGCTGCAGAAATTTCGTAGATTTCCCGTCTTTTGAATGTAGTTGTTTAATGATTTTCATAATAAATTTGGACTAATTATTTTTGACTCCGGGGCTTGCCTGCCTGCCGAAAGACAGGAATTTAAAGAAATCCTATATTAATACCTATAATTTTCTCAATTCATTCAAAAATTTCTCTACAGATTGGGTTTGTGATGAATTTTTTGGATTTTTAGGATCAAAACAGCCATAATCTATAAGTTTGATATTAAGATTCCCTTCATCATTAATTTTATAAAAAATATTATCACCCAAAGCGTCCACAAGAAGTCTGTGTTCGTTGGATAGCCTTTGTATTCCATTTAAAAACCGGTCAAGTTTGGCTTTATTCTCTGATTGTTTAGCAACATTAGATAGATTTTCGAACACTTCCTGATAAGCTGAAAGTGATGACCATTCTTTTGGATTAAGTTTCTCTTGTAAAATCACCTGTCTTCTAGATTCTTTCAATCTTATCACTGTTTGCTTAGCAAAAAATTCTTCACCAATCACAGACTTCATAATTAGGTAATTTTGTAGATGATTCTCAGCAGAACGTAAAGCGCTATCATTATGCTTTATAAACTTTAACACATATGGACACTTTTCTGAAATTAAAACATTCCAATGATAACCTTGTCGAAATTGCGAATCTTGATCCTTTACAACATCTTTTATATGCTGACTTGCCTTATTGGGGTCCATATTACTTCTATATTCGTTTCGAATTGCTATATTTTCAGGACTAAAGTAGGACTCAATATCTACTTTTTTTATGGTTTCACGAAAACCTTTTTTTATAATTTCTCCATAGACATCAACTATGTTATTTTTGACCAGCTGTTTTAATTGATCCTCACTGAGATTTTTTCTATCAATCCCAATCTCTTTAAATACTTTATCTCTATCCATATCAAGTAAATCAGAAGAGTGTAAGACTTCCAAAGCCTTTTCTTGATCTAGAATATTTACCCCGGCGTTTTTAAAAATTTTTAAGAGTTTGGTCTCAGGTTGATTCATTATGAATAAATTAAGAAAGCAAATTACTGGCTTTAGGGCTTGGATTCTCATCCTACGGGTGACAACCGTAGGATGAGAACCTAAATTTTGATTAGCCACGAATTTATCTTTTAGTAGCGAATTCTTTTAAACTTTCTTTGTAAATTTCAAAAACTTTTGGAATGCTCTCTATATTGACCCATTCATTGGGAGCATGTCCATTATCGCTTTCACAACCAAAAGCATTGATAATTGGAATGTCTAACTGACTAATAACATTTCCTACGCTTCCCTGACCACTTGCAACTAATGGCACATCTTTTTTCAAAACTTTTTCCGCTCTGTTTTTTAATATTTTTACAAAAGCGTTGTCTGGACTTGTTAAATATGCCTGTTCAAATTGCAAAACTTCTAAAGAGTAATTAAACAAAGGGTTTTTGCTTTTAATTCTTTTTAGTACCTTATTAATTTTAGTTAAAGCCTCATTTTTTGTTTGTGACGGGAGTAATCTAATATCAATGTTTGCTTCGCATTTGTCGGGAACGATATTTATCGCAACACCTCCATTGATCTGTGAAATATTTAGCGAGGATCCGAATTTAAAAAATGGTTTTGTTATATTTCCTAAATTCATTGAGGAAACTGCAGTAATAGCATCTCCCATTAGATGAATTGCATTTATGCCTTTCTTAGTTCGACTCCCGGTATGCGCAGATTCTCCTAATGTCGTGAGTTTTAATCTTAGCCAACCCCTCGCTCCAATTGAGATTTCTTCAATTCCTTGATAACCTAAAATACAAATATCGGCTTTAGGCGCATGTTTCAAAACTTCTCTAATGCCCGAAAAATTTCCAGATTGTTCATCGGCATCAAAGCCAAGAAAAATTGAACAATCGAAATTTTTATCTTCGACTAACTCTTTTGCCAAATAACAAAAAATAGCAATCGCGACTTTAGAATCGTTTGTTCCTCTACCATACATCTTATTACCAATAATCCTGCTTTCAAAAGGCGGATATTTCCATTTAGATTCTCCTGCCGGCACAGTATCCAAACAGCTCTCAAGCCAAATAGTTTTGTTGGAATTCTGTTTTTTGATGTGGCAAATAACGGATGAGTGTTCTTTTGGCCCAATGATTTCCGGCTTGAATCCAAAACTTATCAACTTATCAAAAACAACGTGAGCAATTGCCTTTTCAGAATCAATTCCATTTTGAGAAGGAATGACAACTAACTCTTTTGTAAACTTAATGATTTTTTGAGAAATTTCGTTCATATCTATTTCATTAAATCAATATTTTGGCTCCGGGGCTTGGATTCGAACCAAGATTAACAGGGCCAGAACCTGCCGTCCTACCGTTAGACGACCCCGGAATAATTAATCGTTTTCTAAAATCTTTTTAATTTTCTTTCTTCCTGCGCAACTTTTAAAGTATTTTTCTCTAATCCTTGCAGTGCTAATACTCTTACACTCTTCAAAATATATCAAACTCTACGGTTTATATCTTTTAGTATAAAAATTCTTCCCTGAATTATGTTCTTTTAACCTTCGATCAATATTATCGGTAATACCGACATAAGTTTTTGGATAATCCGAACTTTTTAAAATATAAACCTTATACATTATAGATTGTGACGTCTTACCCGCCTCGCGTCGACTCGTAGTCAACGCGAGTCGAGGCGGGCCGTTAGACGACCCCGGAATGTTAATAATTATACCTTTTTTCTCTAAACTTCTCAAGTATGTAAAAACAACCACAAAAAAGTTTATTTTTGTGTTTGTTTGAATAACTATTTTATTCGATAGGACTATTTTCTTACAGCTTTTTCTAAGACAAATTTTCCCTGTTTTTCTCCTAGTTTCAAAGGATATTTTCCGTTAAAACAAGCTAGGCAGAATTTTTCTTTGGGTAAACCAGTAGCCCTAACAAGCCCTTCTAAGGAATTATAACCTAAACTGTCTGCGCCGATAAAATCTCGAATTTCAGGCACCGATAAGCGATGAGCGATAAGCTCTTTTTTGGTTGCCGTGTCGACTCCTAAAAAGCAAGGGTGAGTCATTGGCGGAGCGGTAATTATTACATGAACCTCTTTTGCACCAGCATCTTTAACTATTTTTACAATCTTCCCTGTCGTGTTTCCTCTAACAATCGAATCATCAACCAAAACTACTCTTTTCCCTTTTAAAACTTCAGGAAGAGCATGCAATTTGAGTTTTACTCCCCATTCCCTTAGTCTTTGATCTGGATTAATAAAAGTTCGGCCAATGTAGCGATTTTTAATCAAGCCTTCTCTATAAGGAATACCACTTTCAATAGAATAGCCAATCGCCGCTGGGATAGCAGAGTCAGGAACCCCAATTACTAAATCAGCTTTAAC
>JABAOF010048062.1_pt3 | contig 11436 bp, 8 predicted proteins | sample 7062171 | NCBI WGS metagenome assembly JABAOF01 (sample SAMN14538628, study PRJNA623070) | marine sediment metagenome | biome: marine biome [ENVO:00000428]; feature: marine pelagic biome [ENVO:01000023]; material: deep marine sediment [ENVO:00002113] | place: India: Gulf of Khambhat ... | reverse complement strand
CGGCGGTGGGCAATTCTGGTAGAATACCGTCGATGCTGCGAATCCGCTCGTTTCAAATCTCGCTGGCGAATAAGTGTCGTCTGTTGTTCGGTCTGGCGGTCCTGTTGATCATCGCCGTGACGCTGCTCGTCCCGTGGTATCGCATGCAAGGCCTGGTGGCGACGCACAGCTTCGAGCAGGCCAAGCAGATGGCAAAGCTCGCGCTGTGGCAGGCGGACCTAGCGGGTCATGACTGGCATGTCGGACAAGGTCGAGTGAATGAATGGTGGCCAGCGTATGCGCGAGCCGCTGGGCTGCCGATGCAGGCACCGAGACTGATCCAGCTGCGAGACGTCCCATCCGGCGAGGAGCCTGAGCTAGACGGATTCCTGCGTGAGTCGATCGCGGCGATGCGGAGCGAGGGCCGGCGTGCAAGGACGGTGGTTGACGAGAATCATCGCTTCGAGCGCAGCGGGTCCGGGCAGCTCGTTCGTCGATACGCAATGGCAGTGCGCGGACAGGGAGAGCGTTATCCGCGTGGCGTGCTGCTCGGGGTGGTCTCGGTGACGGTGCCGGTGCCGGTGGAAGAAGTCACGCAAATGGACGTCAACGCGGTGGTGATCATCGTGGCCGGCGCCTTGGCCGGCTTGCTGGCCGTTTTCGTGTTTTATCTGGTCACTCAGAAGTTAATCCTTTCGCCCGTACGCGATCTGCGTGCGGTGGCTGAACAGGTCTCAGCCGATCAAATGGATGTCCGAGCGCGCATCACTACGGGCGATGAGTTCGAGCAATTGGCTACGGCGTTCAATCGCATGCTGACGAACCTGGCGGCCTCACAGAAGGAGCTGCGAAGGATTAACCGCTCGCTCGACACTCGATTGGGCGAACTGGCGCAAACGAACGTGGCGTTGTTCGAAGCGAACAAACTCAAGAGTGAGTTTCTCGCCAACGTGAGTCACGAATTGCGGACGCCTCTTACCTCGATCATCGGATTCGCCGAGCTGCTGAAGGACGCAGCTCAGCCCCGGTCAAAGGGCGAGCGAGGGCGCGGTGATCAGCGCATCACTCGATGGGTGGAGAACATACTGACGAGCGGCAGGATGCTTCTGGACATGATCAACGACCTGCTCGATCTGGCGAAGATCGAAGCCGGGAAGATCGAGCTGCACCGCACTCAATTCCTGCTGCGAGATGTTTGTGAGGGGCTGATCGACTTCGTCAGGCCGTTGGCCGACAAAAAGGGCCTTCAGTTGGCACTCCGCTTGGCGGATGACGTGCCGCGAATGCACTCAGACGCAGGAAAGATACAGCAGATCCTCTACAACTTGCTCAGCAACGCGATCAAGTTCACTCCCGAGGGTGGGCAGGTCGAGCTGTCCGGCCGATGCGAGGGCTCGGACTGCATACGTATCAGCGTCTCGGATACCGGGCCCGGGATATCCAAGCCGCTCCAGCAGGTCATCTTCGAGAAGTTTCGGCAAATTGACCCCTCGGTAACGCGTGAGCACGGCGGATCGGGCTTAGGACTGCCTATCAGCCGAGAACTGGCCCGCATGCTGGGCGGATCGATAGCCGTAAAGAGTGAGCCGGGCCACGGCTCGACCTTCACTGTGATCCTGCCCGTTGAATCACCCGAGAAAGCAGAGATGCCGCTGGTCGCTCTGACGTAAGCAGAACGAGTGGTCCGCTCGTCGGTCTGCCGGCCCGCCCGCCGCTCGTGGGCCTCGGTCTCTTGTCGGCGGGTCGTTTGACTACTACCGGTCGAGCCAACCAGTGGATGGCTTGCGCCTCTCAATAGAAGACCGTCAAGATAAGGTGCGGCTCGGCATGCTTGCCCTCGAAGACACCGATGGCGCTCGTGCTGAACTTGATGTCAACCTGGGGGTTGCTGTCACACCATTCGTTGATTTGCTCGTTCATGTAAGCGATCGCAGCATCGCTAAGCTTGGCATGAAAGGTCCGGCAACGCGTGGCACCGGTGGTCGATAGGTTCAGCGGCCGGTGATATTTCTTGTCGTGGGAGGCGTGAACCGCCGCACTGGTCTGAATGCCCCCGCCGAACGCTGTAATCTGGGGGCTTTGTCCTTCCTCGACCTCGGCTTCCTCCTCTGTGACCAGGGCGATGCTCTCGATGTCTTCTTCCTCGTTCGCTGACTCAGGACCGGCCGGGGCGGGGCTTGCTTGCGGCGTGGTGGGCTCGGCTCGCCGCTTTTCGCTCAGGCACACCGGGCAGAGCATCTTCCCGGCCCAAAAGCCAGCCTTACCTCGCTCCAGATGCTCCTCATAGATGCTCGCCCCACACTCCTGGCATGTTTTAACCCCGTCGTCTGACATGATAAGACTCCTCCATACCCGATGGCGCCGAGTGGCGATCGGCTCGTGAGAATGGCAATGCAATTCTAACCCCGCCTGACCGCGAGCGTCAACGAGACGCGCCCACTCCAACCGTGCCGACATGATCTTCTGACGCGGCGTGGAACTGTGAGTTCCATAGCAACTGGTGATCCCTGGTGATGCTGCGGCAGGGGGCGGCCGAGCGCATATATCCGTCGCATGGACCTGCGTGTTCCGCTCGACAAGCCGGGGAAGACGAGCTGTTGCTGATCGTCAATAGGCCGGGCCCCTGGTGAGAAAGGCCGACGGCCGGGGCCCGTCGGGCTGTTTACTGCGCTTGGTCACGGCGGGCGATGACCGCGATGCCGTACCGATCAGCCAGTTGGATCATCTTCTCCGGCTGGATGAGAAGCGTCTTGCCGGCTTCGATGACCAGGGCGCCGCTCTTGGCGGCAGCCAGATGTTCGATTGTGTCGGGCCCGACCGTCGGCACGTCGAATCGCATGTCTTGTTGGGGTTTGGCGACCTTGACCAGGACCCAGCCGCCGGCCCTGCAGAGCTGACCGGCGCGGCGGATCATGGCGTCGGTGCCTTCGATGGCCTCGACGGCGATAACCTCCTGTTCCTTCACGGCGACGGATTGGCCGATGTCCAGTCGTCCGATCTCTTTCGCGACACGCCAGCCGAAGTCAATGTCCTTGTCCTGATCCGGGTCGGGCGAGCGGCGGGTCAAGCGACCCGCATGGGCCAGCGCCTCGGGACAGTATTCCACGGAACTCTGGACGACGAATCCCGCTCTGGCCATTTCATCGGTAGCCGCCAGAAGGATGGAATCGTTCCGTTTGTCAGCCGTTCGCCGGTACCAGACCTTGATGCTCGTCCAATCGGGGACATACCTGAGCAGGCGAAGGCGCCCATACATGTCCGACTTTCGGACCGATCCGGCCAGAATGACTCGGCTGACGTCCTCGCGACGGAAGATGCGGATCCATCGACCGAGTCGGACGACGCCGCTCCAGTAGAACCGGTCCGCTCGCCGACGCAACTCCGGATCGGCCAGCCCGCGCAGGCCGATGACCACGACTTCGCGCCCGGCGCTTCTCGCACCGTCAGCTACGAGAAAGGGGAAACATCCGGCGCCGGCGATGATTCCGATTCTAGCAGGTTGAGCTTGCTCGGGAGCCACGGTTCATCCTCGGGGGACTCCGGCCGCATAACGCCGCGGCCCGCGACGGCTTGCTAGCGCCCGCCGGATCTGCGCCGACCGCTGGCCGGCGGCGCGGTCCCGCCCCGGCCTTCCGTCTTCGCGTCAGCCGGAGGTAGTTGTTCTCGCAGCCGCTGGACTTCGGTTTCGAGCTCCTTGAGTCGCTGGCGCATCTCGGGCAGGTGGGTAAAGGTCGCATAGACGCGTTTTGCATCATTGATGGGCATAGCTGGTTGGCCGAGCATTTGAGCGCCCGCCTCAACGTCGTTCACGACACCGGACTTGGCGGCGATCTCCGCGTTGTCTGCGATGGTCAGATGCCCGGCGACGCCTACTTGCCCGGCGAGAGTGACGTGGTTGCCGACGTTCACCGAGCCGGCCAGACCCACCTGGGCGACGAACAAGCAGTTGTCTCCGATTCTTGTGCCGTGGCCTACCGCGATGAGGTTGCTGAACTTCGTGCCCGCCCCGATCACGGTCTTGCCAAGCGTGGCACGATCAATGCTGCAATTGGCGCCGATCTCCACGTCGTGACCGATCTCGACGTGGCCGATCTGCGGAATCTTGACCCATTTCCCATCCACGGGTGCATAGCCGAGGCCGTCTTCGGCGATGACCGTGCCGGCGTGGATGGCGACGCGGTCGCCGAGTATCGTGTCTTCGTAGAGCACCACGTTGGGGTACAGCGTCACGTCGTCGCCGAGTTTGCATCGGTCCGCGATGTAGCAGCCGGGGTAAACGGTGACGTTGTCGCCGATCACCACGTCGTTGCCGATGGTCGCGTGAGGTGCAACGTTGGGATCCCGACCGAGCTTGGCGGAATCGGCTATTGTCGCAGCCGGGCTCAAGCCCCAGTGCGGGTGCGTGCGATGGCCGTGCAGGAGTATGATCAGCGCCGTGATGGCCGCGTAGGGGTCCGGCGTGCGGATCAGGTTGAGCCTGGCAGGGGCCTTGCGATCAGGCCGGACGACGACCGCCGAGGCGCGGGTCGCCGCTAACAGCTTTTGATACTTGGGGTTAGCCAGGAAGCCGATCTCTCCCGCACCGGCGTCTTCGAGGGTGTTGACCGCGCGGATCTCAACACCCGCATCGCCGGCGAGCGTGCACTCCATGCCGTTCTCGGCCAGAGCCTCTGCCAGTTGCCCCAGGGTCATCGCCATAATCGCACCCCTGCGGCGAAGGGCCGCGTCTTGAGGTCAAACCGACCCGATGATAAAAGCCCGCGCGCGGCTGGTCAAACGGAAAGAGGCGAAGAGACTCGCCGGGTCTTGCCAACCGGCGGCGCGTCCCCCACGCTTCGCACAGATGCATAGGGCGGCGCACCACTGGGTCCGTTGGGGGTCTCTATGCGAGAAACGTATTGCTTTCGATGCCCGGTGTCGCAAACAGGCCGGATCTTGCACTATAGGGTGAGGATTCGAATCCGTACCGGTTCGTGAGGTGCCAATGTGCCAGGCTGATAGGGATTGTATCGAACGCTGCCTGGACGGCCATCCGGAGGCCTATCGCCACCTCGTCGGACGCTATCAAGCGGTGTTGCTTTCCTATCTGGCCGGTCGCCTCGGCGACCGCGAGCGGGCCGAGGAGGCCGCTCAGGAGGCCTTTGTGCGGGCCTATTTCGCCCTGGGCAAACTCAACAAGCCCGAATCGTTCTTCTCCTGGCTGCTGGGCATTGCGAGCCGAGTGGCCAAGGAGCAGCAGCGAGAGGAGCGACGGCACCAGCAGGTTGCCCATGTCTTGGGCAGACGGGCAGCGGATCCAGAACTCTCGAACGACTACGCCCTAGAGCGGGCGGTCGCGGAGCTGCCGGAACTTTACCGGCAAGTTGTGCTGCTGCGGTACTACGGCGGCCTGTCCTGCGGACAGGTGGCGAGGCAGATGGGCACACCTCTAGGCACCGTGACCAAGCAACTCTCGCGCGCCTATCACATGCTGCGGCAGTCGCTGCGCCAACAGCGGAGCGACTGGGAGCATCCGGAGGTGCGGTCATGAATTGTGCGGAATGTCAAGAAAGCCTGGTCGGTTACATCGAAGGAGTCCTGGGCAAGTCGGGAGCACAGGCCGTCGCGTCGCATTTGCAGGATTGCCCGGCGTGTCGGGCCGAGGCCGATGAGCATGCCCGACTCCGCTACCGGCTCACGAGGGACGGACGCGCCCTAGCACAAGAGCCGCTCGATGCGCGCGTCATGCGCCGGATTCCTCGAGAAGCGACCTTTCGATCGAGGAGAATCGCCATGCGAAGAAGATATGGAACAGCAGGGCTGGGATTGGTCGCGGCAGCGGCGGCGGCGATGGTGTTGTTCGCGGTCTGGCCAGGCTCGGGGACCAGAGACGTCAGTGCCGCCGAAGTGATCCGCCAGGGGATCGAGGCTCTGAAGGACATCCGGTCGGTTTACATCAAGGCAAACATGCGCACCTTGCCGCATGAAGTGTTCGAGTTCATCGGCCTGAACTGCGATTTCGTTCCGATTGAGATGTGGAAGCGGTTCGACGATCCACCCCAGTGGCGGGTCGAGAAGCCGGGTCGAGTGGTGGTAATGGACGGAAAGTCCAGTCTCTTGTTCATCAAGGGGTGCAAAGTCGCCGCGAAGGGAGGAATCCACAGCGGTTTCGTCCAATGGCCGAAAGACCTGCTGAACGTCAACGAGGTCTTGGATAGCGAAATACGTCAAGCACAAGAGCAAGGCTCGGAGCTGTGGCTCACTCGCGAAACAGGAGTGGACGGAAGGGCGGTCCTGGAGGTTACGATCGAGGCCAAGGCCCAGGGTGACCTCAGCAACGACTGGCTGAAGGATAAATCCATTTGCGCTTCAGACAACCGTCGCGTGTATCGGTTCGACGCCGACACCAGGTTGCTCGAGGATCTGCAGGTGTACGTCCACGTAGCCCAACGTGATGTGCTCGTGTTAGAGATCGCTGAGATCCAATACAACCCAGTTACCGACCCTGGGCTTTTCAAGCTAGCGCTGCCCGAGGACGTCGTCTGGTATGAGCAGCCTCGTGTCCTGGAGGACAACGAAGCATATGCTCAGATGTCGCCGGAGCAGGTGGCCCGCGCCTTCTTCCAGGCATGTGCCGACGAGGACTGGGACGAGGTACTCAAGTTCTGGCCGATGTCCTCGGTCGACGAGTGGTTCAAGGCTTACCTTGGCGGGGTCGAGATCATCAGCATCGGCCAGCCCTTCAAGTCCGGCCTCTTCGCGGGTCGGTTCGTGCCGTACGAAATCAAGTTGAGGTCTGGCCGGATCAAGAAGTTCAATCTGGCCGTGCGCAACGACAACCCGGCGAAGCGGTACGTCGTCTGCGGCGGTATCTAAAACGAGAGCACCGACGTCATCCGACGAGGGCCCGCCCGCCGGCGGGCCCTCGTCGGTGTGCGCGCGATCGCCCACGGCTCGGGCCGCGGTCACCGCCGCGGACACGCGTGGTTCCACCTTGTGCCAAGTAGGCGCGCCGGCTGCGCGGACCCTTAAGCGGATAGAGCTCGTGGCAGCGCCGGCGGGGATTGCGGCCGGACCGAAGGGCTCGTCCGTCGGCTCGACGATCGAATCGACTGGAGAATCCGGCTGCGCTGACCAATTGCCCCGAGAAGCCTTCTTGCCTCAAACGATTCCGGTGGTGCTCTGGCACAGGACGCGCCATCCCTGACTGCCTCCATACAACACCGGAGGGCCTTGCTGCAACGGTCCCCGGACGCGGATGACCACGGAGGATGAATTCCATTGACGGAGGCCGGAAGCGGCCTACAATGGAGTTCTCGACCGTAGAATGAATGACGTGGGGTTTGTCGTGCGCGGCGGCGAGCCGAAGGACCCTTATTCTTCCCCCGAATCAGATGGTCATTGACGGTGGTGTGCGAAGCTTGGTCGGTTCCATGCCAGCGCAAGCAGTCGCCACGATACGTCCGTGGAGGTGGTCGAATGTCAGCTGCAGAAGCTAACGAACGGCTACGCGGTGCCCCCATCGCGCAGCGGGTCAGGCCGAGGCACTCGCCCCCGGGGCTGACGTTGATCAGTCACGCCGAGGCGGGGCTTGGGCGCTGGGGGTTGCGATGCGGCCGGGCGTGGTTCGTTGCGGTCGTTGGCATGAGCCTGGCGATTGCCCACCCGGCGGCGCTGTGTCAGGAGGAGGCGCCTGCTGATGAACGTGAGCCCGTTGAGGTCCCGAAGGGTCTCAAACTCGAGCAGGAGTTCGGCGACTTTCTGCATTTCGTCGTGCTCGGCAGGTTTGCGTATGGCCAGGCGTACGGCGAGCACCTGCTCAAGCGCGATGATCTGGAGCCGGTTCGCTTGTTGGAACTGGCTGACAAGTACGCGAACAGCCGAGAGGCGTTGATTCGTGTATTCGCCAATCCGATCGTGGGGCCGACCGCACAGCGCGTGCACGAGGTGATCCGCCAGGGGGAACTGATCCGCCGGAAGGATCCCCAACTGATCAAGCGCCACATTGAAGGGCTGATGGGGCCGCCGCGGGCCGAGTGGCTCAACACCGTCCGACTCGGCGAGTCGGGGGAATACGCCGCACCTTGGCTGGTGCGAACCTTGGAAGATCCGAGTAAACCGAACCTTCACACGCGGATTGTTCGCGCCCTGCCCAAGATCGGAAAGCCCCTGGTCAACCCGTTCGTGATAGCTCTTCGCGCCGAGAACGCGGCGATGCAGCAGACCTTGATGAAAGCGCTGGGCCAGATCGGTTATCCACAGGCGCTGCCCTACCTGAAGCAAGTGGCTGAGAACCCGAAGGCCTCGTCGGATGTCAAGAAAGCCGCTGAAGATGCTATCGCGATGATCGAGGAGGGACAGAGCGAGACGGCGAAGATGTCAGCGGCGGAGCTGTTTCTGGATCTGGCTGAGCAGTACTACGACGACCGAGGATCGGTCCGGGCCGATCTGCGCGAGGCCATAGCCAACGTGTGGTATTGGCGAGACGGTGGACTGACGCGTGTCGAAGTGCCGCGGGAAATCTTCAATGAGATCATGTGCATGCGCTGTTGTGAGGAAGCGCTCAAGCTCGGCACAAGCGGCGCCGAGGGCGCGAGGCCCGAGACGGAAGATGCCGTTGAAGAAGTTCAGCCCTCCGGTGACGCTCCTGAGCTCGGGCAAGCTGTCCCAACGGCTTCATCTACAATGGCTGGGGCGACGGCGTTATGGCTGGCGTCGAACTTTCGGCGGGAGACGCAGTTGGGCATGGACCCGGCCTCGGAGCAGGCCGACGAACGCGCCGCCAACGACAAGACCCGTCCGGAGAACTTCCCTCGCAGCATCTATTTCGCTCGGGCGGCCGGCCCGCTGTACAACCACATGGTCCTGGCCCGCGCGGTGCGAGACGGGGAGCCCGGGGTCGCATTGGGTGCGATCGCCGCGCTGACCGAGACCGCCGGACCCACCAGCCTGGTCGGTGCCGAGGACTACAAACAACCCCTCGTCGAGGGGCTGGGCTTTCCCAACCTGCTGGTCCGGATCAAAGCGGCTCTGGCGTTGGGCCAGGCTTTGCCGCGCAGCAAGTTCTCGGGATCGCGTAACGTGATTCCGGTCTTGGCCGAGGCCTTGGCGCAGACGGGGCAACGTCGGGCAATCGTCGTAGATCCGGATGAGCAGAACCGCAACCGGGTGCAGGGCGAATTGCGGGCGGAGGGAATTGCGGTCATCGGCGAGCCCGGATTCTTTGCGGCGCTGAACCGCGCGCGTAAGGAAGTGGCCGCGGTGGACGTGATCTTCGTGGCGACCGACATCAAGGGACCTGAGCTCGCGCCGTCGCTGCCGGGGGAGCTGCGGGAGGACTTCGCGTTCGCGGCCACCCCCGTCGTGCTGTTGGCCAAGCCGCAACAGATGGCGCTGGCGGAACAGTTCGCTCTGGCGGACGTGCGCGTCGGCCGAGTTCTTGCCAGCGCAGGCAAGGAAGACTTGCTGGTAGGATGGCAGCAGGTCGCTGAAGTGATCGGCGCCAAGGCACTCGACGAGGAAGAGGCGCTGAGACTGGCGCTGGCCGCGGCGGAAACGCTTCGCTTGATTGCGGTGAGCAATTCGCCGGTGTACGACTTCGCCAGAGCACAGACCGCGTTAATCGACGCGCTGGCCCATCCGGCCGAAGAGTTGCGGATCAAGGCGGCCTCTGTATTGGCTTTGGCTTCTTCGCCGCAGGCCCAGCACGCTGTTGCCAAGGTTGCGCTCAATGCCGAGAACAGTCAGACGCTGAGGATCGCCGCGTTCGGTTCCTTGGCTGAGTCCGCAAAGCACAATGGCAACAGGCTGACTAATGAGCTGATCGATGAATTGATCAAATTCTCGATGAAGGAAGAAAATCTGGAGTTGCGAACCGCTGCGAGCCGGGCGCTGGGCGCAATGAACCTGCCGAGCAACAAGGCCAGTGAGATCGTTCGTAGCTACTACCGGGGCTAGTCCGAGGGGAATATCAAGTACTCGGGGGGCAGTTCGGGGACGCTGCCTCATTACTCGCGGGCGTCATGCGTGCTTGTTTGGTTGACAGGCCAGTCTGTGCCTGACGCGGCGTTTTGGGGTGTCGGAGCAAGGACGCGGCCTTAGTCGTCTTGCTCGTTGACGGTTGCCTGGCATTCGGGCAGCGACTCGAGGAAGGCCCGGCCATACGACTTGCGGACGATGCGGTTATCCAGGACCGCTACGATTCCCCGATCTTGTTTGTTGCGGATGAGCCGTCCAAAGCCCTGCTTGAGCTTGAGGATGGCGGCGGGCAGCTGATACTCGAAAAAGGGGTTGCCGCCGCGCTGGCGAATCTGCTCGATGCGTGCCTCGACCAGCGGGCGGTCGGGCACGGCGAAGGGCAGCTTGACGATGATCACGTTACTGAGGGCCTCGCCGGGCACGTCCACGCCTTGCCAGAAGCTGTCCGTCCCGAAGATGACGCTGTGTACGTCGTGGCGGAACCTCTCGAGCATCAGGCCGCTGGACAGGCCGCGGCCTTGAACCATCACTTGGATCTGCCTACGGCGAAAGAAGTCGCCGAGCCGCTCGGCGGCGTCATTCATCATCTGGTGGCTCGTGAAGAGCACGAACGCCTTTCCGTCGGTCAGGTCCAGGTACTTCTCGATGGCTTGACAGGCGCCCGAGACAAAACGCTCGGAGTCATTCGGATCGGGCAGGGAGGCTTCGATGTACAGGCGCACCTGCCGGCTGAAGTCGAACGGCGAGCCCAGTTCCAATCGCTCTGCTTCATCCATGCCGAGCCGGTCCGCGATGTAGTCGAAGTCTCCGTTCGGGCCGGTGCACAACGTAGCGCTGGTCATGACGACGCTGCGGACGCAGTCGAGCAGCGATTCGCGTAGCTCCCGGGCAACGTGTACCGGGGCGCAATGAACGCCTGTTCGTGGCCTCGTTGAGGCGCGAGTCGATCGACCGGCAGGCTGCTCCGGGACGGCTGAGTCAGGGGGGCTGCGGAAGGCCTCGGACTCCAGCCAATAGACGCATTCCTGGCGCTTCTGACCGAGCAGTTCTTCGAGCTCATCAGCCATTGAGCCGGTGCGATCGACATAGCTGTTCAACTCATAGCGATCTTCGTGCTCCGACACGCCTCGGCGGACCGCACGGAGTCGGGCGCCGAGGTCTCGGAGCGCTTGGCCGAGATCCGTGCCGACCGGATTGGGCTCGGTGATACGACCGTTACTCCTACCGCGCGTGGCGTTGTAGTCCAGAAGGTCGTCGAACAGCTGATCGGTCAGCCTTCGGGCGCGACGAACCAGTCTGATTGCGGCAGGAGCTCGGCAGTAGGCAAGCAGTCCTCGCTGTGTGCGCTCGTTAAACAGCGCGTTCAGGAAGAAGTGTATCTGGGTGTTGGACACGGAGCACCCGAAATGCTCACCGGCGACGTGCTCGGCAGTGTGGGCCTCGTCAAGGATGACCAGATCATAATCAGGCAGTACCGAAGCCCCACGACTGCGGACAGCA
>JABAOF010009119.1_pt5 | contig 11437 bp, 14 predicted proteins | sample 7062171 | NCBI WGS metagenome assembly JABAOF01 (sample SAMN14538628, study PRJNA623070) | marine sediment metagenome | biome: marine biome [ENVO:00000428]; feature: marine pelagic biome [ENVO:01000023]; material: deep marine sediment [ENVO:00002113] | place: India: Gulf of Khambhat ... | reverse complement strand
TTTAAAAACCTACTTCACTGCTTCGTGTAGTGCAACCCCTCCGTTACACATGAGGTGAGCGCTTACGCTTGAAAATCCTGCCCTGCGAATAAAGGTTGAGAACGATTCAGCGGTATAAAATCGAGGAATAGTGTAGGATAGGTATTTATAGGCCGGTATCGAAGCTGAAAGCATCGCTCCGATATTTCTTACGAAAAATTTAANNAATTTAACGTACTGATGAAAGAAAAATCGTACAATTTTTGATTCGGGTTGGCTGGTCTCGAGATTTACAAATCGTCCACCCGGTTTCAACACCCTGTAAAACTCTTTAAGGCATTCAATCAGATGACTCCTGGATATGTTTATATTTCGTGTTGCGAAGGATATGGTAATAAGATCAAAATAATTATCTGCAAAGGGAAGTAAACATACATCAGCTTCAACAAACCGTATTCTCTCTGCCCCCTCTTTTGCCTTTGCCTTCTGGAGCATGGGTAAGCAGAAATCGGTGGCATAAACTATCGTTTCTTCAGGCGCGTGACTGAGGAGATTGAAAGCCATTTCACCTGTTCCCGTACAAACATCTATCCACTTTACCCCCCCACCAGATACGGCCCTTTGCGCTGCTATTTTCCGCCATCTCCTATCGAGGCCAAAGGTCAAAACATGATTGATAAATTCGTACCGATCAGGTACATGTGAAAATAATTTTTTTATTCCATCGGACATGAGCTGAATGTTCCTCTATTTCAGCAGATCTTTAAGAGCATCTTCCAGTGTTTCAAAGGTAAATTTGAATCCTTCTCGCAGTAAGCGCTCCGGTATAGCACGCTGGCTTAAAAGAATTATTGACGCCTTTTCACCAAAAAGAGAACGAAGCACGAACTCGGGCACACTAAAGTACGACGGGCGACTGAGTGTACGCCCTATAATCCTGCTGAATTCTCCGTTGGCCACAACACCTGGTGCAACGAGATTGTAGGAACCACGCCCATCTTTGCTCTCAATCAAAAAGCGAATCGCCCTCACTTCATCGATCAAGTGTATCCATGGCCACCACTGCTTTCCGCTCCCCAGCGGACCGCCTATAAAAAATCTATAGGGAAGCTGCATCAATGGCAAAGCCCCACCCCTCCTGCTCAGCACCATTCCAGTTCGTATTATAACACGACGAACACCCATGGGCTCGACCGCTTCGGTTGAAGGTTCCCATTTCAAGGCTACCTGTGCAAGAAAATTATTTCCAGCCGAATCTTTCTCCGTTATTTCCTTATCACCATGATCACCGTAATATCCTATACCGGAGGCTTGTACAAGGACACGAGGCTTTTTATTTGCAGCTTTCACTGCACGAACAACTGCACGCCCGGCATTTATCCTGCTTTCGAGAATTTTTTTCTTGTATTCCACTGACCATCGATGCCCGGAAATATTTGCACCAGCAAGATTGACTACTGCATCAGTCCCTTCAATACAAGAAAACCATGAATCGTCCCCATCTACTTCCCACTTTACGATCGAAGCTTTTTGGGGTATCTTTCGTGCTCTTTCGGGATTTCTACTCAGGATGATCACCTCATATCCATCGGCGATCAAATTCTCGGCCAACGCCCTGCCGATCAAACCTGTACCTCCAGTTATGACGACACGCATAAAAACTCCTCCAACAATTAAGAGAAACTCTGAAATAGCTTATAAGATAAAATACGTTTCCTATGGCGCTATTACAATACCGAAAAAAGCATTATTTAAGGAAATCCGGGCATTGCACACCTTGGTTATTGTAACAACACTATTAATATGCTATAATATCATTGATTCGGAGTCTCAATAATTTATTAGAGTAGGGACGATATTTATTTTGCTTCCTCAAATAATCTATGTATAATTACAGCAAAATATTTTAATTGTAGTAATCATATAAAGTTACTATCATCCTCTATTCCGAAATGAAAAGGATGTGCACACATGCTACAGGAGAACAATGACACTGCTGTGTATCCTCCCTGCGCCGTAGGATGCCCTGTTCATACCGATAATCGTCAGCTCGTCGATTTCATAATTCACGGTCAGTATGAAGAGGCTCTGGAGCTTTTGCTCGATGCAAATCCCTTCTCATCTGTTTGCGGAAGGATATGCCACCATCCCTGTGAACAGAACTGCCGCAGAACCAAGGTGGAGGCCCCGATAGGACTCATGAAATTAAAACGATTCGTGGTTGAAAACACTGCGGAGTACCGCACTGGTAGACGGGAAAATCGACAGGTTCCTCGAAGGAAGCGAAAGCGGGTGGCAATAGTCGGATCAGGTCCTTCGGGAATGACCGCAGCACATGATCTAGTAAAAATGGGTTACAGGGTTACAGTTTTTGAGCGATCTAAAACTCCTGGGGGGCTGTTAGGGGATGCAATACCCCGTTACCGGCTCCCATACTCCGCAGTACTGGAGGATATTGATGATATCGTCTCACTTGGTGTAGAACTGCGAACAGGACAGGAGATAGGAAGAGACCTCACCATTGCGGATCTTATGAAGGAAGGATTTAGCTCTGTACTCATTGCTACTGGGCTTACCGAAAGCCGAACTTTGAATATTCCCGATATAGACAGTGCGGGAATAGTACTTGCCCTTCCCTTTCTCAATACAGCACGGTCACCAAGTCCTCCGTCTGTTGGAAAACGAGTTGCTATAATTGGTGGAGGCAATGTGGCAATCGATGTAGCTCGTACTGCGCGGAGGTTGGGAGCCGAGAAGGTTACCATGATATGTTTGGAATCTGAAGAGGAGATACCAGCCTGGCAGTGGGAAATCGAAGAGGCAAGTGAAGAAGGAATCTCAATCATGCATTCCTGGGGACCCAATAGGATTTTTACAGAGAATGGACATATAAAGGGTCTGGAGTTGAAGCGATGCACCAGAGTATTTGATGATGAGGGCCGCTTCAGTCCGCAATTCGATGATTCCGATACAGCAACGGTGCTGGCAGACTCCGCTATAATTGCTATCGGACAGAGAGGAGACCTTACCTGTCTGCAGGGAAGTGAGATAAAAATAGCCCCCGGAGAGCGACTTGAATGCAGCAGGGAAACTCACTCGACCTCAATGCCGGGTGTATTTGCCTGCGGTGAGGTACTCACCGGGCCTGGTTCAGCGGTCGAAGCAGTTCGTGATGGACATAGGGCAGCTCTGGCTATCGCTCATTACCTCGAAAAGGGGAGCCTTCTGGAGCAACCCTTTACCGAATTGCCAGCACTTGGAGAACTTCCCGATGAAACTGTCGAAAAGATAAAAAAACGAAAGCCCGTACGGGTAAAGTTGGTTTCACCAAAAAAGAGGATTAAAGATTTCGTTGAAATTGATCGGGGCTTTACTGAGGCAGAGGCCCTTGCCGAAGCAAAACGCTGTATTGCATGCACGACAGGAGCCCTCGCGGACGAGGAAAAATGTGCAGCCTGTCTGACCTGTGTGAGGATATGTCCGTTTGGTGTGGCAACGGTTGAAAATACCGCTATTATGCCTCAGGAAAAGTGTCAGGCCTGTGGCCTCTGTGCAGCACAGTGCCCTGCAGCAGCCATAGCTTTGAAACGATTCGGAACCAACCAGATGAAGGATGAGCTCAAGGATAAGTTAAGGGCAATACCATTGGACAAGGTCCCACGGCCCTTTATTATCTCCTATTGCTGTTTATTTGAGGTAACGAGCAGGGGCTACATTTCGGAAAAATCAAAAGATTACGAGGAGACGGGAATCTTCAGAGTAATGGTCCCCTGTGTAGCCAGACTCAGTGTACTCGATATACTTTCACCTTTCGAACTCGGTGCCGACGGTGTGGTCATCATTGGATGCAGCGATGGCGAATGTCTCTATCCAACAGCCGAGACACGGCTTGAAAGAACGATTCGCAAAGCGAAGGATGTGCTGGCTGAGATAGGGCTTGAGGATGAGACCATCGACTTCTGGAAAACTGAAGGGTCGGCAGAAGTATCCTGGAACTCATTCTGGGAAATCTCAAAGAGAAAGTTAAGTATTTTAGGGGAGCAAAAGACGAGTCTTGAACATTCAAAAAAAATAAATAAAGAGTAATAAGTTGCAAAACATTTAAAATTCAACAATGAGAGTAAAACGATGATTGTAGCTGAAAGGAAGCCTTTATCTGAAATCAAATCCTTCGTAGAGAATTATAAAAAAATTCTCATCGTCGGGTGCGGGACCTGCACCACGGTCTGTCTTGCCGGTGGAGAGGCAGAGGTGAAGGTTGTGGCAACCGGTTTACGGATCGCCTTCCTCAAAGAGGACAAGGAAATCGAAATAGTTGAGGACTGCATTACCCGCCAGTGTGAACCAGAGTTTGCAGAACAAATCGTCCAAAAGGTGCAGGATGAAAAAATAGAGGCAGTTCTCTCCCTCGGGTGCGGTGTGGGCGTCAATTTTCTCTCCGAAAAACTCGAAACGGTTCTTGTGTTTCCAGGAGTCGATACAAAGTTTTTCGGTGCAGCTATTGAACCTGGTGTCTGGGTTGAGATGTGCGCTGGTTGTGGCAACTGCATACTCGACATAACCGGCGGTATATGCCCCATCGCACGGTGCTCGAAATCCATTCTCAACGGACCCTGCGGGGGAAGCACAGATGGTAAATGCGAGATCAGTCCCGATGTTGATTGCGGATGGAGTCTCATTGTCAAACGGATGAATAAAATGGGCACTCTGGACCGCCTGTCCGAGCTCATCCCTCCGCGAGATTGGTCCACATCACATGCCGGTGGACCGCGGCGGGTAATCCACGAAGAGGCCCAGGAAGCTGAGGAATAAACATGAAGAGCGGGAGCAACCTTGAAAAAGTACTGAATGCAGGAAAGTTTGCCGTAACGGCAGAACTTGGACCTCCAATGGACAGCAATGCAGATGTTGTCCTGGAAAAGGCGAAATTGCTGAAGGGTTACGCCGATGCATTCAACATCACCGATAACCAAACAGGTGTTGTACGAATGTCGAGTATCGCCTCGGCCGAGTTAATTATGAAAGAGGGACTTGAACCGGTCATGCAGATGACCTGCCGGGATCGCAACCGGCTTGCTATCCAATCGGATATACTGGGGGCAGCTGCACTCGGTATCAAGAACTGTCTATGTATCGCAGGGGACCATCAGTCTTTTGGAGCCGTGGGGAGATTGAAAGGGCATCCCGGAGCCAAGAATGTCTATGATATCGATTCCATTCAGCTTGTCGCCATTCTCAAAGGTCTTCGGGATGATGGAATACAGCAGGGAGGTGATCCTGTTGAAAAGCGACCTNNNNGACCCAGTTGAAATTCGGCCGTTTCGACTCAAAAAGAAAGTTGATGCCGGTGCAGATTTCATCCAGACCCAGGGTGTCTACGATGTAGAGTTGTTCAAAGAACAGATGAAACTCATAGTTGATATGGGACTCCATAAAAAAACTGCCATACTGGCAGGTATTATCGTCCCAAAGAATCTGGGGATGTTGAAATACATGAATAGCTCGGTTGCAGGAGTAACTGTTCCGGAAAGCCTCATGAAAAGGATGGAGAAGGCCAAGCTTGCCGCGGGGGAAGATAAAAAACAGGCTTCTAAAAATCAGGCAGAAGAGGGTATAAAAATAACTGTGGAATTGATAAAATTGGTAAAGAAAATTCCTGGTGTCAGAGGGGTTCATCTTCAAGCGATAGAGTGGGAACATAAGGTGCCAGAAATCATTGAAAGGGCAGGGCTCTATCCAAGACCCGTAATATCATAAGGAGGGAGAAGACAATGGCTGCAAAAGCGAAGATCATGGTTATTGAGGACAATATCGACGAAGCCAAATTGATCAAGATGACGCTCGAACCAGAGGGATATGAGGTTGTCACTTCGATGAACGGAAAAGAAGCCAAGGAGAAAATTGGAAAGGAGACAATAGATCTTATTATTTTAGATATTATGATGCCTGAAATGGACGGATTTGCATTTCTTAAATGGCTCAGAGAAAAATCGGACTTTGATAAAATACCAGTAATTCTTTTGTCTGCAGTAGCTCAACATATATACGACTCTAAATATCCATTGAAAGGCGTTATGAGCGCTGATGCAGACGAGTTTCTTGAAAAACCTCTTAAACCTGAAGTTCTTTTGGATACCATCCCAAAAATGATCCGGAAATAGGGCAAACCAAACCTTTTTATTAGCGAATGAAAGTGAAAAAATATACAAAAAAGCTTAACTGTTGGGATTTCATTAGGTGCACCCATGGGCCCGGTAGTAAACATCCCTGTCCAGTTGTTACAGACGATACCAGCGACATGGTAAACAGTGGGAAAAATGCCGGTCGGATTTGCTGGACTGTATCGAATACGCCCTGTTTTAATAAACCAATGGAGCATTTTGTTGAAAAAAAGAAGATCTGTTTTTCCTGTGGGTTTTTTCATCTGGTCAATAGAGAAGAGGGTGAAGATTTTCAACTCTTTAAACTCGCCCAAGGCGTCCATGCAACGCAGGCTCTTCATTCTAAAATTTCTCAGATGGAACACCTCATCGAGATTAACAACAGACTCCACTCCCATTTCGACCTTTTCAAAACCATTGATGAAATCACCTCAGAGGCCCGTAAGATAACAGGTGCTCAGCGAAGTATCGTATTTCTGGTTAAGGGTGATCCACCTGCACTTAATGGTACGTTTACTTTACGTGGAAACAGGATGCAGGTATCCATTGACATCGATGATAATAGTGCGGTTGGTTATGCAGCCGCTCATAATCGAGTTGTAAATGTAGAAAATATTGAGGAGTCATCAAAAGATCAAAAACCACCACCTTTCAATACTTCGTTCGATCAGCAGTGCAATTGCGAAACTCATTCCCTGATCGCAGTCCCTGTTCAGGACTTTGAAAAAAGGATTATCGGTGTAATAACCGCGGCGAATGCAAAAAAGGGATACTTTTCCGCCGACGATGAATGGTTCATGCGCACCTATGCAAATCAGGTTGCGCTCGCCATCGACAAACAAAAATTTCTCCAGCAGAGCTTTTCAGCTCTCAGGCTCGCATCAATCGGCGAGACCATAGCTGGGCTTTCACACTGCATCAAGAACATTGCCCATGCCTTGCGTGGAAGCTCATTTATTATCAAGAGGGCAATTGAAAGTAAAAATGTAAGGGACATAGGAGCAGCATGGGAGATCCTCGATAGACATATTGAAAATCTCGCGAACCTATCCATCGATGTTCTTACCTACAAACCCACTGACCATGAAGATATGCATGAAACTGAACTCAACGGCCTTGTTCGACATACAGTCGAATTGTTTCAGGAAGAGGCAAAGGCACGCGCTATTACACTGAAAATGATACTGGGAAAAAAAGTTGATCCCTGTTCATTTGATGCACAGGGTATATATCGCTGCCTTATTAATCTCATTACAAACGCTTTCGACAGCTGCCCACTAAGTGAAGGAGCAGTAACAATCTCCACCAAAAGAATCGGAAGAAAAGAGCTCTTACTCAGCATTTCTGATAATGGACGGGGAATGAATGAAAAAACAAAGGCAGAGATGTTTGAAATCTTTGAAACCTCTAAACCAGGTATCGGGTCGGGATTGGGCTTACCTACCGTGGCCGACATTATGCGCAAGCACAACGGGAAAATAGAAATCGATTCCTCTCCCGGAAAGGGAACAAACTTCAAGCTGTTCATTCATGAGCTGGAAAATAGAGACCTTTATTAAACGATACAATCCATACAAAGTTCTATTACTTTATTTAAACGCCTGCTGGCGGAGCTTCACCTTTTCAGCAATCGCCTTATAATTTCAAGTAAAATCTCAGGCTTCACCGGCTTTTCCAGATATTCGTCAACATCGGTGTGCATCATTTCCGCGTGGGAGTGCTTTGATTCATAGATATGCTTTGAAACGGAGGTTAATAGAACAACCGGTATATTCCTGTGCCCTTCCTTCGACCTGAGCCATGAATAGAAGGAAAATCCATCCAATTTGGGCATCATGACATCGAGAATTAATAAATCCGGCTTTTCTGAATTTACAATCCCCTTTGCCTGTTCTCCATTAAGGGCATTTATAACCTCATANNTTAATAAATCAGGCTTTTCCGAATCCACCATCCCCTTTGCCTGTTCTCCGTTTGGGGAGTGAATGACCTCATAACCCTCCGATTCTAGGATCATTCTAACTATATTAGTTGTATCAACGTCGTCCTCAATCACCATAATCTTACCTGCCGCTGTCATGTTAATTTACGCCTCCGGATTTATAGCTGAGGAAAAATGTTGGGACGTCCCAATATTACCTTACAAATCTTTTTTGTAAAGATCTTTTTGGGGTACGCCTCAGGATTTTAGACTAGATATTCGGTCCAATCCCGCGGCTTTGAGGATAGAGGGAACAAGACGTTCTTTACCTATTGCCATTATGTGAACACCGTCTGCGAGCTTTTCATTCTTAATTTCTCGTATCATTCTACCCGCAATTTCAACACCTTTTTCCAGTTGTTTCTCTTTACCCGCCTGAGTCAACTCATCAATCAGATCCTGGGGTACAAAGATTCCCGGAACGTTCTTGTTCATATACTTAGCCATACCTGCGCCTGTGAGAAGAACGATACCGGCAAGAATTTTAACATCAAACTGGCGTGCGAATTCAATGAATTTTTTAAATTTCTCAAGATCGTAAATGGCCTGTGTCTGGAAGAATTTGGCACCTATCCTAACCTTTTTTTCGAACTTTATCAACTGCGGACCGATTGGCTCTGCCTCAGGAGTCACAATTGCTCCAGGGTAAAATACCGGAAACGTATCTGATTCTCCCTCAATATTATTGTTTCCGATATCGACACCATTGCAGAGGTGATTCATTACATCTATCAATTGAACCGAATCCAGATCAAAAACCGGCTTTGCCTGCGGGTGATCTCCAACGGTTATTGCATCACCCGTAAGTGCGAGAACATTCTGAATACCGAGGCTACAGGCAAGTAGAAGATCCGATTCTAGAGCCATTCTGTTTCTATCTCTGCAGGTCATCTGCAGGATCGGCAAGCCTCCTGCTTTTAGAATTTCGATACAACCACCAATGGAGGGGTATTTCATTACAGAGCTCTGATTATCAGTTACATTCAGTGCATCAACTTTCTGGGCGAGCAGATCAATGTTCTCCTTCATCTCATTCAGAACCACACCCTTTGGAGGACCTACCTCAGCAGTAACGACAAACTGTCCTGACTCGAGCTTTTTCTTAAAAGTATTTTCCACCATACTTTCCACCTTTTAATCCTCATCAATACTGTATACATAAGGCTTCAATGCCTTTTCATAATCTTTTGGAGGTTGGTATTTCCGTAGTTCATCCAACCTTCCCTGAGCTTCGAGCCGGTTGTAAACAAGTGTCCAAGCACAGTCCTTATTTTTGTCAACCTCACATTTTCCTTTGTCAGTACCCCCACAAGGTCCATTCCCCATGGTTTTGGGACAGAGTATCATGGGACAGATACTTGCAGTAACACCAAGCAGACACTCACCGCACTGCATGCAGGCTGAAATATATTTTCCCTCTGGAAACTCCCTGCTCATAGAAACGGTGTCGTTTGCCGGAAGGACGGGCTTCTGGGTCCCATCTGCAATCTGCTGATTACCATATCCGCAGCTNNATAGCATCTGCACGATCGATCCTTTCGCTCTCCTGTTTCATTATTTCATGAGACAAAACATCACATGCTGTTGGAATGACGGTCCAGCCAACAATCTCTTTGCCATTACTTTGCAGAAATTCCGACATCTGCAAAACCTCGCTCACACCACCTGTTTTACACATCGTAGCGCATGTTCCACATCCGATAATATATATTTTGGAAAATTTTGTCAGGCTCTCCAAAATTGTATCGGTATCCTTTGATTTGGTTACACTTCTCATACTTTGCCCTCCCACCTAAACTGCCAGTGCCAGATTAAACTCTTCCTCAAATAAATCCAGGGAATCGAGCAGACTCGTTGGTGCGGTTGTCCCCAAACCGCAGAAGGCAGTATCCATCATAGCCGAGGCAATTTCCCTCATCTCCTGAATATCCCCATTTCTGCCCTTCCCCCTACACATTCTATCAAGAATTTCATGAAGTACCCAATTTCCCTCTCTGCAGGGCGTACACTTTCCGCACGATTCTTCCATAAAAAAAGCCATTGTCTCACGCATGGATTCAACCATACTTCTCGATTTATCGAAAACAATGACTCCACCTGCGCCGAGTACATCCTCAAAACAGAGGGATCTATCTAGATCGTCTCCGGCAACGATCCTTCCCGAAGCTCCTCCCACCTGAACTGCTTTCACATTCTCCGCACCGGCGTATTCTTCGATGAGTACCCGGAGTTTAACGCCCATAGGAAGCTCATATACCCCCGGGTTTTTCACATCCCCGGATACTGAAAACAGCTTCGTTCCCTTGCTCTTTTCTGTTCCGATCTGCGAAAAGGCCTCTGCCCCATTCACCATTATCCAGGGGAGATTTGAGAGTGTTTCGACATTGATGATGATTGTGGGTAATTGAAACAGTCCAGCCTGTGGTGGAAAAGGAGGCTTGAGTCTAGGTTCGCCTCTCTTCTCCTCAACAGATTCGATGAGTGATGTTTCCTCACCGCAGATATAGGCCCCTGCTCCCATTCGGAGTATGATCTTAAAGGTGAGCCCTAATGATTGTAGGACCGATCGTTCCAATTCCTGGATCGCTTTTTCAATGTCCTCCCTCATGTATGTATACTCATCCCGCAGGTATATGTACCCTTGACCAGCGCCTATGGCCAACCCTGCAATGCACAGACCTTCCAAAACCAGATAGGGGCAGTTCTTCAAAAGCTCTCTATCTTTGAATGTACCCACCTCACCTTCATCTGCATTGCAGATAATGTATTTCTCTCGTCCAAAGTTTAAAAGACCCATTTCCAGCTTGAAACCTGTTGAAAATCCAGCANNGCTCAGATCGCTTTACCTCTTCGACGATATCCTCTTTTTTCCTATTTTTCGCTAACTCAAGCCCCCGGAGTCCACCAAGCTCTCTGTACTTCTCGACGCTGTCGATTCGCTTCTCTATAAATTTTTTTAGAATCGTTATCTCAGGCACCTCTATCCTTCCTCAAACCTTCCAGAATATTTTTAACCTTTAGGGTGGTTAGATCACTGTAGAGTGTTTCATTGATGAGCATTGCGGGTGCACGATCACATGCACCGATGCAGTTAACCAGATGGAGTGAAAACATCCCGTCATCTGTTACACCCCCCGGGTCAATCTGCAGCTCCGTCTGTAAAAATTTGAGTATATCCTCCATTTTTTTCATACTGCAGGGAAGGCTCTTGCAGAGGTTGATCCTGTAGCTGCCTCGACTCTTTGGCACCGTTTCGGTATAGAAAGTTGCAATCGAGTACATTTCTGCAACTGATTTACCGTGTTTTTTACCGATT
>JABAOF010022538.1_pt9 | contig 11440 bp, 8 predicted proteins | sample 7062171 | NCBI WGS metagenome assembly JABAOF01 (sample SAMN14538628, study PRJNA623070) | marine sediment metagenome | biome: marine biome [ENVO:00000428]; feature: marine pelagic biome [ENVO:01000023]; material: deep marine sediment [ENVO:00002113] | place: India: Gulf of Khambhat ... | reverse complement strand
ATATGAAGAGAGTGATAAACATCCATTCCTTTTAAATAATAATCAATCGGCGGCCAATTAAACCTCCACCATAAGTCTACTAGTTTTCGCGGCAAGCGGAGAAAGTGATTAACAGTGGCTGGATAATTAATGTTTTTTGCGTTCTTTCCGGCTCGAAAATAATTCATGAACAGGTTAATGCTGTCATTCTCGGCAACAAGCGGCAGATTAAGGAGCAAATTGTGAGTAACTTCAGACAATCCGCTGTGCGGGTTGATGACCAGGCAACTTGTATCAATGACAATCTTCATCCGCTTTGCCTTTTTGAGCTACCTCTCTCTTGAATATCGGCAAACACTTCAATCAGTCTTTTACCAGCCCTTTACTATGTATGTTAGGAGACATGACAAAGTCCCATTTTGATAAACTCTTTATGCAGCATTTTATCAGACAAGATCCTTTTGACCTCGTATTCCAAGGCTACTGAATTACTGGAATCAATCTGCATAGTTGCGTTCCCAACCTTTTCAGTAATGTTTTAATCTGTTGAAGGATTAAAATGTACGCCGGAAATTTTTTTCAAGCGATTTTATCAGCCACTTCAATCCATGCTTCACGATTCAACAATATTCTTATAGAAACTATATGTTTCTTCTGCACACCGTTTCCACGTAAATCGGGATACATGATGTAAACCGTTTATTATGAGATTATTTCTCAGGTCGCTGTCAATGATCAATTTCTCCAAAGCAGCCCCTATTTCGTTATAGCTTTTTGGATTGACTAATAGCGCAGCATTGCCAACCGTCTCAGGCAAAGATGATGAGTTAGAGGCAACAACAGGAACTCCGCATGCCATTGCTTCGAGTGGAGGGGAAGTCCACCCTTCTGAAAAGCTGGGATAAACGAAGCAATCTGCTCCGTTATATAGCAGTGTCAAATCATCGGTTCCCTGTTCAACATTCCCTATAAACTTGATTCTCTTATCTAATCCTAGTTTGCTTATCATTTTCTCTAAGGACGATAAATAATCATTTTGAGCCTCACCGACCAATACTAAACCTAATTCAGAATATTTATCAGATATTTCATTGAAGCCTTTAATCACATTTTTCACGTTCTTTCTCGGCTCTATTCCCCCGATAAAAAGCAAATATGGATTCTTAATCTTATATTTTTCGGAAAGCTTTTTTTTGACAATATTTTTCTCAATTACCCTAAATTGCTCATCTACCCCCAGAGGTATGACTTTTATTCGGTCCGGCTCAATATCAGGAAAATATTTCAAAAAATAAATCTTGGTATACTCTGAGACAGAGACAAAAAAATCAGCTCTTTTTGTCATCTTATAAAGCCAGGCCGTTTTTGCTCTGACATAATTAGGATTCATCAATTCGGGAACTTCGAGATAAGTAACACCGTGGAGAGTTATGATATACTTAGCTGACTTCACCGGTGGGCAGTCATCTCCCAAGGAATGGAAAATATCTACTTTTCCTGTGAATAGATCAATGGGGGGAAAACTGAAGTTATTCCATAGGGGAAGAGAAAAGCGTCGGGGAATTGGAAAATGTATCTTGGAAAAAGTTGATTTTTTATTAATTAAAAGATCTATGACCTTACTATCCCCCTTGAAATAATTTAACATAATTTTGAATTCATCTTTCAAATTTAACAGTACAAATTCTCGAATTAAAGCGATAGTATATCTTTTTATTGCTCTGGCACCAATGATTGCACTAGAACCATCTAATAATATTTTCATTTTATATTAATAGGAATCGATACTTATGACAGATTCTCTTAACCTTAGTTCTTCCTTTTTTTGGGGCTTGCACTTGGTTTTGCTTTAAACATTGTTCGAATAGCTGAAGCTACCAGCCTACCTTGAAAACTACTTGGATGTTTTTCTCCTGGTGATTCGATTGTGTAAATAAATTTCAAGATAGTATACCACAGTCCGCGTACAATTCTATAAGCCAAATGGCGAGGAGTCCATTTGAGTGGCCATTTCTGCCGTATGAATCTTATATCGGAAAATCCAGCTAAGGATAATACCTGCTTTAGTGACATTTCAGTAAATATGGTTTCGTGTGTAAAATCATTATACCTGCAGAAAAGGCTTGCGAACCCTGATACTTGAGGGACATTAATCACAGCGTTCCCTCCCGGTCGGAGGGCTCCAAGTGCTGCCTCTAAAAAATTTAAAGTTTCTTGTTTAGGTATATGCTCCAGAATATCATTCATAGCGATCGTCTGGTATAGGGAAGGATGCTCCTGAAGAAAAACAGAAGTGTCGTCAACCACATGGATAGGACATTTTACGTGTTTCCTGGCTTCTTCTGCCTGTTGGGATGAAAGTTCTACTCCTTCTATAGCTGAATATCCTTTTTGTTGCAAAAAAAAGAGAAATTTACCATCCCCGCAACCTATATCCAAGATTCTGGCATTTTTATCTTCTGGGATACAGTCATAATACCACGACCCAAATCCCGCGCTGGTCAGCTCATAATCCCGCCATCCATGGAGGTCTTCATAGAATGTTTTGTGGTATTTTTCGAATATCTCTTTGCTATTCATATTTGGTCTCCTATTATTCTGACTCATTAAATTCTGAAACAGTTTATCTATTTCAATTTTTTATCGTGATTAATAATTTCCACAATTTCCTTAGCAACAGCATTCCATGTTAGTTTTTTAATGACAAAATCATGAAGAATTTTGGCCTTTTCTTTTCTTTCTTTTGGATGATTGTATAACCAAAGGATCATATCTGCTAAGGCATCAGGGTCTTCCGGAGGGACTAAGGATAATCCCTGTGAAAGTTCGTCAGGGTAGTTTTCTATATAAAAACTGTTAGCAATAATCGGCAATTGAAAAGCTGCATAAGTTGCAAAACGGGTTGTGACTGGGCCTAAATCCTGAAGGCCTATCTTGGTCAGATTAATCAGCCCCACATCAACGGCTCCCATAACATTAAAGAGTGATTCAGGCTGAACGTAGCCCAGAAAAACTAACCTTGAATTTATCTGAATTTCTTGTGATTTATTTTTTAAATTATCTATCTCCGGGCCAGCACCAATCATTATCATGTGTAAGTTTGGTATCCCTTCAAGGCAGAGTTCCATTGCTTTGAAAATAGTATTTAAGTCATAATATCCCCAAACATTTCCTAAAAATCCTAAGTAAAATCCATTTTCAGGAAGGTTTAGCTCGCTCAAAGCTATTGAGCGGTCTGTCTTTTTAGCAGTGGGAGTATATGTACCATTCAATATCATATGAGCTTTATTCGGTTTTAAGTCGTAATACTCGAGTATCCAGTTATATCTTGGGAAAGAAGGAACAATCAGACCTGTTGCTTGCTTAAAATCAGAGGCCTGATGTCTTTCGACTCTAAGCACGCGGTTCCTACGAATCCCGGCCATCTTCATTTGTAGAAGCAAGATAGAATTTATTTCAATGTAGAAAGGAATTCTAAATATCTTGGAACACCATCGCGGGAAGGGATTTACTTCTAGCTCTCGGACATAAATTGCATCATATTTTTTAAACAGACTTAGGGTGAAGAAATATGCTCCTCCCAGTATTTTTGTCCATAACCTACCTAAAGCTGAAAATCGCCAGGGCCATATATAATAAAAGTGAACGTTGGGAATCTTGAGGCGTACTTTTTTTGGACGAGGCACTATGGCATCTACTTTGCGTGAATTATTGCTGAAACCGTGCAATACTCCCAGCGTGTGAGCCTGGCATGCGTTGGGAATATCAAGCTCGACAAAAGAGAAGTAAAGAATTTTTATGGCTTTGACCTTGGATATTTTATTATTTCTCATATTTCCGATAAGACTTTTTTGTTTCTCGACAAAGACTACTCATCATGTCCAGTACAGCTCGGATAACTTTTGAGCGATTTCATTCCAGGTAAAGTGTTTTGCTTTATCATAGTTATGAAGCCCCATTTTATCTAAGCTGGCATCAAGTGCTTGTTGCATAGCCTTTAGTAATTCTTCCTCTTCGGACGGGTCATAAAGAAAGCTACCTTTGCTATCCAAAAGCTCAGAAAGGCAGCCTATATGTGGAGTAATAATGGGCTTTCTGAAGGACATCGCCAACAAGGCGCTTCCTGAAGTGAGGATATCCTGGAACGGTAAAACTACAACATCAGCGGCATTCATGTATACCTGAATTTCCTTATCTGGAACGAACTTTAGAATGGTCCGAATCCGACTATCGGATTGACAACAATGCAAAAGTTCCCTTCTGAACGCATAATCTAGGGGTTTACCTACAATAAGAAGTCGAACCTGAGGACTTTGTAACTTTCCAAAAGCCTCGACCAGCTGAGTTAATCCCTTATAAGGCCGAATCATTCCAAAGTAAAGGAATACAAACTCTCTATCGCCCAAGCCTAATTTTGACCGGGCTTGTCCTCGAGATTCTATGTTTTCATAACTGTTTATGTAGTTACCATGGGGGACTACGAAAATTTTGGTTTTAAAATAATCCGGAAGATTGTAAGTCTGGAGAACTGCTTTTCTGGCAAACATACAATGGACCATGATCCGGTTACAAAGCTTGGCAAAAAGCCTATGAAAAAAGAGCTCTAATTTTTGATGCTTCCGTTCGTGTGCCAACAAATTGTGAACAGTCCAGACGATTTTAACACCGAGAATTTTTAAAATGAGAAGCTCAGTGATAAAGCGGACGGATTTAATAAGGCTTCTTACACGGTTATTGCCGAGTAAAAAGGGATGGGTCCAATGAACATGCAGAACATCGGGTTTGTTACGGACCATCATGGCTCCGAGGATAGGAAACCTACCGATCCTATTGCTCATTATTACACTTACATCATACCTGGCCAAAGCTTTGGCCAGCTCATGCTGGTATGGATTACCAGAGCTATAATCAGGAATAAAAATCACTTTCATCAGCGGTCACTCTTTACCCCATTTAATATGATAAAAAGGAAAGTGAATTTTTAAAGAACTTTTCTGGATAAACAACCTTTTTTATTTCTTCAATCATTCCCGATGAGCTAGCAATAGCTTTGCAGAACTCAGAGGAAAAATTATTGATTTCTTGATTTGAGCAAGCTACCGCCGTTACGAGCATAAGATTAATCTAAATTGTTGTTCAACGAACTTGTGTTTTCTGTCCGTTCAATATCATCTACGTGTATTTATTTAGTAGATCTTAATCGCCTTCGGATGAATCTATAGATCCTTTTTAAATTAATTTCACGTTTTTTTGCCTGTTTTGTCAGGTTACCTAAGTAGTTTCTGATAGTTATATGTCTAACCGCAAAATATTTCTCCTTAATATTGCGCGGTGGAAAATAGTATTCCGCTCTTATTTTGGTATTGTTAAAATCTTTATTTAGATTGTTATAGATAATTCCATCATTAGTGCGATAAACACCTCCTTGTTCAGCAAAAGATAGCACATTGTTTTCTTCCAATTGATGATAATCGATTTCTAGATAATTGCTCACGCCATCAACAGTTCCCTGGACATGACCTGCTGGATATGGCGTTGGCTCTAGCGGTACTTGTAATGTATAAGGCTGTAAAATATTTCCAAAGATAGTCCGGTATTTAGTATAAAAGTCAAAACAATCGGAGTCATACCCTATGTTACCCGTACAATCTACTATAAAAAAATGTAGGCCTGAATAAGTGTGCCTATCAAAAATAGGTTTTTCATTAAGCATGTATTTTATGGTTGCGTCATCGCAGTAATGAGCAATAAATTGTCTTTCTTTGTCGGTATAAGCTTCTGGATAATATTTGCCTTTGTAGAATCCTTTAAATCTCCTTACATGAACCAGAAAATTATGCTTATCGAAAATTTTAAAATCGGATTCAAATCTTCTAAGATGTGGAGGCCACATAACATACACTACCGGGGCTTCAATGTCGTGTTCTCTTAGGTAAAAAAGTTGTTTCAGAAATTCTTCTATTTTAACCTGAGTAGGATGAAACGAGGCGTTTATGTGTATTCTTCCTTCCTTTGATAAATCTGTATTTAGCAGTCTCTTTAAATTTTGGGATAAATTGGTTGTCATCCTGAGATTCCATTTTGGTTCTTGCTCAATCATCGAGACAACATCATAAAACGCATTGCCTATCATTGGCTCCCCAAAAGCTAGATAGAAAAATAATTTCTGATTACCAAAAGCTTTCTTAAAAGCATCGTGCCATTGCTCAATAGTTCCGAAAAAATAATCTTCCAATTTGGATGAATGAGCATAATAACAGTAAGGACAATTATAGTTACATTTACATTCCCTGCCGTTGTATTGCCAAAGAATAACCGTGTGGGATTGAGGCACTACGTGTAAAAGAGATTCGCAGAAAACCTCGTAACCTTTTCTATTTGGATGAATATCATCTTTGAGGCCTTCCTGAAGAGGTTTTAGTTTTCTTTTCCACAATGAGTTTACATCTGCTATTTTTATTCTCTTCTCTCTTGCGACCTCTCTGATTATACAGTTATATTCATCCACCTTTTTACTTGTTCCCTTAGAAGATCCTTGATAATCAGGGTTTATGGTAAGTAGAATAACTCTTACATCCTTTTCATTGAATTTATCCACCATTTTGGAGATATTTTCCCTAAATTCTTTTTTAGAAACCCCTTTCCTCCAATCATTCATGCCAAATCCGATTACTGCAACCTGTGGCGATTTGGCCAAGAGCGGAGCAATTCGCTTCAAACCAGTCTTGGATGTATTACTAATCACACCTGCGTTTATTATTTCAATCTGCTTATCCGGATATTTTTCTCTAAGAACTTTTTCAAATAGAGGAGTACACTCTCTGGTAATTGAATCTCCAAAGAATATTATCTTACACGGATTCTCCATAAGAGCCTTCCTGTACAAAACTCAAACTTATGTAATAAAACCAGGTTTTGTAGTCTTTTTGCAGTAGATTCATCTCTAAACTCATCATTTCTTGCTTTTGGCGAGTGCAATTAATTCGGCTATACTATTCCTGCAAATTTCTTGTAGCTTTGAAACTTCTAAACATATTGCCTTCGAGCGTGCATCATATCGTTCAAATGTATCTTCAATAAGACCGATTAGTTTCTCGCCCGTTACAGCCTCTAATCCCAATGAATAATCGCCCTGATTAATACTTTCCATAAAGGCTTTGACTTTTGGCATGTATTCAAGCCCGATCACAGGAACACCCGCAGCTGCTCCTAGAATCAATGAATGTAGCCTCATCCCGATGATTAGAGAACTTTGCTTAGCTATATCGATGAATTCATCTACACCAGGCGCGCTTGAATGGATGTTCACTCCGTTGCTGTGTTTCATGTGTGATAGAACCTGGTTTGATACGACTCTATCATCATCGTAATGGATGGTCCTCATCGGTATAAAATCGATTGCAGCCTTATAATTTTCTACAAGAAAATCTGTAGCCGTGCTTAAAGACCGGATAAAATTTTCATTAAGATCCGGCTTCTCTATATAGAACCCCTTGTCAAACCAATGGCGCACACAGATAAGCACTTTTGGAGGTGTGGAACTATCTTTTGTTGTACTCGTATCGATATCGGTCAACATAACGGAAGGATCCGTTACCACCTTTATTTCATTCCTGACGCCGATATCCTTCAAAATATCTTTTGAATTGCGGTCTCTTACAGTTATCAAATTAGCTTTATCTAATGTATTTTTCAATAATATTTTTGAATGGTCATACCGAATATTTTCAACCCCAATGGCGCAAAGTGCGGCATTCACTTTCAATTTTTCGGCCAGTTGCAGTAATCTCAGCCATTTTTCTATGTTTGAAGAATTATTACCATAATCCTTAAGGAGTCCTCCTCCCCCTAAAATAAACAGGTCGCTAGTTTTTATCTCCCATATTCTGCGCAAAACACTTCGCCTTCCTTGCGAATGAACGCTCTTCACCCCGTGCATCATGGAGACCTGTTTTGGATTGTCAGTAAATACAACCAATTTTGTGTTTGAGAATTTATTAAATTCCTGCAACAGGGCTTTTAGGATTGCCTCATCACCTAAATTCCCGTGCCCGTAGAATCCGTGAATTGCAATTTTATTCATTGGCTCGTCTTACACATTTTTATTGCCGCCTGTCTTATGTTCCTATCATTTCCATCCCTTGTTAAGTAGTGATGGCGGTGAGAAAGTTGGCGATAGGCAAGATATGGTAATAGCGGTAATCGCAATCTGCGGCTTAGTTTTTTCAATATTTTTACTGACGTGAAATCTTGTAGATAATAGGCATTGTAAAGGAGTCGTCCATTAGCATTTAGTTGTGGTTCCTCAATAGGCCTTTCAGCTATAAAAATAATATCCTCAATTTTAAAACCAATACTCCCAAAACGCTCTCGTATTGACTGCTCATCATACCGTCGTTGAAAAAAGGCTCGGCCATCCTCTCGAATCTTGGTCGGCCAATAGAAATTTTTCTCCTTGAGCCACTCCTCGCTATAGGAATTACTCGCGGGAGCAGTAATAACAAAAATACCATCTTTTTTGAGTATCCGAGCTACTTCTTTGGCAATTTCACGGTCTCCGTTATCTGGTACATGTTCTAAAGCTGAGATAGAGAAAACTCTATCAAAGGAGTTATCTCCAAAAGGAATATTTGTAGCATCAAAAGCTTCAATGCGTGGTGAAAACCCAAAATTTTTTGCATAAATCTTAAAGTCTTCAATAAAATAGCCCTCAACATCAGATATTGTTATTTCTGGGAAGCCATTTATGCCCAAATATAATGACAAAAATTTTGGACTCGCTATATCAAGTATTTTGCACTCTTTCTTTAAATCAATTAAGCTCATCGTGAGAGGGGTTTCAATTATTCTCACATAATTCATGGGGGCGCTATACCATTCCTCAAAATGCCCTGTTTGCCGAGTAGACTTAGAAAATACCTTAGGCAAAACTCGTAAGAGGTAAAAAAGTTCAATTTCCTTCTGGATACAACGGACTTTTTTTAAAATATTGTTCTCGTTTGTCATTTGCATGAAATTTCCTGCTCAGCAAAAAAAGAATTAAGAAGCATAATGACGTCTATAAAGAAACGATAGTTTCTAACATATGCTGTGTTGCCATCTTCTATGGCCTGCTTTAGTTCCGGTGTTAACACGTCCATGAATAGATCAGGTGGATTTTCAAAAATCTCCTTAACCCAGACATCATCGCTATTACTTCCAGAAACCATATTCTTCATTCTTTTTAGTACTTTATGGAACCTCGGATGATGTTCCTGTATCATACTGACTATTTGATCTCGCCACGATCTATGCCCTGATTCGCTGTCGACCAAATAGGGCTCCAGTTTATCGGCATCGGTCGTATTAGTAGAACATATGCTTGATAGTCCTTGTTTGCTTCTTTCTAGCAAGGCTTTATGCAGTGAGTGATTCAGCTTGTATTCTATAGGAATGGAAAGTGCTTTTTGGAAGAACTCAAAATCACAAAACGGCAGAATAACACAGCTTTTGCTTCCAAAAATTAATCTTGGCAAGGAGGTTATCGCCCTTCGCATACGAGTTTTGAATATATAAGGGCTGATAAAATCTTCGCTATAGGTGTCATGAATCTCTTCAGAGATTTCATGCATTAGTAAATCAGTAAAGCTATCAACATACTGAGGATCAATGACCTTCTTCCACATTTCTATGTTCTTCATATACCAGTGAAAGCCATTAAGGTATTTTGAATGAAGAATCTTAGTAGCAGCTTTTCTATCTTTTTCAACAATGCATTTACAAAGCTCGGGAGCAATATACGTTCCTGTTAACCACACATCCCCGTTAAAACCATCTGCAAGGATAAATTTATCGTATGGCAACGCCGCTGTCATTCCAAAACTCCAGTTATGAAACCATGTACTATAATCCATTATTCTTGCCCATTCATTTCGGCTTATTTCAGTCTGGGCTGAAGAAGATATGTATCGGTTAGGTACCCTAAGGAACTTCGCAACATCTTTTGCGATTTTCTCTTCTGATATAAGACGATCCTGAAACCTTGCTCCTGATTGCTGCGTAGTATATGTCATTGCAAGTCTGCCTGTTGGTGTTAATAATGATGCTATGAATCTGGTGTCCCAACCACCACTTAAAAAACTGGCGAATTTTTTTCGGGCAAGAGCAGAATAACCATCGCGCTTTCTTGTCATATGCTTAAAAACTATTTCTGTTGCATCCTCTAACGCCATCTTTTCTTCTATATTGACATTGTCGAATCTTGCATACTGAACGACTTGTAGATCATTTTGGTCCATTTCCAATTTGCAGCCAGGCGCTAGAACGTTTATGTTCTTAAGCAAGGTCTTGTTTCCGATATTGTGTCCGATTACCAGATATTCGAAAACTGCTTGCCAATTAATTTCAGCATCTTGGCGTAAGTATCTCTTCAAGAAGGATTGATGGCTGGAGAACACCAAAACTTCGCTATCGAACTTGTATAATACAGGGCTCATGCCCAAAGGATCTGTCGCGAGAATAGCATGGTGGTTATTGTTATCGATAATAGCGCAGCTAAAGTAGTCGAAGTAATTTTCGATTTGTCGACCCTCGGCTAGCAGTACGCTTTTTAAGTACTCCAATGAAGTTCTGCTGCTGGGAATTTTTCTCCACTGCACCCCAGTTGCGACAGCATCATAATTTTCGCCAGCCTGCATCTTTGGACCTTGCCACATATGTGGGAAACCGGCTCTAGCCAGGATATACTTGCCAGTCTCCTTTTTCTCGCTGGGCCACGGCAACTCTCTTTCCATCGCTGTGAAAGTATCCCAAAATTGGGCTCTTATTTGGTCTTCCAGTATCTCATCTCTAGATATGATTCCTGCCATGAATGACATTTTGTATGTCCTGTGCTAAATTTCTATGTATCCCCTCCATCCCTTAGGAGGTTTAAAGTTCCAAAATCTGTCAATTTTATTCTTAAATAAATCTGTATACGCTTGTTTATTGGAGCTTATGCATATTCTCCCTAGTGCTGTATTTGACAATATCGCCCATTTGTTAGAATCCAGGATTGATCTGTATGTTTTAATTCTATTAAAATCAAATCCCATCAGGCGAGTTGCGACTATGTCTACTGCTACAGGATTGAATCCTGCCAATATTGCACCACAGTGTTTGGGTGTTGGAACTAAGGGGCCATCATCTTCACCACCTACAATTCCATCCACTACAGAAAATATCTTTCTCGGCGGTTTTATATTCATATTCCCCTTAATATCTGAAAAAAATATTATCTTCGATAAGTCCACTACCATTCTCCAGGCAGTGTCATTCCCATGCCAGCTACCACCTTCAAATTGAGCTTTTCTCTTGTCTGTGTTCCCGTATGTCCTGATATCGAAAGGTCGCATGAGAGGTGATTCTCCTGGGGCTCGTCCAATAAGTGACTGCTTCATGTGGAACAATTTGATAATAAATCTCGCGTTAAGCTTTCTGAGGA
>JABAOF010030694.1_pt4 | contig 11446 bp, 10 predicted proteins | sample 7062171 | NCBI WGS metagenome assembly JABAOF01 (sample SAMN14538628, study PRJNA623070) | marine sediment metagenome | biome: marine biome [ENVO:00000428]; feature: marine pelagic biome [ENVO:01000023]; material: deep marine sediment [ENVO:00002113] | place: India: Gulf of Khambhat ... | reverse complement strand
AAAGGGCCTCCCTTATCTCTTCCGAATTGACATCGAGGGCTTTGGGAACTCCTGTTACAAGATCGAGTCCTTTCACTTCCATGGTCTCTAATTGACCCGACGGGTAGGCGTTGCCGACGGTGACCTTTATCATCTCTGCTGTTGGTTCCCCGATCATGAGGTTATATTTCCTCTTTATGTACTGGAGGATTGCTTCATCCATCTTATCGCCCGCCACCCTCACGGACTGGCTTCTCACGATACCTCCGAGAGAAATTACCGCCACCTCACAGGTTCCTCCCCCGATATCGACTATCATATTTCCCGAGGGTTCCGTAATAGGAAGCCCGGAGCCTATTGCCGCTGCAAGGGGCTCCTCGATCATGTAAACCTCCCTCGCCCCGGCTGACTCGGCAGATTCTTTCACCGCCCTTCTTTCCACCTCCGTGCACCCGAAGGGGACACATATGATGCTCCTTGGCCGAACGAGGGCGCGCCGGTTGTGGGCCGCCCTTATGAAATACCTGACCATCGCCTCGGTGACCTCAAAGTCCGCGATGACGCCATCCTTCATCGGCCGTATGGCAATGATATTCCCGGGTGTCCTTCCAAGCATCCGTTTCGCTTCTGTTCCAACTGCGAGCACTTTCTTGGCCCCGCGGTTATCCCGGTAAACTGCCACAACCGATGGTTCAGAACAGACGATTCCCCTGCCTTTCATAAATACGAGAGTATTTGACGTTCCAAGATCTATAGCAAGGTCATAGGAAAATAAACCGAATATTTTATTCAGGAACATGCGCTGCCTCCATTTCGGTTAATCGTTCATACAACTCTTTTTCATTCGTAATATTAACAATGAGAATATATTAATTCAACAAGTTAGGATAATGTCCAGGTCTTTTTCGCGGTCCGCTTTTCGGTATCCACAATCCACCCTCATACGATTGCGGCTCCAGCCAATCCGGGAAACGCCGCCGGCTTGTATTTTGGCGTTTATTGGTTTATATTTATCTTCTCTCAGAACGAGATCATCAGAATGACGGTGGAGGAACTTTCATGCTTCGCACATTCAGAAAAAATGCCCAGAACTGGATGATAAAAGGGGTTCTGTGGCTCGTGGTCGCAGCTTTTGTGGGAACCATATTCCTCGTGTGGGGAAGAGGGGGGGATGTTTCCAAAACCGACATGGCTGCAATCGTCAACGACAGGGTCATCAGCCTGAGTCAGTATTACAACGAGTACCAGAATCTCGAGCAGGTATACCGGGAGATTTATGGAAATCTCACCGACAAAAACGTGATCGACAGCAACATCCTGAAACGTGAGGCACTGGAAAACCTCATCAACAGGGAGTTGTTCAGTGAAGCAGCGGAAAAACTCGACATCAAGGTCAGTGACGACGAGGTACAGAGGGCGATTGCAACGACCCCGGCATTCGCACCGAACGGCCAGTTCGACAGGGAAAGGTATCTCAGCATTCTGAGAACGAATGGGATAACCCCCAAAGAATTCGAAGAACAGATGAAACGCGACCTCAGGTTGAAGAAACTTCAGCGTTTCATCCAGAGCACGGTGATGATATCGGAAAAAGAGATCGCGGACAGATACGCCACTATCAAAAGGGAAATCCGGCTCAACTACGTGTCTTTGGACCCGGCATCGATGAAAGTCCCTCCCCCGAAAAGCGATGATATTCAGCTATATTACGCGGACAACAAGGAATCATTCAGGGTCTTAGCAAAAGTAAACGTGGAATATGCCCTGTTCAAACCCGAACATTTCATCGACAGCGTTACGGTAACCGAAGCCGAAATAAGCACTTACTATGAAGCCAACCCGGACAAATATCTCGCGCCGGAGCGAAGGCGTTTCCACGAGATCATCCTTCCCTACGAAAACACCCGGGAAAGAGAGGCAAACATCGAGATGGCAACTAAGATACGTGAAGAAATGGTATCGGGAAAAATTACCTTTGACGAGGGGATGAAGAAGTACTCGAAAGCCAACCCGTCGAATACTGACGGGGGGAAAAGATGGTACGAGAAGAAAGATCTTCCCCGGGAATCGGCGAATGCGGCTTTTTCCCTGCCCACCGATGGCGTAACCGAGCCCATCGACACGGGAAAATCGGTAAAGTTGTTGAAAGTGGCGGAGATCAAAAGATCGGATCCTTTTCCCCTCGAAAAGATCCGGGAAACAGTTGTCCGGGACCTCAAAAGGGAAAAAAGTCAGGATTTGGCAATAATCAAGGCGTACGAAGCGAGAGGGATGATAGCAAAGGGAGAAGATTTCGAGAAAGTCATGGCGGAATACGGCGTACGACCAGTAAAAACCGGTTTCATGTCCCACGACGAAGTGTCGCCGCAGCTCAAGGATGTGGTGTCGTCTGCGTACCTGCTCTCACCGGGGGAGGCGGGAGAGGTGAAAAAATCGGAAAGGAACCATATTGTCTTCCGGCTGCTTGAAAGGAAAGATTCGGTGATTACACCCCTTGATGAAGTGACGGCAAAGATAGAGAAAATCCTCGAGAAAAAAGAGAAATATCAAAAGACCCTTCAGACGGCCGAGGAGATAATCACGGCCGGAAAAAATAAAGGCGGGCTGGGCAAAGTGGCAGGAGATTACAAATTATCGCTGAAGAGGACACCCTACTTTTCCCCCCTGTCATCTCCCGGAATTCCAGGGATGCAACTCTCGACCACAATGGTTGAAAACGTGCTTTCCCTGGGGAAAGCAAAACGGATTGCCGATAAACCCCTCTCATCGGGAGAGAAAGTCTTCGTCATCGAGTTTGCCGGAGAAAAAGAGATCTCCATGAAGGATTACGAGAATGAAAAAAAGCGGATCGGAGAGCTTTTGCTCGAGCAGAAAAAAGCTGCGGCACTCNNAAGGAACAAAGAGATACGTCAAACATCGAAATCAGCGGCGACCTTGACATCAAGCCATCTGATGAAATCTGAGCAATGAAACTTCCGAAACCTGAGGGCGGAAAACTCGCACAACTGATTCTTCTCATTGTCGTAGCCTCATGTTTCATCTTTTTGCCAACCCACGTATCAGGAAAAGATGTTCATCAGGCCAGGGTCCTCTCTGTGACAGACGGAGATACGATAGTCGTGCATACAGGCGGCGAAACCAAGATTGTGAGACTTATCGGGGTAGATTGCCCCGAGCTGGGGAAAAATGGAGAACCCGGCGAATTTATGGCTCAGGAAGTGAAGGAATTCGTGATCGGATTGATAGATGGCAAAGAGGTCGAACTGGAATTCGACATGGAAACAGAGGATAGGTACGGAAGATGGCTGTGTTACGTCTACCACAAAGAGGGTGAGATGCTGAACGCAATCCTCGTTCAGAGGGGGCTCGCCCTCACCCTGAAATACTTTCCCTTCAGGGAAAAGAGCAAGTTCATGGAACTTGAGCGGGAAGCGCAGAGAGAGGGACGGGGACTGTTTCAGGAGGGCTCTTCCAAAGCCCTCGAATACGCAACAGCCCATTATTCCCCTGTTCACGTGTACGACGGCCCGGCTCACTCATTTATAATCGTATACCGGGGCATGGGAAAACCGTGGTTGAGCGAAGGAGGCGTTGCCGAAGAGATCGAGAGAATTCGAAGGTACAGGAGGCAGTATTCTCCCCCCACGCTCGAGAGGGCACTTCAAACCGACGGGTACGTTCATCTCAAGGAAATCGGGGCGGCGGGCGATAAATACGACCCGGTAAAAATCGAATACAGGGATGCACATGCGTTTGCGGGCCGGTACGTTGTGATAGAAGGAGAAATTGTGAGAACGAAAAACACCGGAAAGGTAACCTTTCTTGATTTCGATAAAGACTGGAAAAACAACCTGTCGATCGTAATCTTCGCAAGAGATGCCCGAAAATTTCCCGACCCTCCCGAAAAACTCTATTTAGGAAAGACCATACGGATAGANNTACAAGGGAAGGCCCGAAATAGTGTTATCAGATCCCCGCAGTATCAAGGTTATGCAAAATCCCTGAATCTTCCCCCCCAATTTAAAAGATACATGAATGATCATCAGGGTGATGGCCCCCGGGGGTTGAAACTACGCCGGTTGAGGGAAAAAAGGGGGCGCAAGTGGACACATCGAAACATCTCGCTCTTTCGAAGAGATGTCTCACCCAGTTGGCGTGTTTATCTCTATCCATTCCTCACTCATGCACACATCCAGGGGAAGGTGCCCAACAAAATCACCGTCAACCTGGTAGGGAACCGGCCCGGTTGATTTCAGGATGAATGACTCGGACTCGACCTTCACGGCATCCCGCTTCCCGAAGGGAACACCGAAAATTGTTTTCAGGGAATACCGCAGATAGGGGAGTGCCCCTCTTTCCCTGAAAAGATATGCAACAAGAGTATCCCGGTCAAGCGTCGCCTCTCTGACGAGGCGCAACTTCCCGGCATAGTATGACGACCTTGCTATGACGGCCCAGGAGAAATCGCCCATTGTTTCCCCTTCAACTTCGACACTCACGGGGGGCAGGGAATAGTGAAAGATCCTACTTAATCCCGTTCGAATGTACTCTGCTTTGCCCAAATGGGACTTCAGTTCCCCCGACACCGAGCGCACGATATCGGCATCGATGCCAATACCGGCCATGAGAAGAAATTTCCTGCCCCCCGCGACTCCCGGCCTAACCCTCTTCGCCCTGCCCCCTAAAGCGACCATCGAAGCGCTTATGATATCACCGGGTATTCCGAGTTCGAAACGGATCACGTTGCTCGTTCCCCCCGGCACATATCCTATTTTCGGCCCCGGGCATGAGATTCCGTTTATCGCCTCGTTCAAAGTGCCGTCTCCCCCGGCGACGACGAAAAGCTCCACGGAACTATCACCCGACGCTCGTTTTGCGGCGATAGTTATATCCCCTGCTTTCTTGGATACGACGAAGTCAATAAGTTTGCTATTCTCTTGGAAAAATCGGTACAGCTTATCCGCCTTCTCCCTGTTCATCCTCCTCGCAGCCGGGTTTATGGCGACAACGACAGAAGGTTTTTTCACGGTTTTTTCATACCCCCCAATGTTTTGAACAAAGACAAGACGAGGGCAGCCAGCAATATTCCCCCGAACACATCAACGGCATAGTGGAACATGCAGTAGATCGTCGCTAGAGAGAGAAACAGGAAAATCGACCAGTAACATATTTTGGCCTTGTCGAAGTGCCGGCTCCCCCACCACGCAACCAGGAAGGTAACTGCAACGTGCGAGCTCGGGAAGGCAGCACCGGGATTTTCACCCTCTTTGTAAATAAAATCCACGACCTGACGGAACAGGCCTCGATCATGGTAATGGATGTTTCGCAATTCGATCGGGCCCTCGACGGGGAGAAAAATGTATATGACATAGCAAATATAGAAAAGGGAAGAAATCTGAAAGACAAACTGCTTAAAAATCTCCTCGTTCTTACGATGCAGTATAATTCCCGTCACGGGAATTATGAGATAGTAGCTAAAGTAAAAAAAATGAAAGAACTCATCGAGCATTGCATTTCCTCCCCCGCCGTAGAGGATAAAACCAGGAAATTTTCCAAAAATAGCAACGTCCAGTCCCAAAAAATAATCATCGATGAAATTGGGGATGACAACCCTGTTGAGCAGTCCCGTCTGATAGTACAAGAATGTATAGAGAAAGATGGGATACCAGAGGTGGAATATATGCATGAGCGGTTGGTGCTTCTTTGCGCGACTGAAAAAAATGACGCCAGAGATGATGCCAAGGTTGAAGACGATATGACAGGCGTAATTTCCAATCTTTGCCCTGAAGGTAATAACGAAGATTACCAGGAAGAGGTTATACAAGAGGGTAATGTTGTCAGTCCAATTCAACTTCACAGCCAGCCCGCGTTCCTGTACCACCGATATGTGGACGCAAAACCCTGATCGAGCCCTACGGTTGGGCGAAATCCTAGCAGATCGCGGATCTTTTCGCTTCCGCATACCCACCCATCCTGCAGCGTTTCCTTCACTTTCTGGCTGTTGACCACCTGCGCTTTACCGCTCAAATGGCCCACCACATCCCCGACAACTCCCGCAACCCTACCCAACAGGGGGGGGAGGCGCAACAGTTTTCCTTTGCCGATGACCCCGATCAGAGCAGAGAGCGCACTCTCAACCGTGTGGACCCTTCCGTCGGACAAATAAAAGATTTCCCCATTGCTCTTGTCGCTGAATCCGGCGAGGATAATGCCGTTGATAAGGTCGTCCACATGGATTATCGAGAAGTCCATGTCAGTCTTCCCGAAAACCGGCACGAGCCCCCTTTGCGCTAATTTAAAGTAGACCAAAACGTCCCGGTCATAGGGGCCGTATACCACCGGAGGCCTTATTATCGTCCACGAAACCTGCCTGCATCCGTCACGGAGGAGCTGCTCCCCCAGAAGTTTGCTCTCTCCGTAATGGGTTACCGGTGCCACCGGCCCGTTTTCCTTCGCCGGATTGTGTGATGTGTGCGGTCCAGCCACGGCGAGAGAGCTCACATAGATGACCTTTCTCACCCCCTCACCACTCGAGCAAGCAGCATCGATGAGGGTTCCCGTCCCCAAACCGTTTATTCGCATATACTCTTCCCTGCTTCGCGCCTTCGTCACTCCCGCGAGATGAAATATAACCTCCACNNCCTCCACGTCTCCAACATGGGGTACCAAGCTCGCCCTGTCCGTAATTTCTCCCACGACGGGATCAAGGCCCGGGTGCTCGCCCATCCATATTGCCGAATCCCTGCTCCTCACAAGGCAGGTGACGTGGTGCCCCATCTGAGCCAATCGGACTGCCAGGTTTCTCCCGATGAATCCTGTACCACCTGTGAGAAGTATCTTCATAGTGCTTTTTCGAACAGCCGGTATACTTTGTAGGGTTCGGCAACAATTCTGGAGATGATCTTGTTTATGATCACGTTATCTTCCAGAATCCACGATAGCTCTCCTTTCAAATAACCCGCCCGCGGCCCGGCACGGAAGATCTCCTCCAAAAGGACCGACTCGATACCGCTTCGTCGGTGCTCATCTATCACTCCCATCACCAGCGCCCGCAACCTGTTCACCTTTTTCCTGGCACCGAGAAGTTTGAGAAATCCCAGGGGAAAGAGTCGGCCATTTAGCTTCTTCAGCAAAACGTTGTAATCGGGTATCGCTATGAAAAAACCGACATGACGCCCCTCCATGCAAGCGAAGAATGCAATTTTAGAGTCAACAATCTTTTTCAGGTTGTTTCCCAGATACGCAACCTCCTCTTGGGTCATGGGTATGAAACCCCAGTTGTTCTCCCAGGCAGAATTGTAGATCTCCCTGATGATGCTGAGATCGGCTTGAAAATTTTTCATATCCAGATTTCTCAGATAAACGCCAGATCTTTTTTTCACCCTCTCGCTTACCCGCTCGATCGAACCGGGAATCTTCCCGTCATACTCGGCGTAGTAGGCGAAAAGGTCCTTGGCCTTGCGGTACCCGCATTCCTCTAGGAGACTGCCGTAATAGGGATAATTGTAGGGCATCATAATGGAGGGCATGCTGTCGAACCCCTTGACGAGGACGCCCACTTCATCATTCGTGCTGAAGTTCATTGGCCCGAGCATCTTGTTCATTCCCTTCTCTCTCAAAAAACCAGAGGCACGATCAAGAAGAGCCGAAGCGACACCTTGATCCTCGATACAATCGAAAAACCCGAAGAATCCCGTCTTTTCTGAGTGATACCTGACATAATTCCAGTCTATGTGGGCGGTAACACGGCCAAGAATTTTTCCCTCTTTCGAGCGGGCGAGGTAATACTCCACATCTGCATGCTTGAAAAAAGGATTTTTCCGTGGGTTGAAAAAGCCTTTCCTCTCGAAAATGAGATGGGGGACATAATATTGCGATTGTGAATATAGATCTAAAGGAAATTTTATGAATTTCAGGACGTCTCTTTTCGAAGAGGGCTGGACCGCAGTGATTCTCAACTCGCAGTCCTCCTTAAATTACTCCCAGTTCCAGCCCAATCTTTTCGAATTTTGAGAGCGCAATGTCGATCTGTTCGAAGGTATGGTTTGCCATCAAACTCACCCGTATGAGGCAATCCCCCTCGGGTACTGCTGGAGCCACGACGGGGTTTACAAAAACACCCTCCTCCTGGAGTTTGATGCAACCGGTAAAAGTGCGAATCGTGTCTCCGATTCTCACCGGAATTATCGGTGTTTGGGAATTGCCCGTATCGAAACCGAGCTGCTCGAGGCCCCTCTTCATCCTGTTCGTATTTTCCCACAACCTGTCAATCCTATCCGGCTCTCTTTTCATGATGATCAGGGCGGCTCTCACTGCCGAAACGTTGGCAGGGGGCATGCTCGCGCTGAACATCAATGATCTCGATACGTGCTTTAGATACTCGATGGTGTCCTCATCGGATGCAACGAACCCGCCCAGAGAGGCGAGAGATTTGCTGAAAGTACCCATGATAATCTGAACGTCGTCTGCAAGATCGAAGTGATCTGCCGTGCCGGCACCGTTTTTGCCGAGCACACCGATACCGTGGGCATCATCCACCATCAGGGCCGACCCGTATTTCTTGCATAGCTCGACGATTTCGGGTAAATTCGCAATATCCCCTTCCATGCTGAACACACCGTCGACAACCATGAGTTTTCCCTTATCTAGGGGCAGGTGTTCAAAAGATCTTTCGAGATCTTCCATGTCATTGTGATTGTATTTGATCATCTTCCCGAAACTCAGTCTGGCTCCGTCTATTATGCTCGCATGGTTCAGCTTGTCCAAAATAATGTATTCGCCCTTCGCTGCGAGTGATGATATGGTTCCGAGATTTGTCTGAAAACCGGTTGAAAAGACAAGGGCGCTTTTTTTTCCCACCAGTTCGGCAAGCTCCTCTTCGAGCATCCGGTGAATATCGAGCGTCCCGTTTAAAAACCTGGATCCCGCACACCCCGTGCCGTAGGTTACAATAGCATCGATAGCAGCTTTTTTAACCTCCGGATGTGTGGTCAAGCCGAGATAACTGTTGGACCCGAGCATAATGACTTCTTTCCCGTTAATTATTATTACCGGGTCCTGCGAAGAGGAAATTTCCCTGAAGTAGGGGTAAATACCCATGGCCTTTACCATCTTCGGTTCCTCGAACGTGGTAACCTTGTCCAATATGACGGTTCCATCAGGCATCGTCATTCCCCTTTATATCGTTTTTTATTCAAGGTATAAAAAAATATAATATTAAATTTCCTGTATTTGCAAGGAAATATCGGTAAAATAAAATCTGCCATACACCGGCAGGACCGGGAATAAATGTTCACGTTTGACAGAAAACTTACGTTTCTGGCTCCTCTTTCAGGGTACAGCGACAGTGCATTCCGGGGTATTTGCAGAAAACTCGGCGCCGACGTCGTCACCACAGAGATGGTCAACGCTATCGGTTTAACATCGAATGGTTCATCGAAAACGAAGAAACGATACTCCCACTTTCATCCCGGGGAAAAGCCGATCGGGATACAATTATTCGGAAATGACCCCGGTATAATGGCTGACGCTGCCGCTATCGGTCAGGAACTCGGCTTTGACTTCGTAGATATCAACATGGGATGCCCGGTCAAAAAAGTCTTGAAAACCGGATCCGGAGCGACTCTCTTGAGAAACAAAAAACTCGCCTCGTCGATCGTTCGGAGGGTAAAAAGGAATATTACTTTACCGCTGTCTGTCAAGATCAGGACCGGCTGGGATGAAAAGGACCGCTCCTACCTGCACTTTGCAAGCGCTCTTGCCGAAAACAGTGCCGATGCAATCGTGATTCATCCAAGAAGCGTGAAACAGGGAATGGAAGGAGCGGCGGACCACGAGAAGGTAGCGGAAATATGCAATAATCTAAGCGCTACATACATTATCGCAAACGGGGACATCGAAACATTCTATGACGCCAAGAGGGTTTACACAAGTTCGGGTTGCAACGGTATCATGATCGGGAGAGAAGCACTCAGAAACCCGAGCATTTTTTCACTCATCAAGCGTTACGCAAATGGCGAAAGAGGCAATGGATTTCCTTCCCTGGGGGATATCGTTCTCGAACATTTCAGAGGATTCCACACGCTGTACGGGGCAAAGGCCACAACCTTCTTCCAAAAACACATTTCCTGGTACTCGAGAGACCTCCCGAACTCGTCAACTTTCAGGGAGAAGGTCAGCAAAGCCGCAAATCCCGAGGTAATGAAATTTGAAATCGAAAACTTCTTTAAGAAAAATCGTTGAAAACATTCCTGAAGCGATCGGAATACCGATACTTGTCTCTGACAACCTTGGGAATATACGATACGCCAACAGCTCTGCTGAAGAGACGTTTCGCGACTCGCTTAACAATATCGCTAAAAAAAGTGCGCAGGAGCTGTTCAGAGATATCGATAATTTTTCGAAATACTTCAAAGAAGCCTTTTCGGGAAAAAGAATATTGATGTTTGACATCTCCATCTCCAACAAAGAGGGGGATAAAATTCCACTGGAATTCTTCGAACTCGTCTCATTCACGGCAAACGGGGAAAAGGAGCCCTTCTCGCTGATATCATTCAAGAAGAAAGAAGAGAGCTTTGTGGAAAAATTCATCGGGAGGGAACAATGGGACCCTAGCAGCTACGAGATTGTCTGGAGGGGAATAGGCCACGAGATAAAAAATCCCCTGGGGGGGATTAAAGGCGCGGCCCAGATGCTTATGAAAAATTTGGGGGAAAACTCACCTTTTAAAAACCATGCCCGGGTTATTATCAGGGAGACGGACAGGATAGCGAGGTTTCTCGATGGGCTTTTACAAACGCATGAGGGGACAAAGAAGGAGCATGTAGATGTGCTCAACGTACTGACGGAGGCTATAGAGCTCGTCATATCCCATGTGTCCACCTTGGGGAAAGACATAACAATTAAAATAATCGCCGACACTTCCCTTCCCGGTATCGACGGTGAGCCCGACGCACTCTTCAGGGCATTTACAAATTTGCTGAAAAACTCCGTCGAAGCAATTGAAGAATGTGGGACCGTGCGCATCACCTTGAAACTCCATGAAGACCTGGTCTATGAAGCAAAAGGAAAGAGTAAAAATTTTATCATCGAAATGGAATTTTTCGACACGGGAAAAAAGATCAAAGATGAGGAGATCCCATTCCTCTTTCTCCCCTTTTACACAAACAAACCGGAAGGCGCCGGGATGGGGCTCTTCTTTGTCAAAAACATCATAAAAGCTCACGGGGGCTCAATTCGACTAAAGGTATTTCCCGATGGAAAGGCCTTCAGGGTATACCTCCCGCTCAAAAAGGAGGAAATCTAACGTGCTCGCCTTGAAGATCTTAATAGCTGATGATGATCAGTCCATTCGGTGGGTCCTCTCCGAAACTGCCAGGAAAATGGGCTTTTCTGTCGATGAGGCGGAAAATGGAAAGGACGCCCTCGAAAAAATACTCACGGGAAATTACTCCCTCATATTCATCGA
>JABAOF010007644.1_pt1 | contig 11446 bp, 10 predicted proteins | sample 7062171 | NCBI WGS metagenome assembly JABAOF01 (sample SAMN14538628, study PRJNA623070) | marine sediment metagenome | biome: marine biome [ENVO:00000428]; feature: marine pelagic biome [ENVO:01000023]; material: deep marine sediment [ENVO:00002113] | place: India: Gulf of Khambhat ... | reverse complement strand
GGCATATTCCACAGCTCTCGTCTCGCGTATAACCGTCACTTTTATCTGTCCTGGATAGTCCAGTTCATCCTTTATCTTTTGAGCAATCTCCTTGGCAATAACGGTTGCTTTTTCATCAGAAATCTTATGACTTTCTACTATGATCCGTATCTCACGACCTGCCTGGAGAGCAAAGGACTTGGAAACTCCTTCGTAAGAATTGGCTATTTCTTCAAGTTTCTCCAGTCTCTTGATATAGGCCTCCAGAAGCTCGCGGCGTGCACCAGGCCGGGCTGCTGAAAGAGTATCCGCCGCCTGAACTAATACCGCTTCTATGGAAGGAAAATCAACGTCACGATGATGGGAAGCAATGGCCTGCGTGACAGCTTCGGATTCTCCGTATTTCTTAGCAAGTTCGACACTCAACTCTGTGTGAGTTCCTTCGATTTCTTTGTCCACTGCCTTTCCTATGTCATGGAGAAGTCCTGCCCTCAAGGCAATATTTGAATCCACTCCCAGCTCCTTAGCCATTAAGGTTGCTAAATAAGCAACTTCTTTGGAATGCTGGAGGACATTCTGGCCATAGCTTGTCCGGAATTTTAGCTTACCAAGAAGTTTAACGAGTTCAGGGTGAATATTCTGGACTCTGAGCTCCAAGACTATGGAATCTCCCTCCTCCTTGATCTTCTCCTCCAATTCTACCTTTACTGTCTCTACTACCTCTTCTATGCGAGCAGGATGAATCCTGCCGTCGATAACCAGCTTTTCGATTGCCAAACGGGCCAACTCGCGACGGATCGGGTCGAAACTTGAAAGAATAATAGCCCCAGGAGTATCATCGACTATGATATCAACGTTTGTCGCCATTTCAAGGGCACGAATGTTACGACCTTCTCTTCCGATAATTCTGCCCTTCATATCATCAGAAGGAAGGTCAACCACAGAAACCGTTGTTTCTACAACATGCTCGGCCGATGAGTGCTGTATAGCTTGACTCATTATCTCACGAGCAAGAACTTGGCTTTTCTCCTTGGTCTCTTCTTCAATCCGTCTGATTGCCTGAACAGCCTCGAGCTTGGCTTCCTCTTCCATCTTATTCATCAATATGTTTTTTGCCTCCTCCTGAGTCAACCCTGATATCCTTTCCAACTCTTCCGTTTCTTTTCTGATCAATTCATCATACTTATTCTTTTGTTCTGTAATTTCTCTTTCTTTTGAATAAAGCCTCTGCTCTTTTGCTGAAAATTCTTTCTCTTTTCTTTCCAAGCCCTGGAACTTGCGCTCCAGATTCTCCTCTTTTTGCATAAGCCTTCTCTCCATTTCGTTAAATTTTCTGCGTCTATCGCGAGTCTGCCTCTCAAAATCAGCCTTTAGGTTCAGAAGTTTCTCTTTGGCTTCTATAGAGGCTTCTCGCCTTATCTTTTCTGCTTCTTCCTTTGCCCCCTCTCTAATATTCTTGGCCTCCTGACTGGCCTTAAATATAGATTTTGCTCCAGAGGTTTTTTTGATCAAGATAAAAATAACTGATCCAACTAGAACAATAAAGACTCCGACAACTATCGATGTCACTAAATTCACTTTTGATCACCTCCTCATTAGCTGAATCAAAGGAGATGAAAGTAAGGAGGGTTACAAGAGAAATTCTCTTTCTGTTCGAAGAATATGAGGAAGTCCGCGTGAGCGAAAATTTAAGAAGCGACACCCTGCCCCGCCGAAACGGAGAAGAATTTCAGGACAAATGACAGGCCTGAATATACCTCTTTTAAGGTATTGATTCTCCCCCAGCTCACCCAAGAACTTTATAGCTTTAATCCTAATTTTATTTAGTGGCTTCCTCAATATTTTTGTATGTATGCTCATCTTTTAAGAGATAATCCTCCAAACTTTCTATTTTACTCTCCATATGGCCGATAACTTCATTCAGTTGATCTAATTTTTTCCGAGATAAAAAACATTCATCGGCGATATTCAATGCTGCCAGGACCGAGATCTTTAATGAATCCACAGATTTCGATTTGACAGCAACTTCGCGCATTTTTTGATCAACATAAGAAGTAAGGCGGCCTATATATTTTTCATCCTCTTCTCCTTTGACTCTTATCCTATATTTTTGTCCATAAATTTCGATCTCTATTACTTTGTCGCTCATATTCCAACCTGGTCTATTTGGCCTAATATTGTCTCTATCTTATCTTTCATTACCTTCCTTTCCTGCTGGTACCTCTTCAAATCCTCATCAAGTTTTTCTGCCTTCTTTACCAATCCCTCAAAATCCTTTTGCTCTGCTTTCAACTCTTTTATCTGCTGCTTCAGCCTCTCATTCTCTTTGAGAAGCCTATTTATATAATCAACAACTTGGGTAACCTTACTTTCGAGTATTTTAATCCTTTCTAATTCGCTTGTCAATTTTCCCTCCTTCTCTCAGTTGAAATTTAAATTTTGAACCTAAAGCATTAATAATTTTTTCCTGAAGAGCGTCTACTTCTTTAGCTAATAATGTCTTCTGAGGATGGCGAAAAACAAAACGAATAGATAAACTGATCTTACCCTTTGGAATCGATGACCCTGAAAAACGGTCATAAAGGTCAAACTCCTTCAGGTTTGGAATTTTAAGCTTCTCCACAACTTCTTTGATATCCTGATAATCCACGCTTTGATCAGTAACAAAAGAAACATCTCGTGTAATACTGGGGAATCTAGCCACTGGGATGTACTCGAAAGAATAGGGCTGCTTCTCAAATAACAGGGCCAGGTTCAACTCAGCTGCCCAGACGGATTCTTTCAAGGAGTAGGAATCCAGAAGAGTTTTCTTGAGCAGTCCGCAATAGCCAACAGTCTCCTCTTTGAATATCAAGGCAAGAGAATTATCCTGCTCGAAGAAGGCGTGGTCTTCTTCCTTAAAGGAAAAGGGCTCATACCTGGAATAGACCATAAGAGATTCCAATGTTCCTTTAATGTGGAAAAAGTCAGTATTCTCGCTCTTTCTATGCCATTGGACTGGACCAACCAAGCCTGTCGTGGCCAGGGCAAGGGTTAGCTGCTCTTTCTTTGCCTCATTTTGCCAAAAATAAACATTCCCCACCTCGAAGAGACGAACACCTTCGGCACCCCTGTTTTTGTTCCAGACAATGTTCTCCAGCAATCCACCCAGGAGTGTTGTCTTGAGGAGTGACGCTTTAGAAGAAATGGGATTCCTGATTTCTACTGCCTTCTGTCCGGTTTGAAGTCTGGCTTCCTTTTCAGGGTCAGAAAAACTGAAATTGAGAACCTCATCAAAACCATTGTGAAAAAGAAGCTGCCGCAATTTATTGACTCTCTCTCTTTTCTGTTCCATCGGAGGTTCTAGCACCCTGAGAGGGGGGATGCTTGCAGGAATCTTGTCATATCCGTAAAAACGAGCAATCTCTTCAATGAGGTCTGCCTCCCTTTCAACATCTACCCTGAATTGAGGAATCTTAACCTGCCATACGCCTTTTTGCTGAACCTCAACCTGGAATCCAAGGCTGGCGAGTGTTCGCACAGTGAATTCTTCATCAATCTCAAGCCCAAGGAGGTCTGAAATACGGTGGTGGCGTAAGACGACAGTCTTGTCCTTTCTAGGTTTAGGATAGACATCTGCCATACCCTTAGAAGCTTTTCCTCCTAACTGAGTCAGCAAAGAGGCTGCCATTAAGGCGGCCTGAGGGGGAAAAGAGATATCCGCTCCCCTCTCAAACCGGTATGAAGCATCTGTCGAGATCCCAGTTTTTTTGCTGGTTTTTCGGATAGAAACTGGGTCAAAACAGGCGCTTTCTATAAAAACATCCTTAGTGCTCTCGCTAACTGAGGACTCCTCCCCGCCTATGATTCCAGCCAGGGCAACGGGCTTTTTTGCATCGGCAATCACCAGCATCTCTGTCGTAAGAGATATGTCGCTGTTTTCCAGACTTCTTAGGACTTCTCCCTCTGTGGCTCTCCTGATTATGATTTTTCTTCCTGAAATCTTGGCCAAATCAAAAGCATGAATAGGATGGGCAGTCGAGAAGAGGACATAATTTGTCACATCAACAACATTATTGATAGGCTTTAAGCCAACCGCTTCAATCCTCTTCCTCAACCAGTCAGGGGAAGGGCCAACCTGGACACCTTTGACTACCATACCGCTATAACGAGGACAAAGGTCATCATCCAAGATAAGGACATCGATAAGGTCAGAAGTGTTTTGTTCAATCTCTTCCAATGGCCACTTCAGTTCCTTAATGCTTAGCTCAAGCGCCGCAGCTAATTCTCGGGCCACTCCCAGATGTCCTAGAGTATCAGGACGGTTGGCGTAGGTCTCGATGTCAAGTATTGCATCTGAATCTTTCTCTTCCCAATCCTCCACCATTAATCCAATCATATTTAGCTTTTCGATCAGGTCAGGAAGAGAGAGATCAAGCTCGATATAATCCTTGAGCCAATTCAGACTTATTTTCATTTTAACGTGAACTGCCTTGTGAACCTTAGGTCATTCTCATAAAAATATCTTATGTCAGGTATCTGGTAAGCAAACATGGCTGTCCTGTCTATTCCCATGCCAAAGGCGAATCCAGAATATTCCTCGGGGTCGATATTGACGTTCTTTAAAACCTGAGGATCGACCATCCCAGACCCTAGAATCTCCTTCCAGCCGCTTCCATCGCAGACTCGGCATTCCTCATTCTGCCCACCACAGACAATACACTCAATATCAACCTCAGCCGATGGTTCGGTGAAGGGGAAGAAACTCGGTCGAAACCTTATTTTGATTTTTTCGTGGAAAAGGGTCTTGAGAAAATGCTCCAATGTTCCTTTCAGATGGGCAAAGGTGATGCCCACATCCACAACAAGTCCTTCAACCTGGTAGAACATCGGAAGATGGGTCGGGTCGGGAGTTTCCCTTCTGTAAACTTTACCCGGGATGATTATTCTGATGGGAGGTTTTCTCTTTTCCATAGCTCGAATCTGCACAGGGGATGTATGTGTCCTAAGGAGTAGGTCATCTGTTATGTACAGAGTATCCCAGTCATCTCGAGCAGGGTGATGAGGGGGGAAATTTAAAGCTTCGAAATTATAGTAATCAGTTTCTATTTCAGGGCCATCTTCGATGGAAAATCCCATGGCTATGAAGATATTTTCTATCTCCTGCTGGAAGAGCGCGACAGGATGTGGGGATCCCCAATATTCTTTATCCCCAGGGAGGGTAAGGTCAATCCTCTCCTTGCTCACGCTTGGTTTAGGAACCGCAATCTTTTTCTTGAGGCTCTCAACTTTTTGTTCCACCTGCTTTTTCAGCTCATTGATCATCTGGCCAGCCTCAGCTTTCTCTTCTGGCTTGAGTGTCTTAAGCTCTTCAAAAAGAAGCTTCAGCTCTCCTCGTTTTCGACTCATGAATGTATTACGAACTTCCTGGAGGGACTTTTCATCCTTAGCTCGAGCCAGCGCCTTTTCAAATCTTTTTTGGTGTTCTTCTATTTTTGCCTTAAAATCTTTCATATTTATGCACTCATTTCCTTAAAAAAGGGGACAGGCTACTTTTTTTATCATGTTCTTTCCAATAAAGTGGCTGCATCCTTTTTAAAATAAAGGGAACAATCCCCATTTTCTTTGCCATTTTTTCCTTTTTTTCGAAGAAAGGGAGTAGTCCACCCTGAAAAAGTAGCCTGTCCCCTTTTTTCTTTTTTTTCTTTTTTCTTTTTTTTCCCTTTTTCTTATCTTGCATCCTTTACTTTCTGGGCTATCTCCAAAAAAGTCTGGGGAGAGTTGACGGCCAAATCTGCCAAGATCTTCCTATCGAGCTCGATATTCAGCTCTTTCAAGCCGTGGATAAAGCGGCTATAAGAAAGACCATTGTTTTCTGCCGCAGCCTTGATGCGAATAATCCACAGCCGCCTGAAATCTCTCTTGCGGGTTCTTCTATCCCTGTAGGCATAAAGAAGAGCCCTCTCTACTGCTTCTTTAGCTGTGCGGTAGTTACGGCTCCGAGCACCCCAATAACCTTTGGCCAATTTTAAAATCTTTGACCTTCTTTCCCTTTTTCTAGTGCCTCTTCTTACTCTGGGCATTTTCTTCTCCTTGCAGTTTAAATCAGTTTTGTTTCAGAGAGTCTGTTCTCTAAGATTCGTAGGGAAGCATCCTCTTGATTTTGCTTCGATCTGAATTTTTAATAAGGTCTTTTTTCCCTAACTTCCTTTTCCTTTTTGCTGACTTCTTGGTGAGAAGATGGCTTTTATAAGCCTTATTATGTACTATCTTCTTTTTTCCTGTTACTTTGAACCTTTTTTTGGCTCCCTTGTGCGTTTTCAGTTTTGGCATCTTTTCCTCCTGTCTTTACGGGGCATAGCAGAGCTGAAACAGCCCAGCTTTGTCGTCGAATATCTCCATCTTGAAATCCGATTTCTTTAGTATCTTCGAAAACCCTGTCTAAAACCTGGATGGCCAACTCGGGCTTGGCTTTCTCTCTTCCTCTCATCATGACCCTTATTTTAACCTTATTGCCATCGTTCAGGAATCTCTGGATATGCCGCATCTTGAAATTGTAATCATGAATACTGATTTTGGGCCTGAATTGGATCTCTTTGACTTGAATCTGCTTCTGATGTTTCTTTGCCTCATGTTCTTTTTTATGTAATTCATACAGAAACTTGCCATAATCCATAATTCGACATACTGGGGGATCTGCCTTAGGGGCAATCTCGACTAAATCCAAGCCTTTCTCTTTGGCAATAGATATGGCCTCCGCCAAAGGCAGAATCCCGACTTGTTTTTTATCCTCATCAATCATCCTGACTTCTTTCGCCTGTATCATCTCGTTTATCCTATGCGGCTTTCTGGTCCTTCTTCCTGGATAAAATGTGCGCCTTCTAATGATTGACCTCCTTTAAAGATTCACGGTTAAGTTTCTATTTTTATCCAATTCCTTTACTTTTTCAAGGAATTCGTTTATGACTACTTCCCCTCGATCGCCCTTGGTATGAATTCTTAGGGAAGCTGTTCCCTGAGTAACCTCTTTATCCCCCACAATAAGAATCAGAGGAATCTTATGCATCTCTGCATCCCTTATTTTATAGCTTATTTTTTCCCGGCGAAGGTCTGCATGTGACCGTAATCCATTCTCTTTGAATTTCTTATCCAAAGAAATCGCATAATCATTATGCCTCTCTGCAACAGGGATAATAATTACCTGAACAGGAGCAAGCCAGACCGGGAAATTTCCGTTGTAGTGTTCGATCAAGACGCCAAAGAATCTTTCGAGTGAGCCCAGGATTGCCCTGTGAATCAGAAAAGGTCTGTGGCGTTTTCCGTCTTCGCCCACATAATGCAGATCAAACCTTTCAGCAAGATTAAAATCAAGCTGGATGGTGGTGCACTGCCAGGCTCTCCGTAAAGCATCTTTTATTTTTATATCTATCTTAGGTCCGTAAAAAACTCCTGCTCCCTCATCCACCTGAAAATCAAGCTTTGCGGCCTTCAGGGCCTTCTCCAGAGCTTGAGTAGCTCTTTCCCAATCCTCAACCTTTCCTACATATTTTTCAGGAATGGTGGAAAGGAAGATTTCATACTCTTTAAACCCAAATGTTTTCAAAAATCGCAAAGCCAGGAAAATGACACGCTTTATCTCTTCTTCAAGTTGATCAGCTCGGCAGAAGACATGAGCATCATCCTGGGTAAATCCTCTGACTCGCATGAGTCCGTGGAGAACTCCACTCCTCTCGTAGCGATAGACTGTCCCCAGTTCCGCCCATCGTATGGGCAGATCGCGATAGCTTCGCTGTTTGGAGTTAAAAACCATGATATGGAAAGGGCAATTCATGGGTTTAAGCTCATACTCGACTGCATCGCTCTGGACTGGCGGGTACATGGCATCATAAAACTCAGTGTGCCCGCTTTTCCTCCAAACATCAAGCCTGGCCAAGTGGGGAGTGTAGAGAAAATCATACCCATCCTTAAGGTGCTCTTCCCTCCAATAGGACTCGATAACGTGCCTGATAGCGGCTCCTTTGGGATGCCAGAGAATCAACCCAGCTCCCAAATCCTCGTTGAAACTGAAAAGATCCAGTTCAGTGCCGAGCTTCCTGTGGTCTCTCTTTTTGGCTTCTTCCAGGAGAGCGAGATAATCCTTTAAGTCCTTCTTCGTAAAAAAAACAGTCCCATAGATTCTTTGAAGCTGCTGCCCCTGCTCGTCTCCTTTCCAGTAAGCACCTGATACAGAAAGAAGCTTAAAGTGTTTGATATGGCCTGAAGAGGAGACATGGGGACCTAGACAGAAATCTATAAAACTTCCCTGTTCATAGCAGGTTACATCTTTGTCGCCTTTTTCCCGTATGAGTTCTACTTTCAGCTCCTGGCCCTGTTCCTTGAAAAGACGAAGAGCTTCTTTCTTAGGAAGGATTCGTTTTTTGATGGGAATATCCTCCTTAGAGAGCTCCCTCATTCTTTTTTCGATGGCTGAAAGGTCCTCTGGAGTAAAGGGCTTATCTCTTAAAAAATCATAGAAAAAACCATCTTCTACTGCCGGTCCAATCCCTGTTTGAGTCTTCGGAAAAAGATCAAGAACAGCGTGGGCCATAAGATGGGCAGCGCTGTGCCTCAAGGTGTCCAGAGTTTCATCAGAGCCTTCGTAAATCAACTAAATCTCCGTATCTTAAAAAAAATGGGGACAGGTCCCAATTTTCTATCTTTTTCATTTTCTTATTTTTGAAAAGAAAAGGGAAACGTTCCAATTTCTTTTCTTTTTCTTTCCACTATCTGCTTGTCAATCCTAGCGAAGAGGGATTCATGAGTTAGGTTGAGACGGGGGACTAAATCGGAAGGTATGGCGCCTTTCTTAATCGAAAATATGGACCCTTCTGCCCTAACTTTAACCGATTCAACCATCAAAATCTATCTGTATCCAACATGGGAGGCGAAGCAACTTATCTCTTCTACTCTTCCTCATGAATACGCACTCCTTATAATTGGTAGGCGCGGAGGGTATCGAACCCTCGACCTCTTCCGCGTCAAGGAAGCACTCTCCCACTGAGCTACGCGCCTATTCCTTTCAAGCTGTATATATACTAAATAATTTACTCTATTAGTGTCAATAGTACCTGGAGAACAGCTTGGGGCTAACCCCGACGAAATTAGACAATTATGGCTCATTTCTTTAGAATAAAAGCGAGGAATATCCCTTAAGGAAAGAAAGAATGATTGGAATTATGGCCGATTCTCACGATAATTTGCAGTCTATCAGGCTGGCAGTCCGTTTGTTCAAAGAAGCAGGATGTAACCTTGTTATTCATGCCGGCGACTTTATCGCACCCTTTGCTGCTCGAGAGCTGGGAAACCTAGGCTGTCCGGTGAAAGCTGTTTTTGGGAACTGTGATGGAGAAAAAAAAGGACTGGAGAAAGTTTTCCTTTCTTTTGGGGAGATAAAAAAAGCTCCTCTTGCCTTCAATCATGAAAACCTCAATTTCCTGGTAACCCATATTCCTGAGGACCTGGGTTCTTATCCTTCCTCTGAGAAAAACGACGTTATCATTTTTGCCCATACCCACAAACCAGAGGTAAAACGTGAGAAAAACACCCTGCTCATCAACCCGGGAGAAGCTGGAGGATGGGTTTCTGGAAAAAGCACAGTGGCTCTTTTGGGCTCAGAAAATTTATCCGTAGATATCATCACATTATGAGGTAAAAATGCCTCGACAAATAAACAGACGTCAAAAGCCAGCCTGGCAAAAACTCCGAAAGCGTTATCAGGCTCCTCCTAAATCTTGGACACCCAAAGGAAGGAAAAAAGGACCGAGTAGAAAAAAGTAGCCTGCCGTGCCAGCTCAATAATTTTAAAACAGGAAAAAAGGGGGCTATCCCCTTTTTCTGTTTACTTCCTTTTATTCAGATTACTTAAGTTTTTAGGTCTGACCATTGTCAATTTTCACAGCTTAATCCCATTGTTTGCATAATTTTGAGGCCTGTATTATACTTAATTTCCTTTTTTTAAGGAGTTATATGCATGAAAAAAGTCCTCATAATGGGAGCAGCGGGAAGAGATTTCCACAACTTCAATGTTTATTTTAGAGACAAGGAAGAATACCGGGTTGTGGCTTTCACCGCAACCCAGATCCCTGATATCGAGGATAGGAAATACCCTACTGCTCTTGCTGGAAAGCTCTACCCAGACGGAATCCCTATCTACCCTGAGGAAGAGTTTTCTTCGCTAATAGGCAAAAACGAAATCTCAGAGGTTTTTTTCTCTTATAGCGATGTTTCTCATGAATATATCATGCACAAGGCATCACAAGTGTTAGCCTCAGGAGCAAATTTTACTCTCCTCGGCCCCAGGGATACGATGATAAAAAGCAAACTCCCTGTTATATCGGTCTGTGCTGTACGGACTGGATGTGGAAAAAGCCAGACAAGTCGAAAAATCGCCCTCCTCCTCAAAGAAAAAGGAAGAAGGGCTGTCGTCATCCGCCATCCTATGCCTTATGGAGACCTAGCCAAACAGAGAGTCCAGCGCTTTGCCACCTACGAGGATATGATTAAGCAAGAATGCACCATTGAGGAAATGGAAGAATACGAGCCCCATATCAATAATGGTATTGTAGTCTATGCCGGCGTGGATTATGGGGCCATCCTGGAAGAGGCTCAAAAAGAAGCAGATATCATTCTTTGGGACGGAGGGAACAACGATTTTTCCTTCTATAAGGCGGATTTAGAGATTGTAGTTGTGGACCCTCACCGGCCAGGGCATGAACTCAGGTATCATCCTGGTGAGACGAATTTTAGAAGAGCCCAGGTTCTCGTGATCAACAAGATAGATAGTGCTGAAAAAGAAAAATTAGACGAGCTTCTCCGAAACATCAAAGAATTCAATCCCGAAGCAGCCATAATTCGTGCCAACTCCAAGATAATTGTTCCAGAAGGAAAGGATATTTCTGGGAAGACAGTCCTGGTTATCGAGGATGGACCAACGCTGACTCATGGTGAAATGCCTTACGGTGCAGGAATGCTCGCTGCCCAAAAATATGGTGCTTCAATAATTGTGGACCCCAGGTCTTTTGCCGTGGGAAGCATTAAGTCAACATACAAAAAATACACTCATCTGGACAGAATCCTTCCAGCCTTGGGCTACGGAAAAAAGCAATTGGCTGAGCTTACTCAAACTATTGATAAAGCAGACTGCGACCTCGTAGTAAGCGCGACTCCCATTGATCTCGGCCGGCTAATCAAAACAAACAAAAGAATTCTGCGGGTCACATATGAGCTAGAAGAAATCGGATCTCCTGACCTCAGGGAGGTTCTGCGAGAATTCTGATGAAACGAAAAATTGCTCTTATAGCCTTTGGAGGAAATGCTATCCTCCCAGAAACTCAGAGAGGACTCCAATCAGAGCAGATCAATAATGCTCAAAAAGCAGCTCGTCTCATGATTCATGTAGTGAAAAAAGGCTATGATCTAATCCTTGTTCACGGCAACGGGCCTCAAGTCG
>JABAOF010002192.1_pt2 | contig 11447 bp, 7 predicted proteins | sample 7062171 | NCBI WGS metagenome assembly JABAOF01 (sample SAMN14538628, study PRJNA623070) | marine sediment metagenome | biome: marine biome [ENVO:00000428]; feature: marine pelagic biome [ENVO:01000023]; material: deep marine sediment [ENVO:00002113] | place: India: Gulf of Khambhat ... | reverse complement strand
CTGCTTTACATCCACAGCGCCATTAGCCGGATTCGGATTCCCGACGGCACCCTCAGTAGTAAAGCTCCAGACGTGGCCTTTATACGTCTCGACAATATCAAACTCATCGACCCGCCAGTAGTAGGTCTGAGCCAATTTAAGTGTGCCGGGGTCATAGGTCGTAACTCCCTGGGGAAGTCCACCAGCGGCGTTGTTCACATCGTCAAAATTGTCTCCGAAATATACGGTGTGCAGTTTAGAACCGAAACCTGCCGTCCAGCTAAGGTCTGCATCCGGGTCTACAGACATCGCAGCATCAACTGGATTGGGAAAGTATGCAGTCTTGGGAGGAATACTAAAGCTCCAGATATCGCCTTTCCAGGGACTGTTCGGCTCAGCGTCATTTACCTCATCGATTCGCCAGTAGTAAGTCGTTCCCGGAATCAGGCCATCCGGATAAGGAAATCCGGGAAAGCCGGTTACTAAGAACGTCGCAGCTTGGTTACCTCTAAATGCGCCTTCAGTACCGTCGTTCACATCGTCGAAATTATCACCTAAATACACATCATGCGAAACGGCTGACGTTCCCGGCTTCCAGGAAATGGTTACCCATGTATCCTCATGAATGGCACCATCAGCCGGATCGGGACTAAAGGCAGTTGGAAATATACCTAACATAATAGTCTGAATCTCAGCCTGTGTCAGGGCACGGTTGTAGATCCGCGCTTCGTCTATGGTACCGACAAAGGTTTCGTTGTTGGTAGAATCAACGCAACCGATCGTCACGGGGGTATCATTAGCGCTTTCCCTGAAAGTAATATTCCCAGTTGAAACTTCCTCACTATTTATATACTGTACCGCAGTACCATTATCCCAAGTCAGGGCTACGTGAGTCCACTCATTCGCATAGGGCTCAAGGAACGTATTGCCCCACCACAAACCCGTGCCCCCTCCACTAAAATCGGCTCGAAACAAGAGAGCATTAGCCGGCGTGGCCTCCCAGAACCACTTGATAGTGTCGCCAGTAGTAGTCCAGCCGAGACGTTTACCGATAATGCCCTGGTGCTCGATAGTATGACCCTGACCCTCCCAGTAGATCCAGGCGGCCAGCGTCATGGCGTTGGTACCTGCCGAGGGATCAAGGGGACCGACGACGATTCTTTCACCGGCCGTGTCAAAACGCACAGCACCGCCTTTGTAGCCGGGCACCCACTCTACGGCGCCATTAAACGTTCCATCATTCCCGTTTCCCGTGATGTCGGAGGCCTCGGTTCCTTGGCCTTCATCGAATGGCCAATAGCCAATCAATTCCGCCAGAACTGAATCTGTGCAGATGCCTAATACCAACAACATGATAACAAACCATTTCATTTTTCGAAACATGATATGACCTCCTGCAAAAAAGGTTACGATAACAAATACCATTTCACGGCTTTGGGGAGCAGAAACTGCAAACACCCTCATACACCGGCACAAGCTTCACTAATATTATCTATACCAAATTATCTACTTTCACGTCAAGTAAAATCCCTTGATAATACTGGTAAGCACACTTCTTGGGGTCCTTATGACACACCCTATAATTGTTATGAGAACACCAGAACGTGAGAAGCTTTTGGACCAGCTCCACCAGCAAATCATAGCGGATGGGCCGCGCCCTAAGCACTCCTAAAATGGCCCCATTTTCGCGAGTTGTAAAATGCCAGAATTCTTCGAAAAGTCACCTCTTTCAGGAGCTAAAAAACACCCTGATTTCCAGGTGACAGTTTGTCTCTAAAATGTCTCCACAAATGTCAAATTTGATGATTGCTGGAAGTACTGAACCCCAAATTTTTGCCAAAAAATCAAATATTTTTTTAGGATTTTTCATAAATATCGGATTAAGTAGACGGAGGAAATAAGTGTATCAATCGTATAATTCTTTTGGGGATACTATACTACAGCGTGTAGGAGAGCTGTTTATTAAGGTATATGGGAAATTTCAGTTATTGACAAAATATCACTTGTCCAAAACGGTTGCATTAACCCAGGAACTGGGTTATAATGATAGCTGACAAACACAGTCCCCGGGAGGACGTACATGCGCAGACGAAAAGGCTTTACTTTAATAGAGCTTCTGGTAGTAATTGCTATTATCGCATTATTGATGGCAATACTGATGCCGTCACTTCAACGGGTAAAGCATCAGGCAAACGCTGTTGCCTGTCAGTCGAACCTGCGCCAATGGGGCCTTTATTTTTCCTTTTACACAGAAGAGAACAACGGCTACTTCCACGAAGGTTGGAACTCCAGTGGTGAGCGCGACGCCAGCTGGATGACTGTGCTCCGGCCGTACTACATCAACAATCAGATACTCTGCTGCTGCCCGACGGCCACGAAACCTTTCGAGCAAGGCTACCAGGTTCCATTTGCAGCCTGGACCAACGATCTCGACGAGTATGGCAGCTATGGAATCAATATATGGGCAACTAATCCGCAGCGAGGAAAGGAAGGTGGTAAACCGGCTGAATTCTACTGGAGGAGCCGCGACATCAAAGGTGCAGCTAACATACCGCTGTTCGCCGATGACCTGCATTGGGATACCCGGCCACATCACACTGACGAACCTCCGCTATTTCAGGGTCAGAGAGACGACTGGACTACTAATGCCATGAAAATGTTCTGCATGAACCGACACAGTGGATTTGTGAATGGCGCATTTGTGGATTTCTCTGCCAGAAAGATAGGACTAAAGGAGTTGTGGATCTTGAAATGGCATCGTCAGTATGACATAACAGGCCCCTGGACCCAGGCTGGCCTCGTCCAGCCATCTGACTGGCCACAGTGGATGAGAAGGTTTAAAGACTACTAAGAAAATGACCGCACCACAAAGCCAGTACATATCGAGCGCACTTGATATCTATGTGTATAACACACTTCATTACGAAAAAAATATAAGAGGTCTATAGCTGACCATTTACCTTTCCTTAAGCCTTGCATACCTCGTTACCTCAATACGCATTAAGTTCCATTTTGGGCTGGTGGCTAATTTTTGACCAGCCTGGATTGTCCAGCTTGCCCACATCAACCTCAAATTAAGACCTTTGCCTTGCTAAGTCTCAGCGATAGGATTCTCATTGTTGAGAATTCCGAGCTAATCATTTCTCCTCATAAATGATATATCTCAACGAGGATGCCTCAAAGTAAGAAGTGAGGTAACAGAGATTTTAGGATTTGACTTTGAGCTACTCATAGGTAGCCGATACGTCCTTCTATCGATGTTCCCTTGATAGATCGGCTAGACCGCGAGCACTTGGCTTTACGGTAAGAACTTCTTCGGCGCCGCAAGCTTTTCGGGTAGGTAGTGCTCGATTACGTAGTTGAGATCGTGCACCGCAAAAGCCTGTTGCTCGGCCCTGATCCCCATATCGAGCAACTGCTGGATTGCGTCCTGCCAAGGCTTGTAGTGCTGCACAAAGGGGTCGTTTTTGAGGGCATCTCGAGCCCGTTTGATATCGACCTCCTTGAGCGGGTGAGTGGGTAGCTTGTAGTCGATGATGTCCTGGGGCGTGACGCCGAGGAACTTGGCATTGGGTGCGCAAAAGTATCGGTTGATATGCGCCGCGTTACCCGATCCAACCTTCAGCGTGCGGTAGATATTAAACATGCCGTAGGGATCACAATCCACAAACGCATACACAGGCAGATTTAACTCGTCGGTCAAACGCCGGATAAAACGCCGGCAGGCACGTGTAGGCACACCACCCATAGAAACAAGAATGCAGTTGGCCTTACGCCAATAGCCGTGCTTGACCAGACGTTGAAACATACCCGCAGTCTCAATGGCGAGTAAAAATTTGGCTTTTGTCTCAAACTTCAAATGCTCCACGGAGATCGGTATCGAATATGCTCCCGAACCGAATTTTGTGCAGTCAATACGCAACTTTTTGCCTGTATCTGAGTCGCGGTCGATGACAACAAGCTTGCCAGCGACTTCACCTCCCTTTTCCTCGGGAATGAATCCAAGCTGCTCGCGGTTAACCTCGAATAGTGCTTCTATGTCGTCAATCACAGTGTCCGATTCAGGTTGCTCGTCGAAGCGTGCATCATCCCAGTTCTTGGACACGTAGTATGCCTCACGTTTAGTCATGATTTCGTCGTCTTCGATGAGGACCTTGGCCTGGGACATCATCCGTAATGTCTGGGCAAAAGTCTTGACTGTAGCGACAGTGAGCGTGCGTGTCTTCTTCTTGCCCTTGAGTTCCAGGAAGCCTCTCTTCGGGCGGTACTTCACATTGCTGAGTGAACGCAGTGGGAATGACAGGGTGGGTTTGCTCCGGCTCTGTATCTTGGAGCGAACCGAAGTAGCGGTTTGTTGTATCCGATTGGCAATCTTGCTCACGAACGGCTCCTTTCGAGGATATCTGTTAACTGTCTCACCATAGTTTTCTCTTGGCGATCGGAGAGTTCCAACATTTCCCGCAACGCGATGGCGATATGTGGGATGTATTTCTGGATAAAGGCTTTTTTACGCTCGGATTCAGCAGCCTTGCGCCGGCGTCGGATGAACTTGGCCAATTTGCGGCCACACTCTTGTAGAGCGAGTCGGATATCCTTGATGATCTCTGGATAATGGGCAATGGCCTCTTTGCTTTCCGATGTGAAGGGCACCCACACCGAAGCCATATGAACCATAATGACTAGTGGCCCGGTCGGCAGCGCTCCTGCAGACTGCTGTAGTGCATAATTGCGCCAATCCGTATTGAGCACCGAGTGGGTTATTGCGCAGGCCGATTGCTGGTAGAGCAAGGGTACTCGGTTGGCATAACGCAACACGCGAGCTAGGCCGTCAGCCTTCAGGGAACCACCATACGCCAGGCCCGCCTCTATCTGAAAAGGATTGCCACGATAAACGGCTGGTGGTCGTGTGACTGCAGTGAAGAAATCAGCTTTAATCTGCTTTTTCAGACCGGCCAGGATCAGTTCGTCACCAATTGGGGCGAGACAGTCGGTGGGCGGATTCATTATCCTGGTATGTTTAATGGCGTTAAGAAGATGGTCGGCCTCTTGTCTGGCAATGCGCGATGGACGAGAGCGCTCAGACACTTTTGCCTTCTCACAAATCATTTTTGCCACCCGGGTACTAACGCGAGAGAAATCGGAATGGAGAAATGACTGTAGAGTGCGCGCCTTAGTATCGTGGAGCATCTTGATAAGTATGCCCACTTCAACACCATAAGGGTGAGGTTTTATCTCTCTTGTCTGTTTGGGCAACTGTCTTGACGCACGTTTATATACCTTTGCATCACCATCAGGCGTTACGAACCTAAGTGAGACATGAGGATTAGCAATAGCTGTCTGCTCAAGATATTCTTCTACAGACTGGCGCCCCTTCTGAAACTTTGCCTCCAACTCGATCACCACTTTAGTGCCCCGTTGGACCGCCCACTTTACAGTCTCATCTACAATGATGCGCGGCTCGTTCTTTTTGGCATCGATCTCAAGTTTGTAGTGATGCGCAGGGTGGTCGCGAGATATCTTTGATGTGATGGCAATGGGTTTGCCAGTTGTGAGTTGCCCATACATACCAGCTGCGGATATACCGATGCCCTGCTGGCCCCGAGACATTTTGAGCCGGTGAAACTTCGAGCCGTAAAGCAGTTTGGCGAAGATTTTGGGGATCTGTTTCCTGAGTATACCTGGCCCATTGTCTTCGATGGTGACTAGAAAACGGTTTTCTTCCTTCGCAGGAGCGATGATAATTTTGACATCGGGCAGTACGCCCGCTTCTTCACACGCGTCTAAGGAGTTGTCGACTCCTTCCTTTATGGTTGTTAGCAATGCCTTGCGAGGATTGTCGAATCCAAGGAGGTGACGGTTTTTCATGAAGAATTCTGCAACTGATATCTCACGCTGTCCCAGGGCCATATCTTCGGCGGTGGAGTGACTAGGAAGTTCCTTCTTGGGAGTTTCTTCGACCGCCTTCTTGGTTGTTTTTGCTACCTTAAGCTTATTCTGCTTTGAAGCGCGGCGTTTCTTCTTCCCAACCTTTATGACGACTTTAGTCTTCTTCTTTGCCCCCGCCTTCCTGGCTTTTCCCATAGATTCGATCCTTCATTACAATGTTTGGGCCGGGCCACACGACATAACTAAATGTCGCGCTCTAGACATATAGAGACCTGACCTTTTCAGTAATACCTGATGATAATGAAAAGGAGCATATGTGTCAAGTTTGCAGTAACTATTTGTTCGTATATCGTAGGCTTGTCTTTTCGAATAAGAATCACGCTACAGAGGGATGATGGTACAGAAGGCAACCGGACCTTATTGCAGAGAAAACAACAAAGTATTTGATCAAAAGCATCTTGTCTGTTAGGCTATTCTGTGTTCTCGTTTGAGCGTTACTAACGTTATATTAAATCATTCTGGAGTTAGCCTATGTCAACGACCACAAAGAAAGAACTTATCGACAGAATTGCTGAAAATACTCAGGCTAAGCGTGTGTCGGTTAACACTACAGTTCAGAATTTCCTCGACGAGGTCATTTCCGAACTTGCCAAGGGCAACCGCTTGGAGTTCCGTGACTTTGGTGTTTTTGAAACTAAAACGCGGGCAGCCAGAACAGCACAGAATCCGAAAACTCTGGGACAAGTTCATGTTCCAGCCAAGCGAGTAGTAAAGTTCAAGGCGGGTCAGTTGATGAGGCAAAAGCTGAATGGTCGCAAGGCAAGAATTTAGCAGTCACTCCGAGACGTCTGCTCAAATTTCATGGACCAGTCTCACCAGGGTCGACTCTATCTTGAACGGATCACGGGCCGTAAGGTAAAGACAGATCCATAGAAATGTACAGGAATAAAAGATACCGATTATGTTACAGGGACTCTTACGAACGATTAGCACTGATCAGATGGAGCAAATCCATCATGCGGTGCTGCACGTCTTGGAAAAAACCGGCCTGCAGATTCGGGGACGGTTTCTATTGGAAGCGTTGGCCGACGCTGGATGTCGAGTGGATTTTGACAAACACCGGGCCTGGTTTAATCCGGACCTGGTAGAACGTCAAATCGGGGCCCAAAAAGACCGCTACCAAAAGGTACGATCGTCCCTGTGGTATCCGTTTTGCAGTCGACTACCGGACCACGATGTGGCCTGGCCGGATGAATTTACGTTAGACTATGGCTTTGGTACGCCCTTTATCTATGACTATCCTTCAGGAACGTACCGCAAGCCCACGGCCCAAGACCAGATCGATATGATCAAACTGGGCCAGGCCATTCCGGAGGTCAAGGCCGTGAATGCCCCATTTGTCTGCGGCGACTTTGACAGCCGTATGGAGAGTCTCGAATCTGCACGCCTGCTGTTACTACATACGGATAAGCCCGGGTGGGTGGCAACCACATGCGGGCAGGAGGTCAAGTATCTGGTCGAACTAGCCCAACTGGCTGCCGATCAGAACAGCAGTGCGGTTCCATCTGAGCCGGCGATTTTTGTGAATGCATATTGCACTACGTCACCGCTCAAACTGGATACGCGTTCCTGTGATGTCTTGGCCGAGGCTCTAAAATACAAGTTTCCGGTAAACTTCGCAACTATGCCCATCCTGGGTGGCACCACCCCCGTGACACCCGCGGGCAGCGTGGTGGTGGCAGCAGCGGAACTGCTGGGGTGTATCACCGCAATGAGTCTGATTGACCCCGAGATCATGGTCTACACCACGAGTATTGCTGCCGTCTTGGACATGAGAACTACCCAGGTCTGTTATGCTGTACCCCAGGCAATTCTGACCGATGTGGCCCTACATCAGTTGTTCCGGACCAAGTACGGCCTCGTGCTCAACGTGGAACCCGCGTATGTAGAGGCCAAGTGCCCGGGTATCCAGGCGGCCTTGCTTAAGACCTATCGGCAGATGGCCTTTGCCGCAACGGTCAGTGCCTCTCTACCCATTGGACTGCTCGACAGCGCGTCGACCTTTTCCCCAACCCAGGCCATGATCGATCGTGACATCAACCTGGCACAGCACCAGTTTGCCCAGGGCATTGAGGTCAATCCCGAGACCATGTGTGTGCACCTCATTAACAAGATGGAATTCTGCGAAAAGAGTGCGTATATCCAGACAGACCATACCCTCAGGCACTTCCGGGATCTGCTGTGGGACTCCCCGCTTCTGGATCGAACCACCAAGCAAGAACGTGCTTACCCACCCGGTCGGGAAGATGAGGCACTCCTGCAAAAAGCCGACCAGGCCTGGCGGAAGTTGGTGGAAACTGCCCGGCCTGTAGAGCGTGACGAGCGTTTACGCCGTGAACTGAATCGTGTTGTGGAGGCAGCGCGCCGAGAACTGATAGTGTAAACAGGAACAGAAATATATACATTAAACATGATTGAGGTTTAACCATGGAATTTGACCACGTAGGCATCATCACCACCGAAAAGAAACCCGGCGAGGTTTTTGTGGAGGCCACGCGCGTATGGATCACTAATTGTGAAGACCATCCTTACCGTGTGGAGTGGCTGCGTTTCGAGCCCGACAGCCCCGTTACCGGCCCCCTGCGCGAGATTCCACATATCGGCTATCGCGTGGACAGCGTAGAAGCCATCACCGAGGTCTCCCGAGGCATGAAAGTCTTACTCGAGCCCTTTGATGCTGGCTTTGCCGTGGCTGGGTTCTACCAGACCCCTGACGGCGCAGTTGTCGAGTTCGTCACGTACAAGGACGAACCTTCGCCTTGGTCGTGCGCTCGCACGTGATGATGTATGCATTGTGAATAAGGAAAACTCTGTTGCAGAGTGTGAATCGCCAGAGCTTCAAACATAATGTGTGATTATCAAGATGGCATCGAACCGCTGCAACACTGCTGACCTTCCATCGAAGGTGTTTTGGAAAATCTTTTCACATACTCAATGATTATTGATTTTGCAGAGGCTTCCCACTAATTGCAAAATGCCAGAATTCCTCAAAAAGTCACTCCTTTCAGGAGCTGGAAAACACCTTGACTACAAGGTGACATCGTCACTCCGTTTTGTCACAACAAATGTTGATTTTGCCTATATCGAGTCCGAATAAATTTCAATTTTTTGAGAAAATACGAATATTTTTCTACAATTTTCATTGTGAAATCGGAAGGTGTATACGGAGGAAAAGAAATGTATCAATCATATCATTCTTTTTAGGATACGACCAGTAGTGATGCGTTATCACTTGACTACGCAGACGCAGAACAATTTAGCCTTCATGCCCCTGCGGTTTATCTCGCTTTTTCCTCTCCCTCCGCATCGCAGGGGCTTTTCTGTTTGTTTTATTATGACAGAGTGTGTTATAATGATGCTAATCATACAAGAGTGTCTCTGCGAAGTGTAAATGGGAAATCCCAGTTCAACAATTTTTGAGAGGAGATAAGCGATGAAAAAGATTATCCCTGGTTTTAAGAACGTATCGCTATCGGTACTGGCACTAATACTTATGTTGGTATATCCGGCTTCGGCATTTGAAGACAATCCTAATCTTGTCAGCTACTGGAAACTAAACGGTGACGCCAACGATACCACCGGCAGCAACCACGGCACTCTCATCGGCGATCCGACCTGGGTGAACGACCCGAATCGCGGCTGGTGCCTGAGCTTCGACGGCGACGGCGACTATGTCGATGTCGGCGATGATCCATCCCTTACGTTCACCGAAGAAATCACAGTCTCTTGCTGGATAAAGGTCCACATGTTCGACAGAAATTGGAATGCTATCATTACCAAAGGGGACGACTGGATTCTGGCCAGGACACGCGACGATAATCGAGTCGCATTTCTTTGTCTTGGCCTTACAGGAGGGGGGTGGCCGGAAGTGTATAGTGACGACGTGAACGACGAGAACTGGCATCACATCGCCGGTGTGTATGACGGCTCAAAACTCTATATGTATCAAGACGGTCTTAACGTCGATTCCAAATCGCTTCGGGGCAGTATCAACAGCAATTGGAGCCGGGTTCTTATCGGCGAAAACGGACAAGCTCCAAACCGCTACTGGAACGGCCTCATCGACGAGGTGCGTATCTACAGCCGGGCGCTGACTGCCGAGGAAATTAGCGTTTTCGCCAAGCCAGAGCCTCCTACCTCACTTCCACCACCCCCTGCTCCCAACGACGTTACGGCCACCGGTTATGACAGCCGGATCGACCTCAGATGGCAGTTTGATACAGATCCCAATTTGGAGGGCTACAACATCTATCGTGCCGATTCCGAGGAGGGCCCCTTTACCAAGCTCAATGATTCGGTACATACGGTCTATGTGTATAGCGACTTCTTGGGTTCCAATGACCAGACGTGCTATTATTATGTAAAGTCTGTTTCCATACTTGACGGTGGGGAATCTGAGCCCTCAAATATTGCTTCGGCTACCTCTTATGCGATGACAGATGAGCAGCTTCTGACTTCGGTGCAGGAAGCTGTCTTCAGGTACTTCTGGGATTACGGCCATCCTGTCAGCGGACTGGCAAGAGAAGGATATGAATTCGGTCACAGCACCGACACCTGCACATCCGGCGGTACGGGTATGGCCTTGATGGTGATGTGTATCGGGGCCGAGCGAGGATTCGTCACTCGCGCCCAGGCCGCCGACCGCGTTCTGCAGATTCTGACCTTCCTTGAGGAAGAGGCGAGCCGTTACCATGGCGCCTGGTCGCACTGGATCAACGGCGCCACGGGCGAGACAGAGACCTTCGGCATGTATGATGACGGTGGAGACCTGGTCGAGACCGCATACTTAGTACAGGGTATGCTCACGGTGCGGCAATACTTCGATGATTCGAACGACCCTGTGGAGACGGAGATTCGCAGCAGAGCCACCCAAATGTGGGAGCAGGTCGAATGGAATTGGTATCTCCAACATCAGGGCAGTCAAGTGCTTTACTGGCACTGGTCGCCGAATTACGGCTGGCGCATCAACCATGCCATTCTTGGCTACAATGAGTGTATGATCACCTATCTACTGGCGATTGCCTCACCGACGCATCCGATACCGGCCTCTTGTTATTACAACGGCTGGGCAAGTGCCGCCGGCTACGCCAACAGCAATACCTACTACGGCTATAGGCAGTGGGTAGGCCCGGAGAAAGGAGGCCCATTGTTCTTCACCCATTATAGCCACCTGGGCTTTGACCCGCGTAACAAGAGCGATGATTTCTGCGACTATTTCGATAACAGCAGAAATATTTCTCTGATCAACCGCGCCCATTGCATCGAAAATCCTTTCGGACATGTCGGCTACAGCGACCTGGTCTGGGGCTTGACGGCCAGCTTCAATCCGTGGGGCTACAGCGCCCATTCACCGACGAACGATAATGGTACGATTTCTCCTACGGCGGCACTCAGCGCTATACCTTATGTCCCTGAGGAGTCCATGGCGACCTTGAAGGAGCTCTACTACACGTACGGTGCGGATTTATGGGGTCCGTTCGGCTTCTTTGACGCCTTCAATCTATCGCAGAACTGGTTTGCGC
>JABAOF010006592.1_pt2 | contig 11451 bp, 10 predicted proteins | sample 7062171 | NCBI WGS metagenome assembly JABAOF01 (sample SAMN14538628, study PRJNA623070) | marine sediment metagenome | biome: marine biome [ENVO:00000428]; feature: marine pelagic biome [ENVO:01000023]; material: deep marine sediment [ENVO:00002113] | place: India: Gulf of Khambhat ... | reverse complement strand
GTTTACGGTGCTTGTTTTCGCGGCGTTATCATTCGCGCGTGAACGTGAGCTGGGTACATTGGAACAACTTCTTGTGATGCCGTTCTCATCCTTGGAGATTATCGTGGGCAAGTCTATCCCGGCTATTTTGATTGCCTTTATTGATTTCACGGTTATGCTGGGAATTGTGCACATCGCTTTCGAAGTCCCCATACGCGGTTCACTCCTGCTCCTGTTTATGATCGCATTTGGGTATCTCATTGTAGAACTAGGGAAGGGTTTGGTGATTTCAGTAACTTCACGCACACAGCATCAGGCTTTCCTGTCGGTGATGCTGATCGGGATGGTGGACTTCATGTTCACCGGGTATGCTGCACCGGTGGAGTCGATGCCCCGTGTCCTACAAATTTTTGCAAACTTCATCCCGGCGCACCATTGGTTAGCGATCTTGCGAGGGATTCTGCTCAAAGGTGTGGGTCTGGAGGTGCTTTGGCCACATGTGTTGGCTTTGATTGTGTTAGGAGTAGTGATTGGTGGTTTCTCCTTGCGTTTTGTTCGCAGAGCGCTGGCTTAGGAGGTGAGATGGTTACGAACGGACATGCGATCCACGCTCAGGGTTTGTTGAAAAGATTCGGCGATTTCACCGCAGTTTCTGGGATCGACTTTAACGTACGCCACGGGGAGATATTCGGCTTTCTCGGACCAAACGGTTCAGGCAAGACGACCACCATTCGGATGATGCTCGGTTTACTTCAACCTACCGAAGGGACAGTCGAGGTTTTGGGAGTTCCAGTTGCTCACTACCCCGAGCGTATTCGCCCCCGCGTGGGTTATATGTCGCAGCAGTTCAGTCTTTATAATGACTTGAGGGTAATAGAGAACCTACGTTTTTATGGTCAAGTGTATGGTTTGGCAAACGATGAGATGGTGGCAAGGATCAATGATGCCTTACACATGGCGGGTTTGGAGGGCCGGGAGTCGGTTCGAACAAGAGACCTCGCAGGTGGTTGGCGCCAACGCTTGGCGCTCACGGCTGCAATTCTTCATCGACCCGAACTCGTTTTTCTTGATGAACCGACGGCTGGTGTCGATCCTCTCTCGCGAAGAGCATTCTGGGATTTGTTATATGAATTGGCAGCCGAGGGCATCACAATTTTTGTAACCACGCATTACATGGATGAGGCCGAGCATTGTCATCGATTAGCTTTACTGCAGCGTGGCCAGATCATAGCTCGAGGCTCACCAGAGGAAATCAAGCAAAACATTATGCGGGGCCAGGTACTTGAGATCGCGCCCGACAATCCCGGTCGGGCGGTTGGAGCCTTAAGAGCAGCTTCGGAAGCCGGTCGCCTGGCCTTGGAGGAAGTGGCTCTTTATGGGGCATTGGTACATGTTGTCGCGCCTGAGATTGAGAAGCAAATGGCCACAATCGTGGCTGAACTACGAGGCGCAGGGGTTGAATCGGGCGAAATGAATATCATTGAACCTTCATTAGAAGACGTATTTGTAGCTTGTATGCGGTGAACCATTTCCAGTTTGAGCTTCCTGAGAGCTTTAGAATCCCGGGAAGCTGGATCCGAGGTCTCAATGCGTAGATCAACGATTATCGTACTCGCTATTGTCCTGATTATCCTGATCGTGGTCGGGTATTTCGTGTCTGTTCCGGAGGCAGGGCAGCGACTCTTGGAGGATTTGGAGCTCGCCAAACCCACAGCGCGTGGATATTCCGTAATGGGAATGCTCGAGGCACAGATCATCTCCTTGGCTGCTGAAGATGGAGGTCGGGTAAAAGCTTTACCATTTAGTGAGCTCATGAGGGATGACCTTGGATGGCCCGTGGCAATGGGATCTGACGGTGTGATGTGGATGGCCATTGAAGGGGGCGTTTCGCGATTTGATGGTGAGATAAGCGAAACGTATACACTCGAGGATGGCCTAGGCGGCTACGAGGTGGAAGCCATCGCTGTAGACCCTAGCGGAGCAATGTGGTTTGGTACGGAAAACGGTGCTACTTGTTTTGATGGGGATACTTGGGTCAATTACACAACCGAAGACGGTTTAGGAGCGAGTCGAGTCCTTTCTATTGCCGTCACCTCAGAGAGAGAGGTATGGTTCGGCACAGATGGAGGAGGTGTCACTTGGTTTGACGGGGAGAACTGGATCAGCTATACCACAGACGATGGGTTAGCAGGTAACGTTATCCGTTCAATCGTGGTTGACACTGAAGGTAGGGCTTGGTTCGACACCAACGAGGGAGTTTCTCGCTTTGATGGAAAGCATTGGGATGAATTTGCCGTGGATAAGGGGGAGACGATCAAGCAAGGTGAGGTCGTGATTTCCCTCGACACATCGTTCTTAGAAGCTCAGAGGGGCGCGGCCCGTGCACGTTACGAAGCAGCGCTCGCGGGATTGGAGATGCTCGAAGCCGGACCGCGTGATGTAGACCTAGCGGTCGTGCAAGCCGCTGTTATCCAATCGCAGGCAGTGTTGGACGGCGCACTTACGGCGTTAGAAGACGCGAAGGACGCACCGTGGAGGGTAAGGGATGAACAGGTCGCCATTGCTCAAGCAGGAGTTGACCAAGCCCAAGCCGCATTGGAAGCAAGCGAGGTTGTATTGAGGGCTTTAGAGGAAAGTCCGCAGGAAGACGATGTAAACACCGCCCGTGCAGCTGTCGATGCTGCGGCAGCCGAACTGGCCCAATTTGAGGATCGAATCTCACGCGCTGAGATCCGATCACCGATTGATGGTGTGCTGCTCGAACGAATATTCCTACCTGGTGAATTGGTGATGCCCGGCTGGCCAGTTGCTACTGTCGCTGACTTGAGTCAACTTGAGGTATCCGTATATTTACCTGAGGCGGACTTGGGTTGGGCGAATGTGGGAGACCTCGTGCAGGTACGAGTAGATGCTTACCCGGAGAGGAACTTTCCCGGTTTAATCATCCACATATCTGATCAAGCTGAGTTTACGCCGCGCAATGTTCAGACGCCGGAAGAGCGAGTGATCTTGGTATACAAAGTTCGGGTCCTCGTGCCAAACCCAGGTAGAGCATTGAAACCAGGTTTACCGGCGGATGTCACTTTCGGAGTAAGTCCATGATCTCAAGATCTGAAATCAAATTCCTCGTCTTATTCATAATATTGCCCCTCCTAGCAGGGTGTCGTGCCACTCCGTCAACGGATGAAGATGAAATTCGTGCGTCTGGTTTCATTGAGGGGAGGGAGTACACGATCGCCTCGGCCGTCGGTGGGAGGGTGACTGAAATCATGGCTGAACAGGGGGAAAGGGTTCAAATGGGTCAAAACTTGGTCCTTCTTGACAGGACGACGTTGGAGCGTACTTACGATATGGCGCAGGCTAAAATGATAGCCGCGGAAGCGGCTTTGACCGCGCTAGAGAGCCAACCGCGAGCGGTGGAGCTTACAAAAGCCCAAGCCCAACTTGACACAGCAAAGGCAGACTTGGATGCTGCGCTGGCAGCGTTGGATTTGCTTAAGGAGAGCTACAAGCCCTCTAAACCGCCTGAGGCTGAGCTACACACTGCCGAATCAACGGTGGAGTTGATGCGCGCAGGACTAGCTCTTGTCCAGGCTCAATTCGAACAAGTTGAAGCAGGTCCCTTTGAAGGTGAGATGGATATCGCAGAAGCAGTGGTAGAAGAGGCGATGGCGAACCTTCAATTGGTTGAACATCAATTGGCTGAGCTTTCTTTAGAAGCCCCGGTCACCGGGATTGTGAGTCAGTTGTTGGTACGAGTGGGAGAGGTGGCCGCACCCGGCGCGCCGCTAGCTACTGTGCTTGATCCTTCCGTCCTCACATTGACGGTATACGTTCCTGAGGCTCAGGTAGCTAAAATCAGGTTGGGTGATGAAGTGGAGATCAAGGTCGATGCTTTTCCTGAAGATGTTTTTGCGGGACGCGTGAGATACATCGCTGATCAAGCGCAGTTCACGCCTACAGAGGTTCAGACGCAGGAGGAAAGGGTTAAACTAGTCTTCGCAGTCGAGGTTTTCATCGACGATCCTGATGGGCGACTAAAACCGGGTATGCCAGCGGATGCGATCATCATCCCATAACCCCTCTCCCCACAGAGTGATGAGAGGAACCAATTGAGGCGTTTTGTGCTATCGTTACGAATATCCATTATTAGGGCTTGGTTGTAGCAAACGATTCTAGAGTAACCTTGCATTTACGATGTGCACTTGGCCTCTTATGCATCTACCTACCTATAATCTGTACATTTCTTTCTGACGTACGAAGGCGCGCACTTCTTGCATAGGAGATTCATATGGATCTTGTCTTGCTTGGACCACCCGGTGCTGGCAAAGGCACCCAAGCAGAACGATTGGGAGAGGAGTTCAAGCTGCCTCATGTAGCGAGCGGTGACCTTTTCCGTGAAAACCTGAAGAACGAGACCGAACTGGGTTTGTTGGCCAATCAGTATATCGCTAAGGGCGAATTGGTCCCTGATGATGTTACGATCGCGATGATAAAAGATCGGTTGGAGCGACCCGATTGTGAGAACGGTGTAATTCTTGATGGATTCCCTCGTACTCTTGCTCAAGCCCAGGGTTTAAATGAAATCCTAGCCGGAATGGACCGGACGCTGGACGCAGTTCTTTACATCGCAGTTCCTGATGAGAAGTTAGTTTGTCGGCTATCAGGTCGGCGGATTTGTCGCCAATGCCAGACCCCCTATCACATCCTTTTCAATCCTCCACAAGAACATGGTGTGTGTGATGCATGCGGTGGAGAGTTATATCAACGGGAGGATGACAAGCCGGAGACGGTACGGGCTCGCCTCAAGGTCTATCACCATCAAACTTCGCCGTTGATAGATTTTTATCGACAATCTGGATTGTTAATCGAAGTCGATGGTTCGGGGGACATTGAAGACGTTAACTCGGAGTTATCTATGGCAGTTCGTAGCCTGATGACCTGAAAAGACGCTTCCTTTCCTGGCAGGATTGGACAGAGGTGATTAAGGATGAAACCAAAGATCGATTCAACAACCTTTGGCTCAATCACGATTGGTGGTCGGAGGATCCGGAATGATGTCATCTTAAGCCTGAGCGGTGAGGTAAGGGAGCGGAATAAGAAGCTATCTAAAAAGATTTATGGTACATCGCATATTATTTCTTTGGATGAGGCGAAGGATGTGTACGAGGAAGGGGTTGAGCTTCTTATTATCGGAACTGGACGATTTGACTCAATACGCTTGTCTGATGAGGCGGGAAATTATTTCAAGAAGCGCAATTGCGATGTGAAATTAGTGGTCACGTCAGATGCCATTCGCATCTGGAACGAATCGAGTGGGAAGGTCATCGGACTGTTCCATGTGACATGCTGAGGTGCTCTCGAAGGGAATTATGTCGTTTCTTAATCATACAAATGCTCAGAGCTGAAGATTCAATTTAAATTGCAAAACTTCCCGTGAGTTTAAAAGCTCGCGGGAAGCTTGGTTGAGCAGCCTGTTGCACCTGTAACGACCCTGCAGTATGCTGGTTCGTGCAACCGGCTATGATGAGAGATCAAATTTTATAGTGAGCCTTTACCACTCGAGAAGTTAACAAAGATCACATCGTTAACATACCGGGAGTGGTTATTCAGAACTGATCCCGCGAAACCTATATACATATTGAACTTATGATCCCACCAGTTTCCGGAGGTGAAAACCGATGACGAAAGATCGTACTCGGCTTCCTAAATCGGGAATCCCGAAGGAAGAGGTCCTCGAAACCTTACGGACTGCGAAAGAAAACGATATCCACTGGCGAGAGGGGAAGGCTTTCGGGATGGTTTATGTTCCTGAAGAGGAGGTTACAGATCTGCTCAAAGAAGCCTACACGATATATTTCTCTGAGAATGCATTGAACCCCACAGCTTTCCCAAGCCTGAGGCGATTCGAGACCGAGGTGGTTGCGATGACAGCAAGCCTTTTGGGGAGTGACGGTGGGGTGGTCGGAAACATGACCTCGGGTGGAACCGAGAGCTTATTAATGGCGGTGAAGTCAGCGCGTGATTGGGCTCGAGATCACCGTCCGGAAGCAAGGGCTCCTGAAATGATTATGCCCTCGACAGCGCATCCTGCCTTTGAGAAGGCGTCTCATTATTTTAATGTCAAATCCATTCGAACTCCTATCCGAGAGGATTTTCGAGCCGATGTCGATGCGATCAGAGCAGCCCTCACACCTAACACGATCCTGATCGTAGCTTCCGCGCCCTCTTATCCCCATGGTGTCGTCGACCCGATCTGTGAGATGGCTGAGATCGCCATGGAGAACGGTGTGCCCTTCCATGTTGACGCTTGCATGGGCGGTTTCATGCTACCCTTTGTGCGTCGTTTGGGGTATCCCGTCCCCGACTTCGACTTCACTGTACCAGGCGTCACCTCCATGTCAGCAGATGTGCACAAATTCGGTTACAGCGCAAAGGGGGCATCGGTGATCCTCTACCGTGATCGAGCGATTCGTCGTTATCAGATGTTCGCCTACACCGATTGGTCGGGTGGGATCTATGCCTCGCCAACGATGGCGGGGACGCGTCCCGCCGGTCCCATCGCTGCTTCCTGGGCGATCATGAACCATCTCGGTGAAGATGGTTATCTAGCGATCGCTGAGACGGTCATGGATACGACATGGAGAATCCGCAAGGTCATTGAATTTTTGGATGACATCAAAATCTTGGGCGACCCTGAGATGAGCATCTTGGCTCTGGCGTCGGATACGCTCAACATTTACGAGGTGGGCGATGAGTTGACACTCCGAGGTTGGTACCTCGAGCGTCAGCAATACCCACCCAGTCTGCATCTGACCATCAATTTCGCACATGCCAAAATGGTGGAGGCATTTCTGTCGGATGTTCAGGAGGCGTTGGGGACCGTGAAGAGGCCTAGCTTAGGTCGGTTCGTTCGTTCCTTGGTGCCCAGGATCGCTCGTTTTCTAACCAGGCTGCTACCAAAAGGGCTAGTGAGCAGGTTTATGTCGCGTGCCTCCTCGATCCTCGGTGTGAAGGGCTCAACGTTACCCACACGTTCAGCTCCGATGTACGGCATGATGGGCACATTGCCCAACCGCGGAGATCTCAAAGAGCTTGTGCTCGATCTTGTGGAGCAATTCACTCAACCGCAGGAGTGATACGAAATCCAGAGAAGGGAAAACACCATGAGCGTGACAGGAGAACATGTCCCTGATAAGGCCCGATCAAAGCTTTCGATGGGCACGAAATTAGCATACGGTTCCGGTGATTGGGGCATGTCAAGTTTCGGTACCCTGCGACAGATTTTCTATGCCATTTTCCTCACCGATGTTGTCGGACTAGAACCTCGCCTCGCCTCTTTAGCGGCATTGGTTGGTATTATCTGGGACGCCGTCAACGATCCATTAGTGGGGGCATGGAGTGACAGGATCCAAACACGATGGGGTCGCCGACGTCCTTTTTTATTGTTCTTTTCCATCCCCTTCGGCTTGTCCTTCTTACTCCTTTGGTGGGCGCCTCCGTGGGGATCTCAGTGGATGCTGATGGTCACTATTACCCTGGCATTTATGATCAGTGACACGATGCAGACTTTGGTGGTCGTGCCCTTCCTCTCGCTCACGCCAGAGATCGCGCCTGATTATGATGAACGCACTTCTTTGACCGGATATCGGATGTTCTTTAATCTGGCCGCGTCATTGCTAACCGCCGTAGCTGCGCCGATGATCCAAGATGAGATGGTAAAAGCCGGCTTTACAGTTCAACAAGCATGGTTGTTGATCGCGGGATTGTTTGGGGGACTGGCAGCGCTTCCTTTTCTCGCCATGTTCTTCGTGATACGTGAGCCGATCGAGCGACAAACTCCAGTCTCCGAGTCCATNNCCATGGGCATTAAGGAAATCAGCAAAGCCCTGTGGGAAAATGTTCCATTTCGTTTTGCCGCTCTTTTGTACATGATCAATTGGGTTACCTTTGACCTGGTCGCCTTAATGCTTCCCTTTTTCTTAGTCTACTGGGTTGCGGGAGGTGACCTTTTAGCGTCAACCGAACTTTTCGGAATCGATTTGGCCTTGGAATCCGCGGTGCTTGGAGTGTTGCTCATTATCGCAGTACTTTCGATACCAATTTGGACCTGGCTTTCCCACCGAACCAGCAAGCGAAAGGCGTACATAAGTGGGATGATTTTCTGGACGATAGTCCAGTTCCTCATTCTCTTGGTCCAACCGGGACAAATCGGGTTCGTCTTAATTCTAGCGTTATTGGCAGGACTTAGCGTTTCCACCGCGCATGTCCTACCGGACGCCATATTTCCCGATGTGATCGAGTGGGATGAATTACGCACCGGGCGTCGTTTGGAGGGTGTTTATTACGGTGCAAAGAACTTCATCCGGAAACTCACCGGCGCCTTCGCTATTTTCCTGGCTTTGCAGGTGCTGGGATGGTTTGGCTATCAAGCGCCGACCGAAGGAGTTACCTTCTTCAATCAGTCAACAATGACGGTGCAAGCCATCCGTATCCTAACCGGACCCGCGGGAGCGGTGCTGCTGGTCGCCTCCATCGTGGCGGCCTGGTTTTATCCACTTACACGTGAACGTCATACTCGGGTTCGTCGCCTATTAGCTCGTCGCAGGGCGCGTTGAGGGGATCATCTCGGATGAGGAGGCAAGACTTAGGGAACAATTCAAGGATTCTTGAGACACTAGTAATTCATGAATCAGTACACTCCTGTTGCCCATTAGGTGTTCATAGGTGAGAAAAGAGCGAGTAGGTATGATGAGGATGTCACGTCGGGCATTTCTGCGGTGGATTGCGATACAGGCAGGAGCCATAACTGGAGCAAGGATCCTGGCAGCTTGTGGAAATGCTGAAGACCAGCAACAAGCTGTTGCTCCACCGGACAAGTCGACACTTACGATAACTCCCGAAGCAGTGCCGGNNAAACACCAGCACCCAGCGCGACGCTTGAACCGACAGCGACACCGAGTTACCCTGATCTGGCCGTCGTGCGCGCAGGTGAGCCGGAACAGCTGGTGAGGACAGCACTCGATGCGTTAGGAGGCATGGGGAGATTTGTCGGCTCCGGGGATGATGTGATCATCAAGCCGAATATCTGCGTCGCTTATCACACATATGAATATGCGGCCACAACCAACCCATGGGTCGTTGGAGCGTTGGTGAAGCTTTGTTGGGAGACCGGTGCAGGGCGGGTGCGGGTGATGGATTATCCCTTCGGTGGCACAGCAGATCGGGCATATGTCCGAAGCGGCATTCAGGATCAGGTTCTTGCCGCCGGTGGTTTGATGGAGACACTCTCGTCCTTTAAATTTGTGCGGACAGAGATTCCTGAGGCTGTGGATCTGCGTGTCTGTGACATCTATGATGACGTTCTGGCTGCCGATGTCGTTATCAATGTTCCGATCGCTAAGCACCACAGCTTGGCCCGTTTGACCCTCGGGATGAAGAACCTCATGGGGGTCATTAAAAACCGTCCGACCATGCATCACAATCTTGGACAGCGATTGGCTGATCTCTCGAGTCGAATCCGGCCTGCCTTGACGATCGTGGATGCGGTACGGATCTTGAGAGCCCACGGTCCTACCGGTGGGAATTTAAACGATGTCCAAAAGTTAGACACATTGATCGCAAGTCCTGATATCGTGGCTGCAGACAGTTATGCTGCGACCCTATTTGGGCTCAAACCGGAACAGCTCAGCTTTGTTGTGGCCGGGACGACGATGGGCTTAGGACGAAGTGACCTCGGTGGTATGAAGATTGAGGAGATCACTCTCGGTGCCTAAGTTTGATCAGAAGATCTTGCTCCCCCAACCAGCTTGGACGACTGCCAGGAAGATCGTCCAGACGCTGAGCCTACTTACCTTCCTCGTTTTATTTGTTGCAGCTCCGAAAGGCAATTGGTCGGGATCACTAACCAATTCTTTTCTCCGCTTGGATCCCTTGATTGAATTTGCTAATCTACTAGCTAGCCGTGCCCTCGTAGCCGGAATGGCTTTGGCGGTCGCAACACTCGTTCTCACGCTCATTTTCGGCAAGGTGTGGTGTGGGTGGATTTGCCCGTTAGGCACAATTCTTGATCTTTTTTCCTTTGACCGATGGCGGTTGGTGCGAGATCCTCCAGATGCTTGGCGGAGGGTTAAATTTGGCGTCCTGCTTGTCATCATCTTTGCCGCGTTGATCGGAAACCTCACGCTGTTGATTTTTGACCCACTTACCATTCTCGTTCGCACCTTTACGGAAAGTATTTGGCCGATACTGGACCGCCTGGTGACCTTTGCCGAGACAAGTTTGTATCGATTCCCGGAGTTGCGTGAAGGCATATCGTCATTCGACAGACTCGTCCGACCCTCGCTGTTCCCTCTGATGCCAGATAATCTGCGCGGCGTAGGGATCTTTGGTGTGGTTTTTTTCATCATCGTAATCCTCAACTTGGTCGCAGTACGTTTTTGGTGTCGTTATATCTGCCCCCTCGGAGGGTTGTTGGGATTGATCAGTAGGGTAGCTTTGTTTCGCCGTCAAGTGGGGACTGAATGCACCGAGTGTGTCCTCTGTGTTCGAGATTGTCCCACGGGAACGATCAATCCTGATCGTGGCTATGCTAGCGATCCGGCCGAGTGCACCATGTGTATGAATTGCTTGGAGAGCTGTCCGAGGGGGGCGACGCTCTTTCCGTTTCATCTCGGTTTGGCTGATTCTCAGTCCTATGATCCTGATCGACGCCAAGTCCTGTTATCTTTCGGAGCCGCAGTTGCTGGCGTTGGCTTGCTGAGAATTGGATCCACATCGGATCGAAACTCTCCCTATCTCATTCGTCCACCAGGTACGGAGGAGGAAGATCTACTGTCCACTTGTGTCAGATGCGGGCAGTGCGTTAGGGTCTGCCCGACGGGTGGATTGCATCCAGCTCTGACCCGTGCGGGGATCGAGGGACTATGGACGCCGATCTTGATCCCCAGGTTGGGTTATTGTGATTACTCATGTAACGGCTGTGGGGAGAGCTGTCCCGTGAATGCCATCCCCACGCTAAGTCTGGAACAGAAGCGCGTTCAGGTGATCGGTCAAGTGGTCATTGATCAAGACCGATGCATCCCATGGGCTGAGGAGCAGGATTGCATCGTCTGCGAGGAGATGTGTCCCTTACCTGAGAAGGCGATCGTGTTAGAGACGGTAGAGGTTAATCAAGTCGATGGGGACGTACTTACTGTACAGCGTCCTGAGGTTTTGGTAGATCAATGCATCGGCTGCGGAATTTGTGAGTACAAGTGCCCCGTCGAAGGAGAGGCGGCCATCCGGGTCTATGTTCCGGATGAAGTGTAGGGAAGTTATCAAACTGGGGCGCAGTAACTACGAGGAGTGATTGAGAAGCCCACTGCATCGAAACATCTAGACAATATTGCGGTTTCAATCCCGCGCCGTTATAATCCAAGCACTTAGGGCGGTTAGCTCAGCTGGTTAGAGCGTTGCGTTGACATCGCAAAG
>JABAOF010001284.1_pt1 | contig 11453 bp, 7 predicted proteins | sample 7062171 | NCBI WGS metagenome assembly JABAOF01 (sample SAMN14538628, study PRJNA623070) | marine sediment metagenome | biome: marine biome [ENVO:00000428]; feature: marine pelagic biome [ENVO:01000023]; material: deep marine sediment [ENVO:00002113] | place: India: Gulf of Khambhat ... | reverse complement strand
ACAACCTTTTTGACCGCCCGGACAAAGGGCAGGTCTCTTAGCCTCTCGATCTGACGTCTGTTTGCCTCTACGGAAGCGGCATTCAGCCATCTGGAGACTACGCGTATCTTCATGTTCAGGTTTTTGAGCTGATTCAGATAATCTTCCCTTACTGGAAGATCTGTAAAATCCAGTCCCGCCTTGCTCCCCCTTAGCATCCGTCTTCTCAGCGATCTTTCGGAAAGCTGGGCAGTGGATTCATCCAGTGCTCGTCTATACTGAACAGAGGATGTTATTCCTTTGTCCTTGAAAAACACCCAGACAGCAATGGCAGAGTCGGGTGGGACAGATTGCAGGAACTTCTGGGTTCTGGCGTCAACTTTGGGAGCCTCAGCAGGGTATTCAAGGACCGTTTCCGCTTGAATATGCTCCTGGCCTGGAGATAATTGAGATGTAGCCAAGACAAAGCAAGCGGATACCCAAAATAGGAAGGTTATTTCTCTGATTAACGGAGTGCTTTTTGCAGGTCCCATAAACTTCCTCGAGGGAGTAACCAGACGTCGAAACCAATGTCAACTCTCAATCTTTCTAATACGCCCTCGGAATATTATATACTTGAATGATTGTTTCGCAGTCTCAATGTTCTGCTTGACCTGTTTTCGTTTTCAAAACAACAAGGAAAGAGGTTCCCGATCCCGCTAAAGCTAGATGTTCCAAACTGCGTCCGGGTGCACCAAAAAGAAAACCCCCGTTTGTTGCAGGGGTTTTCTTCAAACATGTTCCTTTAAGTCGTTTTACTTCTTCTCAGGCTCCGGCGTCCGGTGCTCAATCACCGTGAATACTTCCTTGAATTTAAACTCTTTGTAGGTTGGGCTCTTCTTGTTGTGGCATGTCACACAAAGCTCTTCATCTGGCTGCGGCACGAAACCGCTCTTGAGAGCCAACTCCCTTTCCTTCTCCCTCCCGTGTTTGGTGTAATACACCTCTCCAGGCCCGTGGCAGCCCTCGCAGCTCACCCCTTCTTCCAGCGAATACTTGCCCGTGGTCGGCTGACCGTAGCCAGTGACGTGGCAGACCAGACACTTGGCATCTTTCTGCGGATCCTCTATGTCCATCTCTTTGGCTATCTTCTTCGACTCCTGATTGGCCAGGGTGGCATATGCTGTGGCATGTTTGGTGGAGGCCCACTTGTCCCAAATTTTCCCTTTCCCCTCGCTGTTGTGGCACGTCTTGCACCAGGTGTTCCCTACGTACTTGTAAACCACCTTGGTAGTATCTTCCTTCTGGGTGGTATCCTCCTGCGCAACTTCTTTTTTAACCGTATCAGCCTCGCCCGTACCTTTCTCTTCCTGGGAAAGAGCAAAGCCGAAGATGAAGAACGCCGCTACAACTACCAGAACCAGGATCAGGATCGGTTTTCTCATTCTCCTTTCTCACCTCCTTCATCAGTGTTCAACTCTTCGCAACTTTTTAATCTAATCACAGATTCTCCTACTGTCAAGGCTAAAATTCGGGAAACCTATCTCAGCCACTCGATCTCTTTCTATTTATACCGCCTAACCGGCGGAAAATTCCGTTTGCGGCGTCAATTATTGGTCAAGTTAAACGGCTTTAAGTTCCTTCTCCATTATTCGCTCGATGGCGTTCTCATACGTGTTAGCAAGCTTGTCCACCGCCAGATCTATCATTCCCTCTATCTTCAAATTCTGCCCGTCCACTTCACCAATCACTGAAAAGGGAATCTGGTGTCTTCCAGCAACCTTTTCCAGCTCCGCCAGATGCTCAGAGCTCAATGTGATGATTATTCTCGATTGCGATTCTCCGAAAAGCAGCCCATCCGGTCTCATACCTTGGTCAAGCCTTATTTTCGCGCCCAAATGCGCAGGAGAGGAAATGCAGCATTCGGCCAAAGCCACAGCCAGCCCTCCCTCGGAGCAATCGTGCGCAGATTTCACTATTCCGGCCCTAATCATCGCCAGACAGGCCTCCTGGATTTTCTTCTCCCTATCCAGATCCAACTCCGGCGTGTTTCCTTTGACCAGCTTGTGCATCACCTTGAGGTATTCGCTGGCTCCCAGTTCCTCCTTGTTCTCCCCCAAGAGAACGATTACGTCTCCCTCCTGTTTAAAGCTCATGGTGGTAATATGTTCTAAGTCCTCCACCAAGCCGACCATCCCCACCACAGGAGTAGGATAAACGATTCTCTCCGGGTCTTCGTTGTAAAAGCTTACGTTTCCACCCGTCACCGGGGTGTTGAACGTGCGACAAGCTTCACCCATCCCGGTCACGCATTCGACGAAAGTCCAATATACCTCTTGGTCATATGGATCGCCGAAATTCAGACAATTGGTTATGGCCAGAGGCTTAGCACCCGAACACACCACGTTTCGGGCCGCCTCGGCTACTGCAATTCTTCCCCCTATCCGGGGATTCAGATAACAATAGCGGCCGTTGCAGTCGGTACTGGTGGCTATGGCCTTGTTTGTCTTCCTTATCCTCAAAACCGCGGCATCTGAGCCAGGTCCCACCACCGTGGCGGTCCTCACCTGAGTGTCGTATTGCTCATAAACCCACCTCTTGCTGGCGATATTGGCTGAACCCAGAAGCTGCAGAAGGGTCTGGTTAAGGTCGTCAGGCACCGGCAAATCAGACAAGTCCAGCCTATTGGCTTCCTCCAGGTACTCCGGTCTCTTTCTCTCCCGGGTGTACACCGGAGCCCCCCCTCCCAGCGCCAGGCAAGCTGCCGGAATCTCTGCCACCACCTCGCCCCGATTTTTCACCCTGAGCATCTTGTCATCTGTAACCTTGCCGATGATCACCGAATGCAATCCCCATTTCTTGAAGATCTCCTGCACTCGGTTCTCACAGCCTTTCTTGGCGATGACCAGCATTCTCTCCTGCGATTCCGAGAGCATCATCTCGTAGGGGATCATGTTCTCCTCTCTTACCGGCACCAGGGAGACGTCAATCTCAATGCCGCTTCTGCCTCTGGCGGCAGTCTCACAGGTGGAACAGGTGAGCCCCGCTCCTCCCAGATCCTGAATCCCGACGATCAAATCCTCTTTGATTATCTCCAGGGTAGCCTCCAGAAGAAGCTTTTCCATGAACGGGTCGCCTATCTGAACTGAGGGTCGTTTCTCTTCCGATTTTTCCGAGATCTCCTCCGATGCAAAGGTGACGCCGTGGATTCCGTCTCTGCCGGTGGAGGCGCCAACCAAGAGGACCGGATTGTCTTTACCCTTGGCGCTCCCCCGGGCCATCTGATCCACCTTCACCACGCCTATACACATGGCATTGACCAGGGGATTGCCGGTATAAGAGTCTTCGAAGTAAACCTCGCCTGCGACCGTAGGAACGCCGAAGCAGTTTCCGTAATCGCCGATTCCCCTGACCACGCCGTCGAAGAGATACTTGACTCGGGGGGATGACAGTTCTCCGAAACGGAGCGAGTCCAGACAAGCGATGGGACGGGCACCCATGGTGAAGATATCCCGCATGATTCCGCCCACGCCGGTCGCCGCACCCTGATAGGGCTCCACAGCACTGGGATGGTTGTGACTCTCGATCTTGAAAATGACCGCAAACCCGTCGCCTATGTCTACCGCACCCGCATTTTCTTCCCCCGCTTTGGCCAGAAGATGCTCCCCTTCCCGGGGGAACGTCTTCAGGACCTTTATAGAATTCTTGTAGCTGCAATGCTCCGACCACATCACCGAGAATATCCCCAGCTCGGTGTAGGTGGGCTTTCGACCCAGAATCTTCTGGATCATCTCATACTCTTCCGAAGAAAGCCCGTGTTCCTTGACTAACTCGGGAGTGACCTCTGGTTCTGAAAAAGAAGTGGTTTTTGAAGTCATGTCCCCGGGGTCCTCGAACATGAAGAATGAAGGTTTATTCTCTGAGCATCACAGAATATACGAGGCATTTGTCGCAAAGTCAACAAAAAGATTGGAAGCAGTGCTCGAAGCATCCTCACACCGGTAAGTTCGGAAGCGGTAAAGAAAAGAACTAAGTTCTTTTGAATTACAGGGTTACAAAAACTTGCCTGGAATAGACTTCAGGATTAGATAGATAGCCTGCTAAAGTCTGCAGCTTTGATTCCTTGAGATTTTCTCAGACAGCATCTTTTTGGAGCCTCGCAAAAAAATCTCATTTTTTGCTTGACAGCTGCACAAACGTGCAGTATATTGCCAAAACGACGATAAAGAATATAAAGGAGGCGGAATTTCCGGAGACCTAACGTGAGCCAGACATCTTCTGCAACTCCAGAGGAGGGAAATTTCTTCAAAGGTTGTTTGGATAGATCGGGAGACCTCAGTCAACTTACCGAATGGGAGGCTATGATGAAAGTGGATAAACTCTTAAGATATGGAATTCCACAATCGGTGATTGAAAGATGGAAGGCCATCCAGGGCGACAATCTCCTGCCCCTTCAAGCCTCGGCTGTAACAAAACACAACCTGATGACCGGTGAGAGTTTGATCATCTCTGCTCCTACCTCCTCCGGCAAGACATTTTGTGGGGAGATGGCCGCGGTGGCCAATCTTTTCAAAAGAAAGAAGGTTGTTTATCTGGTTCCGCTAAAAGCTGTGGCCGAAGAGAAGTATTCCGATTTTCTGGAGAAATATGGCGGACTGGGTGTCAAGGTGGCGATCTCCACCAGAGACAGACAGGAGGATGACCGGGACATAGAAAAGGGCAATTTCGACCTATCTATTATGATTTATGAGAAATTCAATCAGCTTCTGATAAAGAATCTGGATGTCCTCAGCCTGATCAACCTTATCGTAGTCGACGAGCTCCAGATGGTAGGCGATCCCTCGCGCGGACCTTTACTGGAGCTAGCTTTGACCAAGATCAAAAGCTCGGGATATTCCCCCCAGATTCTAGGGTTGTCTGCGGTATTGAAAGACGCCGATCAACTTTCATCCTGGCTGGAGTGCAGACTTCTTTTTGATAAATCCAGACCGGTGGAGCTTTTGCAGGGTGTGCTTCTTGACGGAGAATTTCATTTCAGGAAATACAACTCTGGCGAAGAAGGGATGCATGAGCTGGTGCAAATGGATTCAGACGAGTCCCACCAGATTCTTTTCGCTAACATGCAAAAACTACTTGAGCAAGGAGAGCAGATACTGGTCTTCTTGAAAAGCAAAAGGAACTGTGAGGAATGTGCCTTCCTTTTCTCGGAAAAAGTAAGTCTGCCCGCCAGCTCTGGAGCAATCGAGGCCCTTTCGGAGCTGGAGAACACCACCTTGAAACAAGCGCTTATGTTAGTCCTTCAAAAAGGCGTAGCCTTCCACAATGCCGATTTGACTTTCGACGAGAGAAGACTGGTAGAGCATTTCTACCTGAAAGGCGAAATCAGGGCGATCTTCTCCACCACCACTCTTTCCCTGGGAATAAACCTTCCTGCCAAGACCGTGTTCATCGAAACGCAGAAATTCGAGACGGGAAAGCATTCCGGCAAGGCGGTGATGCTCCCTATAAGCTGGAGCGAGTACGAGAACATGTCGGGAAGAGCGGGCAGGTTTGGCATGGAGAAAGATTTTGGAAGATCGATAATAATCGCCCAGAACAAGTTTCAGTTCGATTCGCTATGGGAGGGATACGTTGAAGGCGAGGAGCAAAAGACAGTTTCGCAGCTTGACAAAAAAGATCTTACAGACATCGTCCTGGATCTGGTCACCTCTGGTGCAGGCAAGAGTCTGTTAGAGCTTAAACCGGTTATGTCCTCGAGCCTGCGTGGCAAGCTGACTTCTCAAGAAGAGGCCGAGTTAGAGCAGGTGCTGGAAAAGCTGGTCCGGGAGAATATTCTCCTGAAGGACGGCGAATCTCTTTCTTCCTCCAGATTTGGCACATTATGTACCTTCAAAGGAATCTCCATTCGCACGGCTCTCTCCATCAAGAAGAAGCTGGACCAACCCGTAGACCTCGATCCTTTCAGCTGGCTTTATTCGATCCTAAATACAAAGGACGGTGAAGACATTTACCTGGCCGTGGGATTCTGGGAGCAGCAGAACCGGGTATACGAGAGAGCCTTGAAACAAAGGCACCAAAATACCGCCCCCGCTTGCGAACAGATCAAGTCTCTTCTGGAGAGGGATATCGGTTTCTCTCTTGAGGAAACCAGGCTGGTGAAGATCTCCTTTCTTCTCTGCGAATGGATAACCCCGGAGCCCACTCTATACCTGGAAAATAAGTATTCCTGTCGTTCGGGTCAGATCGAGCAGATCGGGCAGAGGACAAGCTGGCTTCTGGATGCTGCCTGCGGAATAGCCAGAGTTCTAAACTCAGACAGGAGGCTGGTTCATTTCTTGAAGAGGCTTTCCTTGAAGACGAATTTCGGAGTGAACGATGACGGGGTCAAATTAGCCCGTCTGAGAATTCCCGGTCTGGGAAGAGATTACCTCTGGAGTTTAGTGAGGGCTGGTTTTTGCACCCCGAGAAAAATAAAAGATGCAAGTCTGGAGGAGTTGGAGGGGGTGATTCCACGACGAGTGGCCCAAAAACTAAAAGAGAGCGTCGAACAGAGATCAGAGGGACGGAAGAAACGAGGAGCTCTCATACTCGGACGCCAGATGCGCAAGGGAGAAGAACCATACCTGGTCATCGACGGAACGCCGATCAAGGACAAGTTTCTTGTCTGGATAAATGGAAAAAAAGTCGCTCTTCCGGCCAAGAGCTTCAAATATCTGGTGAAATTAGCCTGGGCGAGCTTCAAGAATAAGCAGGGATGGATACATAAGAACGACCTGGAGCCAGGAGAGAATCAGACCCGTTACCTGCATCGACTAAAGAAACAGGTCTCGCCTTACCTGGAGCCGAGCCAGACTTTGATGGAGAATAATCGCCTGGGCTGCTATCGACTGTCTGTCCCTGCCAGCGGAATCAAAATAAATACGGGTCTATTGACAAACAGTCCTGACTCGGAAATCAGCGGAATGGCAGAGGAGCTCTCGCAGCACACCTCACCGGTTTGAGCCAAAAGAAGGAATCTCCCGGGCGAGGGGTAATTGTCGCCAGCGACGCTTTCGGCACCCGAGGGCAAGACAGGTACCCTGTCAGGGAGATTTATTTTATCAACAACAATTTCTTTGTCTGGCTCAGCGGTTGGGCCTCCAGTCGGTAAAAGTAAATTCCGCTGGCCACGATCTTGCCTTCGTCATCCGTGGCGTCCCAGTCCACAGATTCACATCCTGGCGCTTGATACTCGTCAACCAGTGCCCTGACTCTCCTGCCCAACAGATCATAGATGGTCAGCTTAACGTTACATCCTCTTGGTATGCTATAAGCGATCTTGGTTCTCAGGTTAAACGGGTTCGGGTAGTTCTGGCCCAGGGAAAAATCGGAAGCTTCCGACACGAAATAGTCATCGTCGTCCACCGCACTGGGAGGCGTATAGCTGACGAAGAGCGATTCCTCCCAATTGCCATCTTCCCAGGTCCGGAACTCAAACATGGAGGAATCATCGCCGTCCTTTATGTTTTTGAACAGGAAGACAACTGAATTACCGGACTTCCAGTTCGGTCGGTCGACTATCTCCTGCAGCAGGTCTTTTAGATCCGGAGTGGAATCGGGCAGTATAGAAGAATTTCTCATGTCCTCATTCCAGACAACCACTGCATCGGTTCTGTTTGCCCAGCGGGTGCTCAGGTCGTAGGAGCCTTGCGCCGTGGTGAAGCCGGAGGCGCTGTCCACGGCTTCACAGGCAATCGAATCGTACGCGTGCAACCAGCAGGTCGAATAGGAGACCACAGAGACGTAAGCGGAATTTATCTCGGCACCCTTGGGTATGGAAAGGTTGGGAAACCTCACCCCCCCTCCCCACCTTTTCTGGAACCAGTTTAACATCAACTCCATGTACGGAACGGAAGCATAAACGCTTCCTCCGTTTACTGCTTGCTGTGCGTCGTCGGTGCTGTCTGCCACCGCCCTTCTCAGTTCGTGCAAATCCGTTGTCTGCCGCCGACTGTCGCCTTGCCCGGAATAGCTTTCCATCTGTCCACCAACGACCAAGCCGATGAATAGCACAAACACACATCCCCACAAGAAAAGTCTTTTCATTATAGCCACCCCCTGTGACAGGTCGGGAACAAACGATATTAAAATGAGGAGCAGAAAGAATAACGCTGCCAGACTCCGTCATTCAGCTTCAAAGAGATTCTGCATGATGGGGACCGTAGCTCTGGTTATCCTAGCTTCTCCTCTATTATATGGTATCGGCACGCCGTGACCGGAAATTTAAAAAGATGCCTTTTCCGCCGGCCCGGAAGGCATCTTCAAGTTGGTGACTTTTGCCTCATTCAAAGCGTGGTCGAGAATCACTCTATCCCCCCAACTTCAAAAGCCAGCAGTCTCGCAATTTTCAAGCGCAAACATCCCTGCAAGATCAAGGCAATTCCGGAGAATATGGAAAGCATCTTCGTGGAAATCCAGCTCCCCGCTGCAAATCGAGCTCACGTCGAGCGTAACTGAAAAACGTTAAGCCCTCGTCCCGCCGGGTTCCCCGCGTGAACCACACAGAGATAAAACTACCAGTTTCCGTCCTTATTCTCACGGACGCTGACTGCGTATTGCGACTACGTAACGCTTATGCGATGTTTTCCCATTGACATATGTGGATTTATCGCTATGATAACGTCGCGTTCAGGCAGGCCTGCCCGGGAGGGCAGGTTTGTCTGGACAGGGGGCAGAGTGGTTGGGTGAATAGCGAAACACGTACCTTCGAGGTAAGAAAAAGTACCGTGACCTGCGATTGCTCTTCACATGGAAGTAGGGGCATAGCCGAACAGAGAGCTGTTTTCTTATTCTGAGTCAGAGAGGTTTGTGGTCGTTCCGGCTGTATTTTGGCGGAACTGGAGAGTTCCGCCTGCGGCAGAGATGAGGGTGCAAAAATTGAACAGATTGCATTTTTCCCTTGACAGGAGCGGGCGGAGGGGATATATTTCTAGCGGTAAAGTAGATTTTTGTGCTCTGAAACCGTAGAGGGTTCACGGGGCAGAATGTGCGCGAGCACCACGGGTCGTCAAACGTTTAGTGTTTGCGTTCTGTGCAAGGAGGGAGGGGAGTTAGAGAAACCAGGCAAACGATTTTGCCATTGGGATAAGGTAGCTGAGGTCTGCCTTTTGATAGCGGTCTCAGCTGCATCCAGACTGAGTAGAAGGGGAAGAAGGGATTTCCTTTCCGATTACTCTCCAACAGGGACGTGGGGGAGCTGGCAAGGACGAGGTTGTCCGCAAATCTCCGGAGGAGGGGTTGATTCAGCCTCAATGCTCTAATTGACAATTGGTTCTACCGTTGTGTCGCCCGGCCTTTTCAGGATCCGGGACGTGGAAAGGGTAGATTTTTCAATCTCTAGTTGAGGACGAGAAATCATGTGGTACCGTAAAAGCTTTCTGTTTTTGGTGACGCTGTGGTTTATAATCGTGTACTCTGTTGCTTTTTCTCAGAGCAACCAGCCAGCCCAGAAGCAACTCTTGTCCGCTGATACTCTGAGAGCAAGGGCAGTTGAAGTTTCCCGAATGATCCAACCGGGCACTCTTGTTCCCGCAAGCATTGATCGGCACAGACCTCTATCCCCCATCCCACTGACCCTTGACTCCCCTCACTTTTCTCCCGCAGCAGAGGAACAGTGGGTTTCGTTCCGGTTCTCATCCACCCAGTGGGAATGGAACGTCCGATCACCGGGCTCCTATGCCGGGAAGGTGCTGGCCGGGTCCATCCAGAGCAATGGCGACGTTTTGATAGACTTCAACGGCTTTGGGGACTTCCAGGGCAGCGGAGGTCCGGAGAATTCCATAGAAAACTATTATGCCATCGCGCCGCCCACAGCTACAATCGACGGCCTCCGCTGGATGCGGTCGGACGAGCTGAACGCTTACGACATACACGTAAGTTCGACCAGCCCGGCTCTTGGCTCCTGGGCGCTGTGGCATAGAATTATCGTCAACGAATCTACGCCGTCAAGCGAGCTCGGCGATGCAGCCACCGTAAGCATAAAACTCTTAAGCGACGGGGCATGGCTTGACACGAGCCCAAAGTTCACTGATTGGCAGGACAAATCGGGCCAGTGAGGGACCAACCGCCTGACGCACAACCAACGCAAAGCACCACTGAAAGGTATGAGACCACGCATTTTGATGCTGTTATTCGTTAGGCTTTGTCCGGTTACCAAACTTAGCGGGAACCGCAATGAGCTGGACACCGGATGTTTTAGTGACGGCAGAGAACCTCCGCCCTTTTCCGTGGCGGAGCCAGCAACAAGATAAACAAATCAAAACAGGAAAGAATATGGGGTGATCGCTTTTGGCTTGAGGGGGAAAAAACAACTTGCGCTGAGATGATAGAATGGTTAAATTGAAGGGAGGTGAAAAAATATGAAAAAGTTGATTTTAGGGATTTTGGTGCTCGCACTCCTGCCGGTGTTCGCATCTAACGCACCTGCGATAGAGGTCGAGACCTGGGCCTGGATTGATGGTGCCTGGGTGTACCAGCCGATTGGAGACGTTGCCAACCTGGCCAGGTGCTGGGCTACCCTGCCGGAGTGGGGATACTGCAACAAGGACTGGGAGGTACCGGTGAAGGTACATGCTTCCATAGCCCAGTGGGCCTACTGGAATCTCTCCGCCACCAGGTGGGACTGGGAGGTCCGTAAGCCGGGCTGTTACGGTGCCGACTGCATTACCGCGGTCCTGCAGAGCAACCAGCACCTGCTGGTGGACTATCACGGTTTTACCGACCTACTCGCCGAGAGCACTTCGGTCAACCCGATCATTCCCATCTGGTATTACGCAGGTCCGGAAGGTGCTGTCCTGCCGCCGCCAGGGGACCCCTTGTGGGCAACCCCCGCACAGTTGAACGACCCGGCAGAGTGGGATACCCTGTACGATTCCCAGCAGCTGCACGATGGCATACAGATCAAGCTGTGGAACATGATCTGTGTGGAAGAGTGCAATTCTGCCTGTGAATACCAGGCCCATGGCAACATCAGCCTGAAACTGCTGTGCCAGAAGGACTGGATCGATCCCGAGACGGGCACCTGGTGGGTCGTGGGTCAGTAAGAGACAAACCGTTTCATTTTGTCAGGAAGACGATCACCCCGTATTTTTAAAAAGAGCTGCGATGTTCTGTAAAAGAATAGCAATCATATTTCTGCTGTTGCCTGTCAGCTTGTGCCTTCCCTCGCGTGAGATCGAAGCCCAGTTCGATGTTCGCTTGAGCCCTATTCTCCAGGAGCTTGAGATCGGCCCCGGAGCTAAGAAAACCTTCAAGATCCTTGTAAATAACGAGGGGCTGTTCGACACCGTCTCCATCAGAGCTTACCCGGGCGATATGATCCAGGAGCAAGTCGGATCCTACGCCATTTTGCAGGAAGGAGAGTCGGAGTTCTCCTGCGCCGGCTGGATAACTTTGAGTGACACCCTTTTTCCGCTTCCGCCCGGAAGCACCAAGACGGTCACCGCTTCTGTGAAAGC
>JABAOF010034341.1_pt3 | contig 11455 bp, 8 predicted proteins | sample 7062171 | NCBI WGS metagenome assembly JABAOF01 (sample SAMN14538628, study PRJNA623070) | marine sediment metagenome | biome: marine biome [ENVO:00000428]; feature: marine pelagic biome [ENVO:01000023]; material: deep marine sediment [ENVO:00002113] | place: India: Gulf of Khambhat ... | reverse complement strand
CCTTCAACCCGCTTTGGGATTGGAGGAGTTGCGGAAGCTTCGAATTGGCTTTATTTTAATGCGCGTGTCGTCGCCGCGTTTCGTCGTCGAGAAGGTACGGTCGATATTGAGGGGCGGCGCGGTGGGGAAATATTTCAAAATCGTCGCGCGCGGCTTCGCCAGCCGTGGGCACTAAGGCTTGACTTAGGGCTTTCGCGTCTGGTAAAATAAAATCGCTTGGGCGCCCGTGGCTCAACTGGATAGAGCAACGGACTACGGATCCGTAGGTTGGGGGTTCNNCTTTTAAGCGCAGCCGCGGCGCTCGCTTTGGCGCCGGCCTGCAGCAACGTCGACGGCCCGCCGGTAGGCAACGGCGGCGACCCGCGGTATTTCCCTAACGGCGACGGCTCGAGCTGGACTTATTCCTACCAGCGTTACTTCAATAACGTCCCTCGCGGCGGACCCCTCGAATATACCGAGACCTTCGACGGCGAGGCCGCGGTGGGAGGCCGCGTCGCGCAGCGGCTCGTCCGCTTCGCCGCGGGCAACGAGGAATACGAGATATCCTTCCTCCACGACGACGAGGAGAACTACGTCGTGGCGCTGGGGCGGGAATTCTACGTAGGCGGCCGAATGACCGGCGCCGTCTACTTCGACCCGGAGTGGAGTTACCTCACTTACCCCCTGCGCGTGAACCGCAACTGGTCCGAAGTTAAACAACTTCAGCTCTCGCCGCTGTGCCTGGGTTTGCCCGCGGACGTGGATAAGGACGGCAAAGAAGACGACGTGGACGTCGAGATCGTTCGCACCGTCGTCACTAAAGAGGACCTCACGATTCCCATCGGGACGTTCGAGGGCTGTTACAAGGTCCGGCGTACGGTCTACGCCACGTTCCATATGACCCAGGGCGGCGACGTCGAGATGAACTACGTACAATACGGATGGTTCAACGCGGGCAGAGGTTTCGTCCAGTATACGGGCGAAGAAATACACGCGCCCAACGCCGCGCGGTACACGTTTCTCGCGCAGCTGAAACATTACCACATCTCCGGGCCGGACGCGGGCGCCTAGCTAATATTATTGGATTATTCGCGGAGCAAGCGGCCGGGCGACGCCGGCCTTTGCTTTATATGCGCAATTTAATCTTCATATCTTACTTCTTTCCGCCCATGGGCGGCGGGGCCGTTTTGCGGGCGCTCAAGTTCGTTAAATATTTGCCCGCCTTCGGTTGGCGGCCGCTCGTGGTCGCCGGCGCGGGCGACTACCACGTCCGGGATGAGACGCTCGTGGCCGAGATACCCGCGGCGGCGTTCGTGCGGCACGTGGGGCGTGGGGGCCTCTTCGCCGGCGCTCAGAAGGCGGGGCCTCCGTCTCCCCCCTCGAGGCACGTCGTCGCGCGACTAAGTCGCCGGCTTTCCCGACAGCTCCGCGGCGTCGCATCTTTCCCCGACATTTATAGTTGGTTCGCGCGCCCGGGTTACGGCGCCGCGCGGCGATTGCTTACGTCGCACGGCGGGGAACTTATTTTTTCTACGGCGCCGCCTTATACGTCGCACGTCGTCGCGGCGCGCCTCGCGCGGGAGGCCGGCCTGCCGCTGGTCCTGGATTACCGGGACGCCTGGGCGGGCAACCCCTTCGAGCGGCCGCCGACGCCTATTCACCGTTGGCGCACGCCCCGGGCGGAGGCGGCGGTATTGGGCCGCGCGTCGGCGGCGGTCACCGTTACCGAGGGTATGGCGGAAGCGTACCGGCGGCGGCTCCCCGGTGGCCGTCCCGTTGTCTTCATACCGAACGGCTACGACGAGGCCGACTTTGCGGAGCCGGCACCGTCCCGGGAGGGGCCTTTTACGGTCGCGCACTCGGGCCAGTTCTACGGCGACCGGATGCCGTGGAACTTCCTCGCCGCGGCGGCGCGGTTTGCGGCCCGCCGCGACCTGGGGCCGGATGATTTCGTCGTGCGTTTCGCGGGCCCCGTAGGCAGGTCCGTCCTAAGGCGCGCCAAGGGGTTCGGCGTCCGCGTCGACGCTCCCGGCGTTTTAGGGCACGGCGACGCCGTTCGCGCCATGCGGGCCGCCGACGTTAATCTGATTATAATTGGCTCACGGCCGGGCGCGGCCGCGACGTTGACGGGTAAAATTTTCGAGTATCTGCGGGCCGGTCGGCCGGTGTTGGGGCTCGTCCCACCGGACGGGGAAGCCGCGGCTCTTATCCGGCAATTCGACGCCGGGGCCGTAGTGGCGCCCGACGACGTCGACGGCGCCGCCGCGGCGCTGTCGCGGCTTTACGATGACCGCGGAAAAGGCGCGCGGCCTTGCCCGCGTGCGCTGCGTCGCTTCGAGCGGCGGCGCCTTACGGCCGAACTTGCCGCGTTGTTTGACGATGTCGTCAAGAGCTAAAAGGCGCGTTCTAATCGTGGCCCACAACTTCCCGCCTTTGGGGAGCGGCGGCGTTCACCGGCCCGTTAAGTTCGCGCGCTATCTCCGCGAGCTCGGCTGGGAGGTCGAGGTGCTGAGCGTGAAAAACATCCGCTACCACGCCTACGACCCGTCCCTCGCGGAGGAGTTAGCCGGCGTGCGGGTGCACCGCGCCGGGAGTCTCGAGCCGATGCGGTTGGTTTGGCTTTCCGGGTGGCGGCCGCCGCCTCCTTTGCCGCCCGTAAATAACTTCGCGGACCTGGAAGAGGTCGCGGCGCGCAACGGAGCGAAGGCGGTCCCCGCCGCGGCCCGCGTCTACACGAGCGTTGCGCGGCACATCTTCCAACCGGACGACCAGATATTTTGGGTACCGTTCGCCGTGGCGCGCGCGGCGCGCTTGGTGGAGGAGAAGCCGTACGACGTAGTATTGACGACGTCGCCCCCCGAGTCGTGCCATTTGGTGGGGCTTGCCCTGAAGAAAATCGCGGGCGCCCGGTGGGTCGCGGATTTTCGCGACGCGTGGAGTACGCATCACCTGAAACGCGGCTTGGCCTTTTATAACAAATACGTAAACAAAATCCTCGAGAAATGGGTGTTGCGCGCCGGGGACGGCGTCGTGGCTAATACCGAGGAATTGGCGCGACGGCTCGGGGCCGTCGGCGGCGTGCGCTTACGCGTTTTGACCCTGCGCAACGGCTTCGACCCGGCCGACTGGGGGGAGCCGTTGGTTAAAGCAACTAGTGAGGATTACGTAATCGTGCATAACGGCTCGTTCCGGGGCGGCAGGCGCGCCCGGCCTTTGCTCCAGGGGTTCGCCGAGGCGCGCGAACGTGATGAAGATTTCGCCGCCCGGGCGAAGTTGTATTTGCTCGGCATCAACCGCGCCGACGACCTGCGGGCCGCGGAGGATTTGGCCTTGGGGGACGTAGTTTACCACGTCGGCTACCTCCGCCACGCCGACGCCGTGCGCGCGTGCCAGGGTGCGGATCTGCTCGCGCTCGCCATGGCCGCGGAAGAGGGCCCGGCGCTGGTGCCCGGTAAACTTTACGAGTATCTCGGCGTCGGGCGGCCGGTCCTCGCGGCGGTACCGCCCGGGGAAGCGCGGCGCGTTTTGGCGGGGGCGACGCGCGGCGCCGTAGTCGTGCCGCCGGAGGAGCCGCGCGCGATCGCCCGGGGTTATTTGGAGGCCTTCGCCGCCTGGCGGCGCCGGGCGGTGGGATATGAAACGAATCCGGCCGCCGTTTCTACATATACCAGGCGGGCGCAAATCGAGAAGTTGTCCCGGTTCCTGGAGGCGGTGATAATTTAACCAATTTGCCTTGCTATTTTAACGCCGGTATGGTAGTTTCGTCGCTGTTTGAAGGAGAAAGTAGCCAGGGTGAACGATAATATGCGAAAAGCTGCGTTTATATTTTCGATGAGTGCGGCCGTGGTTTGGGCCGCGGGGCCCGAGGGGGTTGCGACGGCCCCCCCGGCCGCGGCGTCGACGCCCGCACCGACCAGGGCCGACGATAGTTTCGTCCCGCCCGCGGCCGTAATTTCCGGGCCGACCGCGGAGGAGCCTTCGCGCGACCAAGGCGAGGTCGTCCTGTTATCGTCGGGCGAAGGCGGTTGTACCTTCGAGGTCAAGGTACCCGAGGCACATATCGCCGAAGTGGAGGCGGCCAGCCGCCGTTTCGAGCGGTTCTCGATACCTTCCTTCTCGCCCGCGGGCGACGCGGGGGCCCCGGAGCTGCTCGTCCGCACGGTGTACGTCGCGGCGCCGCCCGAGGCGGACGTTTCCGTCGCGGTAGAGCGGGCATCTTTCGACGTTAGGCCGGGCGTTAACCTGTACCCGCGGCCCCGGCTCGAGGTGGTGGAGCGCCACGGCGAACAGACGCTGGGGGAGGTATTTACGTACGACCCGCGCGCCTACGCGGAAGGCACGTACCCGCGGAAGCTGGCCGAGCTCGCCGGCCAGAATATAATGCGGGGTTACCGCCTGCTGGCCGTCGCGGTTTACCCCTACCAATACCAGCCCGCTACGGCGACGTTGAAGCTCGTGGAGAGCGTCGTCGTCCGCGTTTCGTTCGCGGGCGGCGTCCGGCGCCCCGACGGCCGACATCCCCCTCGGCCGCCCGAGGAAGGCGTCTTCAGCCGAATCGTCCCCGCGCTCGTCCTCAACTGGGACACGGCGTCGCGTTGGCCTTTTGCCGGGGCCGTGCCTCCCGCGAAGGACGGCGGCATCTGGCCTAACAACTTCGCGGACAAACCGGCCTTAAAGGTTATCGTAGAGGACGAGTCCTTATACCGGATTAATTACGCCGAGCTTAAAAGCACGGGTTTTCCCGTAGACCGTTCCTCGCCCGCCAATTGGCGCTTGTTCGTAGGACAGGCCAAGCGGTTGCCGCGCGACTTTAACTACGACCCGCCGGGCTTGACCGAGGTACCCTTTTACGTGGCGGGCCAGGGCGACGGCCGCTTCGACCCGGCGGATTACGTGGAGTTCTACGGCCATGGGTGTGACTTCTTCGAGACTATCCCGCGGTGGAAGGGAGGCAGCCAAAAGTTCTCCAAGCATCGCTTCACGAGGTACAACGTGTACTGGCTCGTCGCGGACGTCGTGGCGGGGAAGAGGATGGCCCCCGCGGCCGTACCGCCCGCGGGGGGCGCTAAGCCGGCGTATTTCTGGGACCGTATACACCTCGAGGAAGACGTCGTGGACAAAGGGGAGAGCCGGCCCGAAATCAAGGAAGACGAGGAATATTGGTATTGGCGCAGTTACGACGCGCCGGTTGGGCCGACGCCTTTGACGACGTTCACTCTCAAGGACCCGTTCGCCGGGGCACCCGAGCAGAGTTATTTCCAAATGATGGTCCGCCGGGAAGAGGGCTACTCGTCCAACGGCCCGCACCACACGATAATTTATTTGAACTCGCCCGACGAGGGCCACATAATTTTTGAGAAAAAAGGTTACAACGCGGACACGGAGACGGTTTTTACCGACAGGTTCCGGAGCGGCGTCCTCCGCAACGGCCCCAATCGGATATATTTCCAGGAAAAGGACGACTACGCCTACGAGAGAGATTATATAATGCTCGACCATATCGAGCTCGAGTACCCGCGCCGCTACCGCGCCTTCCAGAATTACGTCCGCTTCTCGAATCCGCCGGGCGCTACGGGTAAGTTCCTCTTCGAGATCAAGGGCTTTACGACGGACCACCTCGTGGTTTACGACGTGACGCGGGGTCGGCAGTTGACGGCCTTCGACGTAAAGGCCGAGGGGACCGAATATACGCTTCGCTTCACGGACCAAATCCCCTCCGGCCGGTGTTGGTACGTTGCCGCGTCGCCGGCCGCGGCGGACCGTAGGCCGGTGGACCTTTATATGGACGCCGGCTCGAGGTTACGCGACGTCGACGAGAACGTCTCCCTGGCGGCGGTCGTTTACGACGGCTACTACGACAACGTTATGCCTTTGGTCAATTTGCGCCGGGCCAAGGGCGTTGACGTCGCCGTCGCCCGCGTTACCGACGTCTACGACGAATACTCGTGGGGGCTTTACGACCCGGGCGCGATACGCTCGTACGTCAAGGACCTCTACTTTAAGGCTGTTTACCGCCGGGGCGGCAAGTTGCCGGAACATCTCTTTCTCGTGGGCGACGCCTACCTCGACCACCGCGATAATTACGGGAGGTTCGAGGGCCGCAGGTTGTGGCGGGAGTTCGGGCGCAACCAGGTCCCTACCTACTACGTCGATACCTCCCACGGCCGCGCCGCCTCGGATAACTTCCTCGTTGCCATGAGCAACACCCGGGCTCCCGACCTGACCGTGGGCCGCCTCGCGGCGCCCTTCGACGACAACATCGACGCGATCGTGGACAAGCTCGTGCAGTACGCAATCCACGCCACCAACGGCCCCTGGAATAACCGCGTCGTCCTCGTCGCCGATAACAACGACAAGGGCCAAGACCCGGGCCAGGGCGGTACCGGAAACTTCACGCGCGACAACGAGGAGCTCGAGAGGGATTTCGTACCCCACGGCTTCGAGGCCCGCAAAGAGAACGTCGAGTGGTTGAACCGCCGCTTCCCGTACAAGTCCGATATAGACCGCGGCTTCGACTACATGTCGCGCGGCGAGCGGACAAAATACGTGGCCAAGTTCATGAAGCCCGATTTCCTCAAGGACTTCACGGGCGTGATTATGCATTTCGCGGGCCACGGCGGCCCGCAGGTCTGGACCCACGAGAACCTCTTCGCCCAACATAAGGATAGGCCGCCTGTGGATGACGTGTATAAATTGGAGAACGGCCCTCGTTTGCCCGTCATCATTCAGTGTTCTTGTTCTACCGCATATTTCGACGAATGGTGGTGGTTGGAGGGGGAACCTCTCGACTACGGCCAGTGCCTCAGCGAGTATACCCTCCAGGAGCCGAGGAACGGCGGCGTCGCGGTTCTGGGGTCGACGCGGCTGGGGACCGAGAGCGGCCAACACGATTTTCTAAAGGGTTTTTACGGCTACGTCTTCCCGGGGCAAAAGCCGCGGCCGGGCGGCGTAACTTTGGGCGAAGCTCACTTTGCGGGAAAGATGAAAACCGGCGATACGTTGGTAAGGGATACGTTCGTCTTGCTGGGCGACCCCTCGATGGTACTGGCCACGCCCCGGCCGGGCGTGAAGTTAACTCCCGATAAATCAACGGTCAAGAGAGGCGCCAAGTTGAAGGTTGCGGGCACGGTGCCCAACAACTTTAACGGGAGGGCGTTGGTGGAACTTTTCGACCGGCCGTACTATTTCTACAGCCGTGACGAGCTGCGGAATATTTATCGGGACCGCCTGCTCACCACGGCGGACGTAGTGGTGACGAACGGCCGCTTCGTGGCGACGCTCGTGGTACCGACGGTGCCCGTTAACCCGCTGCCGCCTTCGGCGTTTAGTTCCGGCGGAGAGCGCGATACGGGCGGCGCCGCTCGCGGCGTGGCAAGCCCGGCTTCGCCCGCGCCCGAGGCGGCCGTGGCCTCGGCGCCGGAAGCGGGCGTGCCGCCGGCGCCGGTTGCGACGACGTCTTATTACGAGCGCTCGCTCGCCCCCGTCGCGGAAGACGGCGTCATACATGTTAAGGCCCTCGCTTACGGTTTAGGTTTCCGCCAAACGTACGTTTGCGACGAAGACGTGAAGGTCAACGTCGAGGGCGAGGTTAGTTCCAACGACGACGTAGGCCCGGACATCGAAATATATTTCGACGACTATTCCTTCCGCAGCGGCGACCCCACGGGCCCGAGCCCTACCCTTCTCGTCGAGTTGCGGGACGATAGCGGTATCCTAATTGCGCGGAACCTCGAAGCCATCGCGAAGGACGAGAAGACGTTCGTACCTCTGTACGCCAAAATAGACGATAAGCCGCCGACGGACCTCACTTATTATTACCGGCCGAAGATAGGGGATTACCGCGCGGGTTCGGCCCGGAGGGAAATTTCGCTCGGCGAAGGTGCACATAAGGTTACGGTCACGGCCCACGACAACCTGGGCAACAAGAGCGAACGTGCGGTCCTGTGCGTGGTAAGCGGGGCGCTCGCCCTCGCGGAAGTGATGAACTGCCCGAACCCGTTTAAAGCGGATACGTACTTCACGTTTGTGACCTCGAGCGACGTCGATAGTCTGGTCATAAAGGTTTATACCGCCACCGGCCGCCTTATCCAGAAGTTGGAGGCGGGAGGGTTGGCGGCGGGCTATCACACGATCCGCTGGGACGGCCGCGACCGCGACGGCGACCCCATCGCCAACGGCGTGTACTTCTATAAAATCGTAGCGCGTGCCGGCGACGAAAGGGCCGTCGTGCGCGAGAAGATGTTTAAACTAAAATAGGTTGCGGGAATATTATGAGAAATTTTATTATGGCAGTGGGTTTCCTCGCGACGGCGGCGGCGAGCGGCGGCGCCGATAAATATGCCGCCGATTGGATGACGTACGGCGCGGGCGCGCGGGCCCTCGGCATGGGCGGAGCCTTCGTCGCCGTAGCCGACGACGCGACGGCCGCGTACTGGAACCCCGCGGGAATGCCCTCCGTGGAGCGGGCGGCGTTTTCGGCCATGCACTCGTACGCCTTCAACGGCCTCGCCGCGTACGACAGCGTATACGGCGCCTACAATTTCGGCAAATACGGCGCCGTGGGCGGCGGGATGCTCCGCGCGGGCGTCGACGATATGAAACGTACGGATTGGCGCGAGCCCGGAAACCCGGCGTCGCGGCCCGACCTCAAGGGTTACTTCAACGTAGCGGACTACGCCTTTTACGCTTCGTACGGCCGGGGCGTCCTGCCGTGGCTCAACGTGGGCGGCAGCGTGGTGATAATCTACGGCGACCACGGCCTCGAGGAGAGTGACTCTTCCGGGCAAGCCCTCGACGTCGCGGCGATGGCGGGCCCGTTCGGCCCCGTGACGTTAGGCCTGAACCTCCAAAACCTGTATTCGAACTTGAGTTGGGATACGGGCAAGAAGGAGACCATCCCCCTCAACGCGAAAGTAGGCGCGGCGTACCGGCACCTCGTCCCGCGGTGGGACAGCGAGTTCACGCTCGCCGCGGATTGCGACGTTAAGTTCGCGGGTTACGAGTTCGCCTCCCAGCTCGCCGCGGGGGAGGCGAGCTTCGATTTCTCCGGCGGGGGCGAATGGTGGTACCGGCGAACCGTTGCCATAAGGCTGGGAAGCGAGCGTTCCGCTTTCGCGGGTGGCGTGGGCCTTGCGGTCAAGGCGCTCGGGTTGTCGTTCGGTATAGATTACGCTTATCTTTCGGACACGGGCCTCGAGTCGAGCCACCGCGCCTCGGCCTCCGTCGCCTTTTAGCGGGGCCCGCGGCGCGCTGAGCCGGCCCGTAAGGGGAAGGTTGATATGTTCGGATCGATCGGCGTTCAGGAGATATTACTTATCCTTCTTATCGCGCTCCTGCTGTTCGGCGCAAAGCGCCTGCCGGAAATCGGGCGAGGCTTGGGCAAAGGGATTCGCGAGTTTAAGAAAGCCTCGCGGGATATAAGCGATAAAATCACGGAAGAGGCGGAGGANNGGAGAAGGACGAACCGAAATAACCACCTCCACGAGGCGCCGTACCTCGCGCAACGTTTTTCCTCACTTTTATTTTAATTGCATATGGCCGAACCTTTACTCGCGTTGGACGTCGGAAATACGTCTATTGCCGGCGGGTATTTTATCGGGCAGGAGCTCGAGTTTCACTTCGTTATTTCGAGCGACCCGTCGCGGAGCGCGGACGAATACGGCATTCAGCTAAGGCGGCTCGTGGAGCTAAGCGGCGGCGAGTTGGGGCGTGCACTTCCGTCGATCCTTTGTTCGGTCGTCCCGCCGCTGACGTCGTGCCTTACGGCGACGCTCGCTAAATATTTCGGCGCGGCCCCCGTAGTCGTGAGCGGCGATTACGGCGCGTTGGGAATCGAAATACTTTACGAGAACGTGGCCGAGGTGGGCCCGGACCGCGTCGTCAACGCGCTCGCGACGCGCGAGCTGTACGGCGCGCCGGCGGTGGCGGTGGATTTCGGAACCGCGACGACCTTCGACGTCGTGGACGCCGCGGGCGCGTACGTCGGCGGCGTCATCGCGCCCGGCGTCGCCATCTCCGCGCGGACCTTGTTCGCCGGCGCCGCGCGGCTGGGCGCGGTGGAATTTACGATGCCGTCGCGGGTGGTGGGCCGGAACACGGACGAGGCTTTGCGCGCCGGCATAATTTTGGGGGCGGCGCGCGCTGCCGACGGCATCGTAGAGGCCATACGGGCCGAGCGGGGAGAGCGGGGCGCGTTGGTCGCGACGGGAGGGCTGGCGGGCGTCGTCGCGCCGTTGATGAAGACCGGACCCCGCGTCGACGCGGAGCTGACGTTGAAAGGCCTCGCGCTCGCGTTCGAGCTGTTGCGCCCGGGGAGGTGAACGGAGGCCGTGAAGTTGGGAAAGGTTTTGTTGGTCGGGACGGCTTGCCTTATCGCGCTCGCGGGGTGCCGGCGGGGCGAGGAGGGTGCTGCCGAAAGCGCCGCGCCCGGCGAGGGATATACGCCGCCGCCCGTCGAGTACGTCGTTGGCAAAATGGACGTAGACGACGACGCGGCGGAGCCCTCGGTCCGGATGAATATCGCGGTGGATCCGTCGACGTCGGCTAAGGACGTTAAACGGCTTTTGGACTATTTCGATAAGGACCGGTACGACGATTACGACATCGTTTGGGTTAACGTGTACTTCGACGTCGCGAAAGCCCGCTCGCCCCAGGTGGATACGGACGCGTTAGTAGCGACGTTGCGCGTTAACCGGCCCGGGTTTCGGGAGATGGAAATATCCGAAGACCTGGTTGGCCTCGGCGGACCGTTGGGCGGCCAGCCCGAAGTAACCAGCCGAAGCGAGGAGACCCTTTATCTCGGCCGGCGCGGCCGAATGTTCGACTCCGGTAAGCAAGCCCAGGTATTGGTGGACTTAATGGAAGAGAAACCGGGCCACGCCATCTACCGGGTGGTATGGCAAAGCCCCGAAAATACGGAGTTGACTTACGGCCTCGAGCAGAAAATGCTGGTCCGCGTCCGGAAGGGCGTCTCGCGCGAAACGTGGGCCGATATGTCGTTCGAGGAACTTAAACGGGCGGCGCGCGGCGCAGGGTTCGGCGGGAGACGGCGCCACGGCGCGAACTACACCTACGTTCCCGAAGTGGGGAACGAAACCGGCCCCGCTGGTGGCTGACGCCGTGTAGCGATGGCGGCCGATATTCGCATCGGCATAACGACGACGCTCCCTATTGAGGTCTTATGGGCGGCAGGGCTGAGGCCGGTAGACCTCAATAATTTATTTATAGGCCGGGGCGGCGCGGAGGAGGCTGTGCGGGAGGCCGAGGGTGCCGGCTTTCCCCGCAGTACTTGCGCTTGGATAAAGGGCATCTACGCCACCGCCCGCGCGGAGGGCTTCGCTCGCGTCGTCGTCGTGACGGGCGGCGATTGTTCGAACGCCGCGGCGTTGGGCGAGGTTTTGGCGGACGACGGCGTCGACGTCGTTACGTTCGCGTTTCCGCCGGCGCGCGACCGGCGCGCCATAGCTCGGGAAATAAA
>JABAOF010033328.1_pt3 | contig 11455 bp, 10 predicted proteins | sample 7062171 | NCBI WGS metagenome assembly JABAOF01 (sample SAMN14538628, study PRJNA623070) | marine sediment metagenome | biome: marine biome [ENVO:00000428]; feature: marine pelagic biome [ENVO:01000023]; material: deep marine sediment [ENVO:00002113] | place: India: Gulf of Khambhat ... | reverse complement strand
GCCTTGACATAGATTTCCTCGAGGCTATTGTCTCCCCATTGGGTGGCAAAACCAGAAGGAACGAGATGTTTCATCACGGCTACCGACGGTGCATCGAAATACTTGAGGACGTTTAGAGCGCGGGTGACGTCCATGAAGTTGGTCGCGGAAAGACCACCCTTGCCGGATTTCGTCAATCTGATGTTGGTAAGCTCTGCCAGGCTCATCCCTTTGAATCTGTATGCGGCTGCGGGCTGATTAGGATTCTCCCCGTATCTTAAATCGGATTCTTTGCTCATGATGATGGTCATCTCCTCCGGGAATTCTCCTTCAACAGGTTTCCGGTATGTTCTCTTCATGTCGGTTACATCTGTTCCTCTTCTCATGATCATTCACCTCCTTTCTCTCGATTGATGATGAAGCTTTTCATTTCGTTTGTGGACCTCTTGTAGAACACTACAACCACCCCTACCCGGAAATCCGCTCCAGGACTGATGACACCTGGGCCCTCCTCTTTGGGGCCGAGCGCCTCATAAACATCTCTGGCTACTTCTTCAGCGGTTTTTCCTTGAAATTCAACATCAAAAGGCGCTCCTTCAAAAGAAGGAATCTTTTCCCCTTTAAGAACGTTTCGGCCGGTGTAGGTTGTTATTCCTTTTCCTCGGCCTCCCAACAACGGTATCTTGAAGATGTCTTTGATCGGATGCTCTTCTATGTTCTTTACGATATGAAGGGCCGCCCCTTTTCTGGTGACAATTCCGCTGATTCTAGGGGTGAAGTGTGGGCTGTCGGGCTCGAACCGAGTGAGGTCTATCGAGAGAGATTGTTTGTCTCCTTTAATTTCATGCGGCTTTTTAAAGGCTTCGGCAAATACTTCGGCAGGAGAAATCGAGGGATCATTCTTTTTAAGATTTTTCACCGTTTCGTAGATGATGTCGGTCTGAGCTCCGTTGCTGACGATGAGATTATCCTGAAACATCCTGATGCAGTTGTAGATCAGGAGGGCTGGTATTCCTTTTTCAATCGCAGTTGGATCTGTCGGGACAGTTTTTATGGCATCGAACTCCAGTCCTTTGTCAATAACAATTTTCCTTTTCTGGCTCGCAGGGCTTCTTCCGGTTATGGCATAGACGATAACTTCGTTTTCATCTGCAGTATCCTGGCCGATGAGAATCATCCTTCCGGGATATTCTTTACTAGAGATAATCTCTAATCCTTTTTTCATAATGGCTGCTCCTGTAAATCGCTACAGGAAAATTTTTTCCATCTCTTCTGCGGTTAACTGATTTTTCCCGACGATTTTCCTGACTCCTTCAGAATAGCTGGTTTCTATACATTCCCTGTAACTTCTGCAGTTTCCTTCGGCATCAGAGGAATATCCTTTGCATACCCTGAGAACATCAGGAGATATTTCATCGATCAGGACAATTTTTCCGTCACCACTTTTCAATCTTCCAAGCTCAAATTTTCCGTCGATGACGTGCAGGCCCTTCGAGGCAAATTCTTCGGAGATGACTGTTGCGATATCCTTGATAAACTTTTCTGCATAGATAATTTCCTCCTCGGTCATCACTCCAGCGGCAACCAGTGCTTCGAATGTAATGAGTTTGTCTGATTTTCCTTTTGTCCAGGCTTCGACAACTTTGGATAGGTTCTGTCCCGGTTTGACAAAGGGATATCTCCTCCAGAAGCTTCCGGTTGCGTTATTTCTCCATGTCCACTCAAGGTTCAGTAAGGAGGCAGAGCCTTCAAATTCAGGCGCCTGCTCTGGAAGACTGATGAGCGTAGCTGGCTCAACAATCATAATATTGTCGCTGACCGTATCGATGTAATGGGTAGGAATTTGTTTTTCCTTGAGCAGTTTGAAAAAGTAGGTGGCAAACTTGTTAACGATTGCTCCTTTACCTGGAATTTCTCCGACAACGTTATCATATCCAGGGTCGAAGAAAGGCTGGTTATTTTCATCAAGATATCCTGTCGCCCGATCAGTAAAGACGAAGGCATATTTATTTATATATTCTCCTTCTGGAATACGATAAATATCTTTTGATTTTCCTGAATATACAAAATTTTCTTTTGTGAGTATTTGATCAAAATCCATGAAATCATCTCCTTTCTATTTTTCCATATCATCTACAACTTTGAATCGAATTGCAATTTTTTTTTAAAAGTATTATTAGAAGATTTTTTCTATCTGCAATACGGTTTTAAAAGCCGTTATTTAACAAATACCAAGATTCCTTAGATAACAAGCAGGTTATCGGGTATGGGATTTTTTATCGCCTAGATGAACAGGACATTAGGCCTGTTTTATGTGTTGATGGCTGTCGTTAGAGAAACACTGAAATTTTTTCAAAAAACGGTTTTGACGACGCTCAGGCCTTCGAAGTGAAATGAATATTTGCATTCACACCTTTTATTTCTGCTTGTATTTCGATCATTCTTGTTGATTTTACTTTTTTTGCAGGAATAAAAGATGCTTGTCATCTATAGGATGATCTGATCGTTTATCGGACTATATCAACAATAACCTTGATATCTTCTGTGGGTTAAAATTCTTTTTACAGATTTTAACTAGTCCGACTCTTTTGGAATATTGATAGGTTTTTTCTTATATCCCTCAGGAACAGAATAAGTGCCAGGCGGGGCTGGTTTCTCCGTCACTTCAAGGCACTGTGAATCAATATTTATCTCAGAGCCAAATATACTAACTGTAACTTCAGAGGCGACGTGAAAACCGTCAACTTTATCCAATTTTTCCAGCTCTTTTTTTGAATTTTCTTCTATATCTAAGACCCCCATAATAAATTTTCCGTAAAATTCACTCATCCCTCCTGTATAATCTTTGTGATTAAAAGGGATATCCTTTGTCATCCACATCCTCATTTTAAATTTCGGAATGACATTTAATGCCGGAATCATGAAGGTCATCTCAAATTCAGTTGAATGACTTTTCCAATTTGCGATCTTTTTCGTTTCGCGGCTGAGGTTGACCTTGGCATCGGTTATTTTCATTGTTTTTATAACGTTAGCAGCCTTAGGAGAAAGGCCTAAGATGAGATTTAGAAACTTTTCCCTATCTACGCCTGTCGGAAGCTCATAATAGATCTTTGGTTTGTGGATGATTATATACAGTTTTTCTTTATCATAATCGCCGATAACGCTCACCTTTTTACCGAATTGGGCGAACTTGTTCTTGGCAAGCCACTGCTCCTTGATTTCTACTTTTTCAGGTTGCTTTTTTCCCATCAATTCAAACTCTTTAGTCCTCTCCACATTTTTCATATAAACATCAGCGCTCAGAAATAAAGCGAGGACTAAAATCAGAATGACAATCAAAATTAATTTATTCATTATTTTCTCCTTTCCATATTTTTTTTATTCCATAGATTAAATGCCATAAAAAGCTTTCTTACTCTAGATCAGTGAACGTCTGGTCTATATGACGAGCAAGGGCCAAGGCAATTTCCACCAAAGGCGAGGTCTGGTCTGAAAGAGACTGGATAAAATCTTGCCTGATAGTGGGATCGCCGAGAAAGAGGTATGGATCATCTAATGAGGCTGGAGGTAAATCGACATCGGCTTTGCTTGTTAATGCTCGAAGCAGAAATCCCAGGGGTTCTTCGTCAGGCTGTCTCAAAAGAGAGTTCATGCCTATTTCTGTCAGCCTTTTATTCAAAGATTCCTGTCGAAGCAGAGAGACCGCTGCCATCTGCCGAATCTGGAGCACTTCCTGGCGGAGCTGGCTAATTTCACCACCCCTCTGCCAGCCTGTTTGGATAAAATACCCAGCTGTAAAACCTACAACAAGAAGTAAAAGAGCAAAGGAAAATTGAAAGACAGGTTTTCTGGGTATAAAGCGTTCGAGCCAGCCACCTTTTCTTTTTAAAGCTTTAGACGAAATGATCTGCCAAGATTTTTCCTTATCCGGAAGGGGAATATCTTCTTTATCATTAAAAAGATTACTCACTTTTGCTGACCTTTCAAATAGGCTAGCGCATTTAGAGCATTGCTGGAGATGTGTTTGGAGTTGGGCCTTTTCTGATGAAGTCAATTTTCCGTATATACTTATGGTCATTAGATTTTTGCTTTCTTCGCAGTTCATTTTTCCCCCCATAGCGGTTCAAGTTGATTTCTCAGTTTTGAAACCGCTCTTTGAAGCTGTTTTTTGACAGTGCTTTGACTGCACTGTAATTGATCTGAAATTTCTTTTATGGCCAAATGCTGAAGATGTCTTAAATCGAACATAATCCGCTGTTTTGGAGACAATAGGGAGAGAGCATTCTTTACCTGAGAAATTGTCTGGTTCGCAATAACAGATTTTTCAGGGGAAACATCCTGTGCTTCCGGTTCGCTGTAAATGTCTGAGAAGGAGTCAGTCTGATCCGCTTTTCTCTTTTTTCTTTTTCTCAGATAGTCAATAGAGCAATGGATGCCAATCTGATAAATCCATGCTGAAAAATTGGTGCTGATTCTAAAATCGAATTTGTCGATGGCTTTAAAAGCTTTTATGAAGGTTTCCTGCATGATGTCCTCGGCATCCTGCTGAGATTTTACATAACGGTAGGCGAGTCGATAGATCATTTCGTAATAATTTTCGTATAATTCCCGGAATGCACTTTCATTTCCATCTTTTGCCAACAGTAGGACCAACTTGTCATTCGTATCCATTTCCGATTCAGGATTCATCATATATGTAATACGTTAAAAAGTCATTACGGGTCGACACCTCATAAAAATTTATCTCATGATGTGTCTCTTTTTGATCCTTTTGAAAATTGCTGAAATTAAAATATTATGCCCCCAGAAAAAATTTCCGTGCCTTCTAAACAAGCATACCTCTCCTTAAAAGGCTAAATCTTAACAGACTTTTAACAAACTCTTAACAAATCTCTGACAACTTAATTTCTTATTTATCCGAAATTAATAACAGATGAAGGAGCAAAGATAGATGAAAGTCAAACTCGAGAAATGGTATCTGGATTTCACATCCGGAAATGAGATCGGCTTTTACTACATCATGAGCGTAACCATCGGAGGATTCAAAATCGGATATTCCGGGATCAACCACTTTGATTCATCGCAGTCTGTGCAGAACTTCAAGTTTTCAAGAATAAAACTTCTCTCCTTCCATAACCTTCAGCTTTCCAACGCCAATCTTTCCTCAAGCATCAACTCGGCACAACTCCAAATCGACCATGGAAAAACAGCCATCAAAGGAACTTGGAAATTTCATTCGCCACCCCTTAAAAGATGGAGGAAGCCTCTCTTCCGGAATTCAAATGGCTGGGTTGACTGGAAGGTCTGGACGCCTTTGGCCGACGTTAAGCTAATTTTCCGCAACGGAGAGAAAACCACAACACTCAAAGGAACAGGGTATATCGATTTTGTGAGATTAACCCTTCCTTTCTGGAAATTGCCTTTTCAGACTCTCTTGTGGGGACGGATGCACAGCCCGCGTTCTTGGAGCGTCTTTTTATGCCTCCAGACTAAGGAGGAAAATATTTCGCTCTATCTTGATCCGAAGACAACGGCTCAAGATGTATCCGTCTCCCTCAAACGCAATGAACTCGGGGAGGCTCAGAGCATGATCTGGACCATAGGCTCCCCGAATAACCAACTCAACTTTGACAGTTATGTAACTCAAATCCTCGAATCCCAGGAAATCCTGAGCAAAGGCCGCACCTTGCGGATCCTGCCCAGAAGCATCCGGAGGATACTGAGCTCCTTTGGGAGGGATGAAAAATACGAAATGGTCTCCAGATTTCGCAATCAATCTTACCACGGAATAATGGAGGAAGTGAGGTATCATGAATAACAAATTACGCCTTGTCTGTCTTGACATAAAAAAATCCTTTGGCCGTCTGCAAGTCCTGAAAGGCTGTTCGCTCGAACTCAGAGAAGGCGAATTTGTGGGGCTAGTCGGAGAAAATGGCTCAGGAAAGACCACGTTCGTTCGCTGTATTTTAGGATTCACCCGGGCAAATTCTGGAACCTTAAGGCTTGAAGGTCCTGTGGGTTACTGTCCCCAGGACAACATCCTCAATCGGCGGTACCGGGTCTTGGAACATTTCAAGCTAATCGAAGCCATTTATGGCAAATACAACTCCATCGATCATGATTTTGTTGAGTCAAACATTGACCGTCTGAAGCTTCGCCCCTTTCTCAAGACCAGCATCAGCGACCTGAGCAGCGGCACCTATCAAAAAGTGAAGTTCTTGACCTCCATTTATCATTCTCCCAGGTTGATCATCCTGGATGAGCCCTATGATGGATTTGATTGGCGGATGTACCTCGCTTTCTGGGAAATCATAGAAGATCTTAAATCCCGGGGTGCAGCTATCTTGATGATCTCCCATCTCATCTATGATCGGGAGAAATTTGACCAAATCTTTGAATTGAAAGAGGGTCGCCTTGAAAAAACAAAAGGATAAAACATCAGTATTTTTCCTGCTCTACAGGCTTACTGCCTTAGAGTTGCTCAGGAATAAGCTCGGACTCTTGCTTTTATTTGTCATTCCAACCTGTTTTCTGGCTGTAGTCGAATGGACATCAGGGAAGGGCTTACTCCCGATAAAGTTATATTTTTTCAAACAGATCGATGAGCTTTTTCTGAACCAGAGAGAGATTTCTCTCGTTTTTATGTCGGCTGCTGTCGGAGGATTCCTTATGTCCTATTATGCCATTCTTCTCTTTCAGCAAGATTTCGAATATTACCGATACTGCATCTCGATGAGACTTTCTCCTCTAACCTTTGTGGCCTCACGTTTTAGCTTTTTCTTCACGCTGGTTGCTGTTATGGCGGCATTCATCACCCTGATCATGAGAGGAATGATGCATTTCCAAAACATCGCTGCAGCCTTGACCGGTTTTATTCTGTTGGGGTTAATCTACGGGGCCTATGGAGGATTCGTCGGAATTTTGAGCAAAGATTTTATGGTCGCAATTTTATTCGTGGTTCTTTTAGCAAACATCGACGCTGGCTGGCTCCAGAATCCAGTTTTTTATTCCACATCACAGGAGACTGAGTTCATTCGCTGGCTACCAGCGTTCTTCCCCTGTCAGTTTATCTTTTCCTCGGTTTTTTCTGGAAAAACAAACCTCTGGGCTCTGCTCATGAGCCTGGTTTACGCATCGGTTCTTTTCGCCGCACTCTTGGTGGCGGTCCTAATCAAAATCAAAGGAGTCTACCATGGAAATAACCATAAAGCATAACAGTGTCCTGATTCTAAAGAAAACTTTTGAAGTGAGTCTCTACGTCACCATCTTCGCCATAGCTGTTCCTTCCTTTTTCTACATCCTCGGACATGTGTTGGATAAGGTGATTAATCCATTCTCCACCAGCCTCGTCACTCTTGAGGTTTCGGGAATAATCCTTTTCGGACTCGGCGGAATCATCATGATCATGGCAATGATTGATCTGGGGAAATTTGGCAGAGGTTTACCCGTTTCTCCTGTCCCCCCTACGACTCTGGTAACAGAGGGACTTTACGGATTGTCCAGGCACCCTATCTATTTCGGTGCCTCCCTGAGCTTTCTCGGTGGGAGCTTGTTCCTGCATTCTTTCTGGAGCACTTTCCTCGGCTGGCCCCTGTTTAGCCTTTTCTTTATTGCCTATGCCCATCGTGTAGAAGAACCAATCCTGGAAAAGAGGTTCAATGAAGATTATCGCATCTATAGAAAAAACGTGCCTATGCTCTGGGAGTTTCCTCTACGCAAAACTCTTTTCCTTCTCGTTAATCAGTTTCTTCGCTGGATATCAAATGTCGTAAACAGGCCTTTTATTCTGGAATATCGTTCTCACCTGATGTTTCTTGGATACGGTCTTTGGGTAGGATTCGGAGTTTTCGTCGGGCTAATTGCACTAAACATCGCCTTTGTGGCCGACGATATTTCTGCTTCGACAACTGCCTGGATGATCTTCTTTTTCACTGTAGCCTCCCTTGCCGGTAGCCGATTCGTATCCATGATCGTGCTCATGATCCTGGAGAAGAAATCGTTGAAAAAAGCATGGCATCGTGTGGGCTTTGTCTCTTGGGGGACTTTATTGGCCGCAATCATTTCAAGTGGTCTGTTCTATGTGCTTGCCAAAAGGTCGCTCTACTTTTGGTTTGATGCGGCCTTCATGGGCTTGATGATCAACCACTTTTTTGGCCGGATTGGCTGTCTGTTTTATGGATGCTGCTACGGCAAGGAAACACGATCAGCCCTTCATATCCATTACACCCATCCCCGCTTGAAGGCTATAAGAGAAGGGCTGGTAAAGACAACGACTCTATACCCAACCCAGCTATACTCCTCTCTCTACGGCTTGTTTACTTTCACTATAGTCTTCTCCCTGTGGAGTTCGACCAGCATCAGAGTTGGAGTTCCGACTTCGATATGCTGCATATTGTATGGAATCTTCAGGTTTTACGAAGAATGGTTCCGCTACCAGAAACGAATGGTTGCCAGGATTCTCTCTCCAGCCCAGATAGTGAGTCTGGCGTTGGTCTTACTCGGAGTCTTCCATCTCGGATGGATTCTTCCCTCTATGGAGACAGGTTTTCACCCACCACTTTTCCGAGTTTCTTTGGGAGAGATATTTAGCCAGCTATACACATGGCTTGTGATAGGCATGGGTCTGTTGACCACGTTTGTCTTTAGTTATCACCGCTACGAGATAGGATCTTGGGGAAGATTGGGGATAACTCATAAACAAAAACAAGGAGGATACCATGAACCTGGAATACAGAAGCGGTGAATTATTCTGCCAAAACTGGCCTCTCTCCAGGCTTGCGGATGAGTTCGGAACTCCGCTTTATGTCTTAAGCAGCAAAGCGGTGCAAAAGTCTATAAGGAGTTTTCTGGCAGAGTTTGAGGCCCGCGATCTACCTGTGAAAATCCACTATTCGGTAAAAACAAATCCTGTCCCGGGTTTTTTGAAGATCCTGAAACAGGAGGGCCTGGGTGTGGAGGTCATCTTTGACCATGAGTTGGAGATCTCTAGACTCGTCGGATTCAAAGGGAAGGATATTGTTGTCAATGGCCCTTCGAAGACCGGGGAATTTCTAGAAAAGATAAAAGATATCCAGGTGAAAATGGTGACTGTCGAATCCCAAGGGGAACTCTCTAAGGTAAAGGCCGTTTCAGAAAAAATGTCCCGTCCTATGAATATAGGGCTTCGAGTCTGTCCTGGATTTTCTTTTGCCAGAATGAAGCCCACTCTGAACAGCAGTGCCAAAGATTCACCCTATGGCTTTCTTCCTGATTCGCCAGAGTTCTGGGAGGCGTTGAAAGACATCAGCCAATCCAAGAAGCTGAGATTCGTGGGATTCCACATGCATCTCGGCTCCGGAATAAGGGATAGCCGTCCTTACAAAAAGGCCTTCTTGATCCTCGAAGATCTTATCAAAAAGGCTGCCCAGATTGGATTGAAAAGCCGGATGATTGATATTGGCGGCGGATTCGGGGTGGCCACGGCACCGTTGTTGACCATATCTCAAATTGCAAAAACAGCTATTCTGAAGAAGCATATAAAACTTCAATCAAATAAAAAGTCCATTTTATTGAGGGAAGTAGCCGAAAGTTTAGGTCAACTTCTTGATCGCCTCGATCGGTCAGGGAACACGATTAAAGAGGTCCTTGTGGAGCCAGGGAGGATTCTTTCTGGGCCTTCTCAGATAATCATTCTATCGGTCATAGAAGCTATCGAGCGCTTTAATGGGCAGAGATTTCTGATCTGCGATGGAGGAGCTATGAGCATCTCTCCTTTATTGCTGACAGAATACCATAAAATCATTCCTCTAAAACTCCAAGATAAGAAACTCGTAAATTACACGGTCTTCGGCAATCTGCCAACATCTCTGGATAAAATCACCTCTTCTGTTCCTCTCACTCCTGTTCATCCAGGAGACAGGCTCGTTCTGCTTGATGCAGGAGCCTATTTTGTTCCCATGAACAACAATTTTGCCGGTCCACGTCCAGCCATCTTCATGATTAATGGCAGAGGCTCAGGACTCATACGACGGAGAGAGACTTTTGAGGATCTCTATCAGAGGGATTTATTATAAATAACGGGAAAAGGGATGTTTATAGAATAGGAATATGACAATGCAAATTCAGAAAAAGACTCCTCTTGAAGAAGCCAGAAGAACATTATCCAAGATCGATCTCGGCTTCAAAACATGGAGCCATCTCAGTCTGAAAAGCCGCATAAAAATGATCAGGAGGCTTCGGAAAGCCGTCTCAAAGAATACCCGAAAAATTGCCGGGGCCATATCGGAAGAATGTGGACGCCCCTTGATGGAGGCGCTCTCTCAAGAGGTTCTCCCTGTCCTTGAAATGGCAAAATACTGCGAGAGGAAGTTTCCAAAATGGCTCTCTCGTCGAAGACTGCCTTACAGGCGACCCGGCTTCTGGCGAAAAAAGAATTATCTTTTTTACGAACCGATTGGCCCAGTTGCTGTCTTCTCGCCCCAAAATTTCCCCTTTTCTCTGGGCATGATGACTCTCATCTACGCCACCCTTGCCGGAAATACTGTGGTGCTTAAACCCTCTGAGAGATCCACTCTTGTCCCCTCTGTGATCGAGGATCTATTAAGAGATTCCGGACTTTTAGCCTCAGGCGCTACATCCATTTTAACCGGAGATACAAAGACAGGAAAGTGGTTGGTCAAACATCCCAAGATAAAAAAGATTTTCTTTTTCGGCCAAAGACCCTCAGGAATGGATGTGGCCAATGCCTGCATGAGGCATCTTAAGCCTTTTGTTCTGGAAATGGGTGGAGGAAGCACAGCTTTTGTCTGCGCAGATGCAGATATTGAACAGGCTGCAACAGGATTGGCCTGGAGCAGTTTCTATACGTACGGACAATCATGCGTATCTACTGAGAGAATTATTGTAGATAAGGAAATATCCGAAAAATTTATATTCCTATTCAAAGAAAAAGTCACCCATTTCCAGAGGGAAATGATGGACAATGCCAAGAAAGGCAAAAACGATCTCTCTCGGACCTCCAGGCTGAATGAATTAATCGAGGATGCAAGAGCAAAAGGAGCAGAGGTATTCCGGGCAAGAATGCCTCAATCACAAGAAAATAATGGATTTTTCAATTTCACGGTTATTTCCAATGCCTCAGACTCTATGCGTGTTTCCAAAGAAGAAATATTCGGGCCTGTGGTGGCAGTTCAAACTGTCTCGAACCTGAAAGAAGCCATCGTAAAGATGAATAAAAATTTTGAGTCCATGAGTGTTTCAATCTGGTCTAGGAATCACAAACAGGCCTATCATTTGGCAAAAAAGATGCCCACAGCAATGATCTGGATAAACGATTCTAGCTTCGGGCTGCCCAATCTTCCCTGGGGAGGATTGGGTAAAACTGGTTGGGGAAAGCTTTTCTCAGAGCTTTCCATCCAGGAAGTGACCAGACAGAAATGGATAAGCAAACACCCTTCAAGATTTTCCCGGAAACGATTCTGGTGGAATCCTTATACTT
>JABAOF010001393.1_pt1 | contig 11455 bp, 9 predicted proteins | sample 7062171 | NCBI WGS metagenome assembly JABAOF01 (sample SAMN14538628, study PRJNA623070) | marine sediment metagenome | biome: marine biome [ENVO:00000428]; feature: marine pelagic biome [ENVO:01000023]; material: deep marine sediment [ENVO:00002113] | place: India: Gulf of Khambhat ... | reverse complement strand
AAATTGTTGTGGTGGATTTGGTTGCCAGATGCACCTGTGATGTTCAACCCGATTTGGGAATTTGTGGAGATATCATTGCGGGAAATAAGATTATTGTTTGAGTTATTTGTGATTAAAATACCAGTTTGGTTATTGGAAGCGATGTTATTGTTCTCAATGTTATTTGAGTTTGAGGATGATATCAGGTTGATACCGGTCCAGTTATTATTTGAAATATAGTTATAGCGAATTGTATTGGAAGGTGATTCTTTTATAAGAACACCAATATTATTATAAGATATATTACAATTTGAAATTGTATGTGATTTAACTTCTCCCCCGTTTGACGCTTCAAAAAACACTCCTGCAACCTTATTTGAATTTATTGTATTGTTATTAATTATATTTTGATTTACATTTGCGAAGTAGTGCGGATGATGGGCATAGAAATGAATTCCATTCTCATTTGAATTTAATTGATTATTATCAATATTATTATAATTGATATAGGTCATCTCCTGACGAGCTTCCATATAAATTCCATCGTGAGAATTATGGTGAATGTTATTTTGATAAATATAATTGAGAGTTGCATGACCATCTCCATTAGCCATGAAATATATTCCATTTTCACTATTTGAATATATGTCATTGTTGTATATGGAATTTGAATCTGTGGAAGAATGATAGTAAGCGTAAAAGTAAATTCCATTTTTAGTGTTTAAGTAAATCTCGTTACTATATATGCAATTATTATTGGTCTGGGATGAGCAAGAACCAGTTTTAAAATAAATACCATTTTCATTATTTCCATAGATATCATTGTTAAGAATATTATTATTATTTCCAGTAGTAGGTCGATAATTCCAACCTCTAACATCGAAGATTATACCGTTCTTTCCGTTGTTGTTTATTGAAGAATCACTGATACTGTTATGATTTGCGCCTATATTATCAATTGCGGTTATAAATATACCGTTTTCTGTGTTAAAAAATATGTTACAATTATTTACCGTATTGTATTCAGAATTCAAAGTACCAATCCGAATACCATTTCCAATATTATTTATGATATTTGTAGAATCAATGTTTAAATAAAATGCCCCATAAAAATCAATCCCGTTTCCAGCTAAATTACTCCAAACTTCTGTATTTGTTATATTCGTGTTGTTAACCGGATTCCCGCTGTAAATCCCACCATTACCTTTATTCCTCGAAATATCGCAACCTATGATATCCACATAACTTGAGCCTCTCAAATCAATCCCGGTGTCTTCGTTATCAATGATAATACAATTATCGATCCATTGATTTATGGTTATCCCGCCAAAATCGATCCCCATACCGTTATTGCCACTTATTCTAGTATTTATGATGATATTATCTGATGTTCCGCTTAGATCAATTCCAATATGATTATTATAATCTATTTCACAGTCCGATATTGTGGTGTGATGTGAATTGCTGTATAGTAAAATTCCTTTACCATCATTAAATGAAATATTGCAATGATAGATAAGTGTGTATGTTGATGCATTGAGGTTGATTCCAAAGAATTTATTATTTTGTATTATGCCATTCTTTACCTCAGTATTGTCAGAATCATAAATTGTTATTCCATATCTGTCATTAGAAGTAATGGTGCAGTCGGATATTGTGTTATAATCGCTGTTGGTTATATATATTCCATCGAATTTGCAGTATGTAATTGTGGTATTCGATATGGTGTTTTTTCCACCAAAAAAGGTCATGAATACGCCATACGTGGCGTAATCAATTTCTGCGTAATCTATAAAATTATATTCTGTCCTTAGTCGAATAGTATACCAGTCGCCTTTTGCAGGTGCAGTCTGATTTGATGTAAATTTTATCTTGTTCACAGAAGTGCCATCTGCGTACAGTTTACCATCAACGATGATTGAGTAAAGACCATCGAATTTTACTTCAACACCAGGTTCTATTGTAAGTGTGATTCCAGGTTCTACAGTCACATCTCCTATCACAATATACGGGCTGTTCGTTAAATACCAAGTTGTATCTGAAGTTATGGATCCACTTACATATATCGGTCCAGCAGCATTTACTTGATCAGTCACTGTAAACAGCCCTACAAATCCACCTACTACGAGCAATCCCACAATACCTGTCGGAATTATCCTATTTTTCATTTTACCCCCTCCTTCACATGAAGGTCGACTATAAGAATACAATGAACTTTTTAATATATTTACTTTTTGCTTTTTTATTAATGAATAATTAAAAAAATAGAGAGAAGAATGCCACATTATTTTACAACACCTTTTTGGATTAAATGGCCAAAAGAGGGAATGATTGAATCCCATTGAATCCTCAAAAAACCTCACATTTCCTCTAACAAATCCACACCCTCAATATCGACATTCCAGATAATTATCAACTTTGATAATTATCTCTATGAAGATTTTCTATTCGGAAAAATAAAAAAAAGAAAGAAAAAAACCGTATTGGGAAATCACCTTTGATTATCGAAACGGAAATTTTAACCTTTCATATAACAATAATGTTATATCATGGAATATAGGGAGGCAATTGTTGTTAACAGGGGGATAATCCAAATCAGGGATCTCTTCGTGAAATGGTTGAGCGAAAGAAAGGAGTTCATCGTCCCCTTCTTCGTGCTGTTCGTTATTGTGGATCCATTGATGACTTTCATCGGAACTCATGGATTCAACTTTGCAGAGGGAAATTTCATTGTCTCCACTCTGGTTGAGTCTGAAAACGGCTGGATGATTTGGCTGGGTCTGAAAATTGCTTTTGGTTTGGTGGGAACTGTGTTCATGTTCTCCGCCTATTGTGTAATAAACACCCAGAAATTATCGAGTAGAGAAAGGGAGAGGGCAACCATTTTCGAATACGGTGCATGGTCTTTTCTCATTTGCTTCCTTTTCATAATTATTCTGCATTGGGCCTCCATAATCACCTCGGCAGTGTAATCTATGCACTTTCTACCATGGATTGAGGATTTTATTCTTATAAAAAATGGCTGACCAGTGCTTAGAAAATTGTAATCATCGCTGATAACCGAAAAGGAGTCTATAAATATCCAGCAAAAAGATATTAATATTGGAGGCTGAGACCTTTAGGATATTCAGCAAGGCCATAGTATTGATGGTTCTGGCCATGGGATTCTATATCTGTGCAATCATTGTATGAACGATTTTTCTGAATATAACTGATAGCCACCGTTTTTTTCGGGTCCAACAATTTTTAAAAGAAACTTATATAAACGGAGAGCACTTTCACCTGGGCTAAGGAGCATGAACAATGAAACTCATCGATGTCTGCAGAGGCTGCGGAGCTCGAAGATTGGTGAACCATTTAAAACTCTGCAAGAGGTGCAACAAGCAGGCAAGCCAGTTTCTATCGCGCAGTGACATAGAGGCAGCCAGATTGGAGAGAGAGGCNNGAAGCAGAAGCTGCAGCGGCTGCAGCAGCTGCAGCAGCAGGAGCTGAAGGTGAAGCTGAGGGTGAAGAAAAGGAGCCCAAGGAAGGCGAAAAAGCTGAGCCTAAAGAAGGTGAAAAAGAGGGCGAGAAAAAGAAACCAGAGGGCAAAGCCGAGAAGAAAAAACCAGAGGGCAAGGGTGAGAAGAAGGAAAAGGGATGATGCCCTTTCCACCATGATTTTTTTATTAACTATACCTTCAGATGAGGTTTTAAAGAAAACCACTAAAATTCTATTATTTTAAAGAGCCAGTGGAGGTACCTTCTAGGCCTCGTAGTACTTCACATCATAGGGCTCAGGTTTCAATCCTTTTCTAATCCTAATACCCCTTACAACTTCTTCCTGGAGTTCTCGTGGCACTCTCTCGTAACCTGCATGCTCAGTTGTCCACAAAGCCCTTCCTGCTGTGGCTGAACGTATCGCACTGGCAAAACCGAACATCTCTGCAACAGGAGCCTTCGAAACTATTACAGCCAGATCCTCCTCTTGCTTAATATCCTCTATCACAGCTCTCCTCTGCTGCATTTCTCGAGTTGCGTTGCCCATTAAATCTTGGGGAACATTGATAAAAACCGTTTGCTTGGGTTCCTTCAGAATTCTTTCGCCAACACACATCGCACCGTAAATAGCCGACCTGACCGCAGGTATAACCTGTGCTGGCCCTCTATGGATGCTGTCCTCATGCAGTTTTGCGTCCACGAGCCTGACCTTCAAACCCATGCATTTCTCATTGGCCAAAGGCCCTCTATCCATGGCCTCCTGAAATGCCTGGATACACAGCTCGATGGTTTCATGAAGATACTGTATGCCCTTGGTGTAATCTATGAACATGTTATTATTATGGATGAGCTTCACACCTTTGGATTCTGCCTTTTCCATGCCCAAATCTTGCAGTTGTCTTGCCAAAGCCTTCGAGTCCTTGATTTTCCCTCCAGTTACGGAAATCTCTCCGCTCTGTAACGCCTTTAAAATCTCAGGTTCCAAAGGCTCGACTTCCAAATAAAAGCGGTTGTGTTTGTTGGGTGATTTTCCTTCGAAAGGTCCCCCCTTCCTCTCGATACATTCCCTGTAAACCACGATAGGCTCAGAAGCAACGATATCGATACCGTGCTCATGTATGATCCTGTACTGAGTGATCTCAAGATGAAGTTCCCCCATTCCCGAGAGTAGATGCTCTCCTGTCTCTTGGTTAATTTCAACTTGTATCGATGGGTCAGCTTTTGCAACTGTCCTTAAAACTTCCACAAGTTTAGGCAAATCCTTCATATGTTTTGCCTCTATAGCCACGGTGACTACAGGCTCGGAATAGTGAACTATTCTCTCGAATGCTTCTATGCTTTCATCCGATGTTGCGGTTGAGCCTGCGATGGCGTCCTTCAATCCTGATACGGCCGCAATATTACCCGCATCAAGGTGCTCAACAGTGATTCTATCAGCACCCACAGACATGGCCACTTGCTGAACGCGGTTCTTCTTGGGCATACCCACCACTTTCAATTCTTGTCCTCTTTCCAGTTTCCCGCTGAAGAGCCTTCCCACAGCGATTTCACCTGCATGCGGATCCATGAGTATCTTTGTCACCATGAGGGTTATTGGGCCAGAAGAACTGCAGTTCACCATGGCCTTACCAGCCTCAGACTCTATATCCCCATGCCAAATATGGGGTATTCTGTACTTCTGTGCAACGATAGGACTCGGCATATGCCTTATGGTCATATCCAAAAGAACTTCATGGATTTGGACCTTCTTTGCCAAAGTTTTTTGGTCCTTGTTCTTGCAGTAATTGTAAATATCGTTGAAATTGATCTTCGTTTTTTGCATATACGGATGGGAGATAGCCCAATTGTAGAACGCTGAGCCAAAAGCCACACTGCCATCTTCAACCTTTACTGCCCACTCATTTTTGAACTCATCAGGAACCATCTTCTTTATCAGGGTGTTCACTTCGTTGATTATCTTTATGAAGCGCTGTTGCATCTGTTCGGGTGTGACCTTTAGCTCATTTATCAGTCTATCAACTTTGTTTATAAATAGAATCGGTTTGACCTTCTCCTTCAAACACTGCCTCACCACCGTCTCAGTTTGAGGCATCACACCTTCAACAGCACAAACCACAACGATACATCCGTCAACAGCCCTCATAGCTCTGGTTACATCGCCACCAAAATCCACATGCCCAGGTGTATCTATTAGATTGATTAAATACTCCTTTCCCCCATATGTGTGCACCATGGATGCATTCGCAGCGTTTATCGTGATTCCTCTTGCCTGTTCTTGTTCATCATAATCGAGGAGCAACTGCTTTCCTGCCAGTTCTTCTGACATCATGCCCGCCCCTGCGATCAAGTTGTCGCTCAGGGTGGTCTTGCCATGGTCTATATGAGCTGCAATTCCGATATTCCTGATCTTATCTATCTGGCTCATCAAAGCCTGAGCTTTTCTTATGTTGTCCTCTTTTCTTCCCATTATAATACACCTTAAGGTTCTTTATCATCTTGCGGAGGCAGCTATTCGCTCCATCTCCTCCTTTTTCGAGATGGCGAAGCTGTTCATATCAGCTTTAGAGGCGAGGATGATCTCTTCCGCTAAACACATCTCCATATGTTTCTTGTTCTTGTGTGAAGAACTCACAGCACCTTTGCAGATGTTTCTAAGCGCAACATCCAATCTGTGCGAAGAAGAGGTGTCCACAGCTTTTGGCACGGAGATACCTCCGAACCTCAGCCTTGTGATCTCCTCTTTTGGAGAGGAGTTTTGTAACGCATAAATGAGCACTTGAATTGGATTCTTCTTGGTTCTTTTTGCTATAATATCGAATGCCTTCCGAACGGTTTTGTATGCAAACGACTTTTTTCCTGTAGAATGCTCTGTTCTCATCATGTTGTTTATCAGCCTTTCCACTATATTGACCTTCGTTTTTCCAAACCATTTATTTGCATGCTTCGCACCGGTGTGTGGAATTCCTATAGGCGCTAGATTGATGTACCTTCTCAATCCTGGGTCCTCCACAACCACATCCCCCATATTGTATTTTCCAAATATGAGGGGTGAAAGTCCTGGTATAAGTTCTTCCTGAGCTTCTTTTTCAGGCTCCGGTCTTTCAACTTTTTTCTTTACGACCTTTTCCACTTCCTCTTCCTTGATCTTTTTTTCCTCGATCTTCTCAGTTTTCTCTTTCTTTGGTTCTTCTTTCACCTTTTCTTCTTTTGGAGCTCTTTCCTTCTCTTTCACATCCTTTACCTCGGCCTTCTCATCCTTTCCAACCTTAATTTCCATCTTTTCCTCCTTCTTTTCCTTTTTAACTTCCGCTTCCTTCTCAGGGGCCTTTTCAGGAGTGTTTCCTTCCGGTTTTTCCAAACCTTCTAAAGGCTTCTCCTCCTCGACTTTGGTTTTATCCTCAGCTTTCTTTTCAGTAACTTTTTCATTCTTTTCTTCATCTTCTGCCAAAAATTCACCTCTAACTCAAGTTCATCTAACAGGTTTCTCCTTTCTTCCAGTGACCAATTCATTTAACGAGATGTTGTTGACCTGAATCACCTTTAACCGAACACCAGGGATGTCTCCATAGGATCGTCCCATCCTTCCCCCAATACCTTCAACTAAAACTTCATCATGCTCATCGATGTAGTTGATGGCCCCATCACCTACAGCGAAGGCCGTGATCTGTCTTCCATTTTTAATGAGTTGAACTTTAACGCATTTTCTTATGGCAGAGTTGGGCTGCTTTGCCTCTATTCCAACCTTCTCCAGAACGATACCTCTAGCCTGGGCTGAACCTTCCAGTGGATCGGACTTTTCTTTAAGATGGAGCATCCTTTTCTTGTAGTATCTATCGTTCCATCTGAATTTCTTTCGGTTCTTTCTCAGCTTTCTAGCCGTGTTCAAGCCTCTGGGCAAATGATTACCTCCAGGTTCATTAACCTGAATATTGCGTTAAATTATTGAACGCCAAATTATGAATATGGACATCCAATTTTAGGGTAAGGATGCGGTTATTGTCGTTCTCATATATATTGTTTATTGAAATACCATTTTAAAAACTGGCCAAATCACCCAATAGAAGGCGTTATCACAGTATCTCGAAGTTAAAAACGTATGTAGCACAAAAGAATATCTGCATGGCCATGAGCATGAGGTACATGTTCACCCAAACAAAGGTGTTCTCAAAAAGTTTTTCCTCTTTTGTGGCTACCGTCTGCATCAGAATGGCTGTGATCACTCCCCAGATCGCTAAAAGCACCAACCAGAACATAGGCAATTCCAATACATCAGTCATTAAACCTATTAGAATGAGAATGAAGGGCAGAACAAAGAATGGACCCGAGATGATTGCCGATTTCCTCACTCCGTAAACAACGGGTAGGGTTCTCACACCATGTATCCTGTCTCCCTTCATATCAGTGAAGTCTTTGGAGGTAATTGCTCCAATCAAGAAGATCATCATAACTCCGCCTATGAGCCAAGGAACTGCACTTTCAAAGGGATTACCAAAAATGGACCATGCTGCCACAAAACCTAAAAGTCCCCTCGCGAAAGCTATTGTTATGTTTGAAATCCACAACCGCTTCTTCAGTCTTAGGGGTCTAGTGGAGTAAGCTATCGTGATGAGCATGATTAACAAAACGAATAGACCAAAGAAACCCGAGGTTCCTGGTTCTCTATCTAACAGCATCGCCCTGAATAAAACTAGAGGATATAGAATCCAGGCTACTGTTCTTGCCTCATCCTTTGTGACAATACCGGAAGGGATCGGTCGATAGGGTTTGTTTATCTTATCTATCTCTACATCGTACACGGCATTTAGAGCATTGCTTGCAGCATTCAATATTATCAGAGTTCCAGCACCGATAAAAAGCTGAATAAAACCGGGTCGATATTGTAAGAACGGAAAATGCTCATTTATGAATAGAAATGGTAGAGGCGGGCGGGGATCGTTTTGTACGGATACCCATCCCATCAAACCTCCACAAATGCCTCCAATCAAAGGGGCTAGGAGGGTAAAAGGCCTGATAAGATCTATGAACCCTCTCAGCTTTTTGGGCATGTACATGGCTTTGTCCCATGACTCCTTGCCCCAAATCCTGACCATCCTGATCAACTCGACATTTTATGCTTGGCCTTCATCTTGCTTTGTGGCTCATGTTGAGCCTGGATGTATATAGACATATAGTTATATTATTTTCTATATGTATTGAATTAAAAGATGATGTCTTTTTAGATATTAGATGGGCATACCTCAATCAACAGATAAATCCTCTCCACCCATGAAAATTTGCTGGGCCATGGCATAAAGGTCCTCCATCCCAGTCATGTTCTCTGCGGATATGGGTATCAACTCCTTGTAGGTACCAATGGCCTCCAAAGCCCTGAAAAGTTCGATGTTCAACTGTCCTCTCATATGAGGAGTTTCTGCGATGAGAGCATCGTACAACAAATCAGGGCTTTTAGACCAATCCAATATAATATTCAATTTCTCCTCCTCCAACACATCAGACTTGCTGAGCACATTTATGGAAGGGATATAAAACCTGAACTGTGTTGTGGAGCCAAGCATTACCTGCGAAACGAAGTTAGAAGGGGTTGTGGATAGCAGTGGATCATAAAGGAACACAATGGCAGACCGTTCTTCGTTTAGGGCTTTGATGATAACACCACTGCATTCCCTGAAAGTGAACAATTCCATCTGGCCTGGAGTATCGATAAGGAAGTAATCGCTATTTGCTTCATCCACCAACTCTTTTAGCTCGCCAGACCTCAGAGCGATCATGTCGGCTGCAACAATTTGCCCTGCATTTGGACCTAAACCGTACTCTTCCATTATCTCAGAGAGAACGAACCATTCCCTAACATCTATGTCAGGAGAATAGGGCAAATGCTCCACACCTGGATCGAGGTTTATCGTGGCTGCATCGTAGCCCATCCTATCCATCCAGAGCTTGAGGCCATGTGTTAGCGTGCTCTTACCAGAACCTGCGGCACCAACCAAGTAAAGGAATATACCTTCCATACAGCCACCTCCTTTGAAGTACAGTCTCAGAAGGGTATACATTACATATCAAAAAATTTTACTATATTGTTTCTTTTACCCCTCCTCCCACCCCCTCCTCCCACCCAAGAAATTAAAATGTTATTGAAAATAAATGGCCAAGCATCAAATTCATGTCTTCAAGGTGTTCCCTTTATCGATTATTCGTAGCAACATAAGGAACAGAATTAGTGCTGTGCAGCACAATGTCGCTGCAAGTACGATATTTGCAACTCTACCAAATTGCCATGCCACAACTCCTCCTATTAAAGCGCCAAAAATCGATGATAATCTTAGGGTAGAATCAAGAATTCCTACAGATGTGGCCTTCTCGATATTCCTTTCCATAACGAATTTTAGCGAACCAACATACAAAAAGCCCCAGGCTACAGAGATAAGAACCCAAGGTATGATCACCTGCCAAAAACTTGTTACAAGGGCAAGGCCTGTAAAGGATATCGTGGAGATTATTAGCCCCACCACGATCAATCTCGTGCTATTGAACCTGTCTGTGGTCTGCATAGTCAGAAATTGTCCTATGGGATTTAATGTATAAATTATCGCTATCCAGAATTTACTACCTCCCAAATCCTCATAAAGAAAAAGTGGGAAAATGACCCATACACTCGAAGCTCCAGTATGCCGAACCAGCATTGCTAGATATGAGGGGAAGCTTCTTTTTATAACCCTTTTGGGAAAAAGAGGGACAGATATCTTAATCTCATCTTTAAAGGAAATCAGATATGAGAAAAGAAAGGAGATAAAAAATAAAAGGGAGCTGAAGAGAAATATTTTCCAATATATGGTAAGGATACCTGCAACAAGGATTCCGAATCCCCAGCCAAACGAACCGAAAGAGGCGAACTTCCCTATACCCTCTTCTTTAAGCTCATACGCCTTGGCAAGTAAAGCCGCAGGGTAAATTCCAACGCAAAAACCGACACATACCCTTGAAAGAGCTAGGGTCCAGACATTGAAAGCCAGGATTTGAGTTAGGCATGCTATTCCTGATAACATGAGACCAATTTGAAGAAAAAATCTCCTCCCATGTATATCCGAAGCCCTGCCAAAAATATATGAAGATATGAACAAAGCGAAAGCATATGATGCTACTATGAGACCCACCTGAAAATCGGATGCATTTAGCTCTCCCGCCAAAATCGGGATGAAAAGTGCTGATGCAAAAATCGCAGCATTCGATAAAAAATGGATTGGGATGAGTCTGATGATGTCCTTCATTTGGATTCTCCAAGGTACTGGATTTTTAACTTATTGCTCCTCATCCCAAAACAAAATAAGCGAGACCTTAAATAAGGAGCGAAGAGCATCATTCCCACGCCAGTCTCTCCAACTCCCTTTCCTTCTTCGTCTTCTTCTTGTATTCCTTGTAGTGGTTTTTGCACAGATGAACGCGCTTTCCTATGTCTGATCTAAGCTTGAGGTTTGGAACTGCTGACCTTACCTTTTTGGTAGACAATGATTTGCGGCCTTTTTCTTTGCAGTTCTCCACGCCGCATTGGTCCGCCTTGGTATCTCTTGGTTTGTGTTTCATAGCCATAGTATCTCCTCTCTCTGGCATTGAATAATGTAGTGATATTAATAATTGTCGAATGGGTTTTGAGTTTCTGATGATATCTGAAATTATAGATGGTTTTAATTCGATATTTGGGAAGGTTACCCACTGAAAAACATATTAAAAGATATAAATAAAAAAATAAAAAAAAAGAAAAGGAGGAAGAAAAATCTATCTCTTCCTATCATAGTATTGCGACCAGTCCTGCTGCGGGTACTGATATGGGGTATTCCTGTCATACGCGCTTTGGTATCCCTCTGGTCTCTTTCCTTTTTTACGGGACAAGGCGACGACAGCCACGACTGCGACTATCACCAGCACGAGAAATAAGAAGAATCGTCCCCGAACATTGTTTTCTGCGTCAGTAGTGGATGACAGATCAAAGGTCATCTCCCCA
>JABAOF010004887.1_pt7 | contig 11456 bp, 10 predicted proteins | sample 7062171 | NCBI WGS metagenome assembly JABAOF01 (sample SAMN14538628, study PRJNA623070) | marine sediment metagenome | biome: marine biome [ENVO:00000428]; feature: marine pelagic biome [ENVO:01000023]; material: deep marine sediment [ENVO:00002113] | place: India: Gulf of Khambhat ... | reverse complement strand
CATGCAATACGACACCGACGCCATGCTGGCCGCGATCAACTCGAAAACAAAGTTGATGGTCCTCTGTAACCCGAACAATCCCACAGGTGGTTTCATCCCTGATGAAGATATCAAGCGTTTGCTGGAGGCCGGCATCCCCACTCTGTTTGACGAGGCTTACCTGGAGTATCACCCAGACCATGAATCAAAAGACCACATGATTGAGGAATACCCAAACATGGTCGTTAGTCATACGTTCTCCAAGGCTTATGGAATGGCAGGCATTCGATTTGGCTATGCCCTGGCCGATGAGAAAATCATCCAGGCTTTTCGAAAGATTCAGATTCCCTGGACTGCAAGCCTGCTTTCCATCGCTGCGGCTGAAGCTGCCCTCGACGATATGGAGGAATTGAAAAAGAAGGTCGATTACAACAATGCCCAGATCAAGTATATCTACGACGAGTTGTCAAAGATCGATGGCTTGAAACCGTATTTCTCCTACGGCAACTATATGATCGTCGATGCCACCGACCTCGGCGTCAATGGACAGGAAGTGGTCGACTACCTCTTCGACAAAAAGAAGATCATGATTAAAGCGGTCAAGACGCTGAAAGATAGGCCAGGAATATTCCGGATCAGTGTCGGCAAGACCGAGGAAAACAAGGCCTGCATTGAGGGGATCAAGGAGTTCTTCGCCGCAAAATAGGGTTCGTGTCCCTGATTGGATTCCTTGAACATGGGTCGGCCCGAATAGAAATCCTCGCAAGAGAAGGATGAAGCCATGATTATTGGGATTCCTACAGAAGTAAAGAAAGCAGAACACAGAGTGGGGATCGTTCCGGCAGGCGTCAAAGCACTGGTCAGTCAAAACCACAAAGTCATCATTCAAAAGGGGGCCGGATTGGACAGTGGCATAACGGACCAGGAGTATCGGTCCGCAGGCGCCACGATTATGGACAAGGCGGGAAAGATATATGATGATGCCGAAATGATTATGAAGGTCAAGGAGCCCTTGCCAGAAGAATATCCACTCCTTCATGAAGGTCAGATTCTCTACACCTATCTCCATCTCGCGCCAGCTCTCGAATTGACCAAAGCCCTGCTTGAGAGAAAGGTCGTTGGTCTTGCCTACGAAACCATCCAACTTGAGGACGGTTCCCTTCCCCTTCTGACACCGATGAGTGAAATCGCGGGTCGCATGTCGATCCAGGTTGGCGCCTACTATTTGCAAAAAGAACATGGAGGGCGGGGTGTCCTTCTCGGCGGCGTTCCTGGGGTTGCCCCTGGGAACGTGGCGATTATCGGTGGAGGGACTGTCGGGACGAATGCAGCAAAGATGGCCGTGGGAATCGGTGCGAAGGTTACGATACTCGACATCAATCTCGAGAGGCTGAGATACTTGGACGATATTTTTGGAAGCAAAATCGTCACCCTCATGTCAGACAGCCATAACATCGAGGAGACAGTCACCCAGGCAGATCTCGTCATCGGAGCTGTCTTGATCCCTGGGGCTCGCGCTCCAAGGCTCGTTAGCCGTCAGATGCTCTCTGATATGCAGAATGGATCTGTCATCGTTGATGTGGCCGTTGACCAGGGAGGTTGTATCGAGACGATTCATCCCACTTACCATGATAACCCGACATACGAAGTGGATGGCATTATTCATTACGGCGTGGCCAACATGCCGGGAGCTGTCGCAAGGACCTCGACCTTTGCGCTCACCAACACCACGCTTCCCTATGCCCTCAGGATCGCCAATCTGGGGTGGAAGGGAGCGCTCAGGAGCGACGAGAGCCTCTTGAAGGGACTCAATGTGGTAGAGGGGAGCCTGATTTGCAAACCCGTAGGGGAAGCTCTAGGAATGGCATGTGTCGCTGTCGATGAGGTGGTCGGGTGAAGATTTATATCCTTTTTGGGCAGCCAATTTGGTTCTGGAATCGTGAGTTCAGATTAGTCTAAGGGTTTCGAAGCATTTTAGGTTTGCAAGGCGTGAATACGATGCCAGAAATCGTCAACGAAAAGAGTCGAATCCCAAAATACCTCCAGATTGAGAGCTGGATCGAGGAGATGATCGCCAAGGGTCGGTTTCAAATCGGCGACAAGCTACCGTCGGAGGCAAAACTTGCCGCTCGATGTGGAGTGAACCGTAATACGATCCGCCAAGCTCTGTCTGAGCTGGTGAATCAGGGTGTGCTTCATACCCGGAACGGGGTAGGATCCTTCATCAGTTCCAGAATGCCTGAAAACGCCCGGTACTCCCTCGACCACATTTCGAGCTTTTCTGAAGATGTACGCCATGCGGGTTATAGGCCCCGGACGAGGCTCATATCAAAAGGGGTTATTGAGGCTCCGGAGGAGATGTCGGACAGGCTGATGCTCGGCACACGCTCCGAAGTCATTCAAATTGTTCGGCTCCGGATGGGAGACCAGATCCCCTTCATCCTTGAGAGGAGTCACCTTCCCTATGAGGAGTTCAAGGAGATTCTCGACATGGATCTGACTGGTTCTCTTTATCAGCTTCTCGTAGACCATTTCGGCGTCGAACTCGACCGTTCGGTCCAGAACTTTCGGGCGGTATTGCTCACCGGTACGGAGGCCAAGCTGCTTAGGGTTCCCCAGCGCATGCCAGGAATATTCCTCGAGAGCGTTATCTATAACCCGAAGGGAGTGGCAGTTGAACTTCTTCATTCCCACTACCGAGGCGACAAGTACGTCTTCCAGGTCCACTCCGGAAACTACCAAGTCAACTTAGAGCTATAGGAANNCGCAGAGATATGGTGGGATTCGTCACCGCTGGTTTACAAAAACTGGTCAAAAAGCGTCGTGGAGAAGGCTCCCGAGCAGAAGAGAGAAACCTGGAAAAAAAAGTTGGACCGTCTCTTTGACCCGGATAAGCCAAAGAAGACTCTGTTTCGTGGCGTGACGACCAATCCTCCGTTGAGCTTCAACGCTATCAAAGACAATCCCGAATTCTGGGCTGAGGTCGTGAAAGGGCTTATTCGAGAACACCCCGATAAGGGGGTCGAAGAGATCTTCTGGATGACATACAAGCAGATCGTAAAAAGAGGGGCCGAGTACTTCCTTCCGGTCTGGGAAGAATCAGAACATACCTACGGGTACATTTCTGGCCAGGTGGACCCCAGAGATGTTTACGACGCCGATCGGATGTTCAAGCAGGCTCTCGATCTTGCCAAACTCAGCCCGAATGTCATGATAAAATGCCCTGGGAGCCGGCAGGGTTATGAAGTCATCGAGAAGCTCACAGCCAAAGGAATCGCGACAAACAACACTTTGGCCTTTTCTGTCCCGCAATTCGTCGCCTGTATGGAGGCAGTTCAGAGGGGCTTGGAAAAGGCCAGAAAAGATGGTGTGGACATGTTTCGGTGGCGATCGGTGATCACTCATATGTCCGCTCGATACGGGACACTCGGAGACCTTGCAACGCAGGCTGAGGCCAGGGGAATTGACTTGAGCGAGGCTGACGTCCGCTGGGCCGAACTTTCCATCTTCAAGCGGGGGTATCGGATTCTCGAGGAGAAAGGATACCCCAATAAGATGCTCATGTGCAGTATGAGAATCAGTCCACCCATGACCGACGGCAGTAAGGCAAGCTGGCACATTGAGAAAATCGCTGGAGGTGATGTGGTCTATACCTGCCCCCCCAAATACATTGGTGAATTATTCGAAGTGGAGGACGAGTTAAAAGATTTCAACCCTGAGGCCATATACGAGCGTCCTCCGAAAGAGACACTGGAAAAAATTCTCAGACTTCCCTATTTCGTTCAGGCCTATGAACCCGACGGGATGACGAAAGACGAGTTCAACAAACAAGGGGCCCTTGTGGCCACTGCGGCCGAATTCTCAAAAGCAACGCGTGCGACTGTCGATTTCGTGGCGCAGCAGTTTCAGGCCGAGGGGAGAATGTAGAAAGATTGGAATGAAAGGAACCCAGAGGCCATGAAATCCATCGAATCTGTCGTTGCAAAAATCCCTGATTGGCAAGACAAAGAGGTACAAATCCACGAACTCTCTGGAGGGATCACCAACCACAACTACCGTGTCGTAGTGGCCGGAACTAGTTATGTGGTGCGAATTCCGGGGACCGGGAGTGAGCTTTTGGCCATTAATCGCCAAAACGAATATCACAATACGGTGGCTGCCGGTCAGTCCGGTGTGGGTCCCCAGGTGATCCATTACCTGGAGCAAGACAGTGTCATGGTCCTGGAGTTCATCGAGGGCAAAACGATGTCCAACGCAACCCTCCAGAATGACGAGGCGATCCGCAGGGTAGCAGAATCCTTGCGAAGGCTGCATAGAGGCCCTGAGTTTGTGAACACCTTCAACATGTTCCGGATTATGGATGGATATCTCAAAACCGTGAGAGAACAGAAGGCGAGAGTTCCCAAGGGCTATCAGGAGGAGGGCCCCCCGGCAGCTCAGAAAATTGAGACCGTGGTGAACGTTCATCCCGAACCGTTGGTACCCTGCCACAACGACTTGCTGGCAGAAAACCTCATTGACGATGGATCGATGATGCGAATCATCGATTATGAGCTCGCCGGCAATGACGATCCGTGCTTCGAATTGGGAAACCTGGCAACTGAATATGAATACAACGACGATCAGATCGCCCTGCTCTGCAAGGCTTATTTCGGGCAAGTGGATCCTGTAAGAATCGCTCGCATGTATCTGTTTTCCATGATGTCAGACCTGGGTTGGACACTATGGGGGGCGATTCAGAACAAGGTCTCTTCCCTGGACTTTGACTTCTGGGACTATGCCAACGGCCGCTGGGAACGGGTGCGTGAGAAAATTCATTCCAGCCGTTTCCCTCACTGGCTCGAGGCTGCCGGACGCCCCTAACAAGTTAAAATGCTTTCCTTTTTTCGCTTGACTCACACACCTCCTGATGCTATAACATCAAAACTGGGGTCTTGTCGTCTGTTTTCGGACATTGATTATGTCAAGACAGACCACTGGTTGTGGACTATGAGCGAGAATCTTTGATAAGCGGAGATGACCCCTTGAACAGCAGAACCGGAGCGAAAGGAGGTGAACCTTTGGGGAAAGACGGAGATAGACCAGCAAGGCGGATTAAGTTCCATAAATCACGTGTCCATCGGCCGCATCAATCCAACCTAAATTTGAATCAGGCCGAGATCGAGAAGATGCGGTCAGAAAACTCTATATAGGAGGGGATTATGAAGCGAATGAGACGGGCATCAATGCTGAACGCAATAAAAAGCGCAGTAATCATGGTCATGATTGGGGCCTGCATGATGCTATCAGGCTCCGCTCTCGCCGGAGATCCCGAATCCAAAGACCCTATCATCATAACCCTCAACGACTGGACCGGACAACATATCTCGTCATACATTATGGGCGGAGTACTGCAGAGGATGGGTTATAATGTGGAGTATGTGCAGGCCGACTATCTTGCCCAGTTCGCCGGACTTGAGGCAGGAGATCTGCACGTCGCCATGGAGCTGTGGGCAACCACCGCCAAGCAGGCCGTGGAGGCCAGTCTCAAGACGGGCAATACAGTGGACCTCGGTGATACCGGCATGGTCGGCATCGAAGATTGGTGGTTTCCCCTGTATATGAAGGAGAAATGTCCGGGGCTTCCCGATTGGCGTGCACTTCTTGAGTGCGCTGAGGTCTTTGCCACGCCAGACACAGCACCCAAGGGGCGATACCTCAGCGGTGCGGCAACCTGGGGTGGATTCGACAAGGAGCGAATCGAGGCACTTGGTCTTAATTTCGAGGTCATACAAGCGGGCAGCGAGGGTGCTCTCTTCGCCGAACTGAAGGCCGCCTACGACAGGAAGGCCCCGATCGTGCTGTGGGTTTGGTCACCCCACTGGGTTCCCTACAAGTACAAAGGCGAGTTCGTCGAGTTTCCCCGTTACACTGACGAGTGCTACAATAATCCGAGCTGGGGCATCAACCCGGACAAGGCCTACGACTGCGGCAAGCCACGGGGCTGGATAAAAAAGATCGGCTGGGCCGGCGGAGACAAGAAGTGGCCGAAGGCCTTTCAGGCCGCCCGTAATTTTCGGCTCGACAACGAGAGTATGGGACGCATGGTTGCTGAGGCCGACATCGAAGGGCGGAAGGTGACCGAGGTCGTCGATGAGTGGCTCAGTGAGAACGAGAATGTCTGGAGGAAGTGGATCGAGTAGACCAGAATCTGTCGTCTCTGTGATCCCCATCTTTGGCCTTCATACGACAGCTGAGGATAGAGCAGACGATCTGACAGCGCAACAATCGAGAGGTCCGATCTTCTTCGTATGATGTCAGCGCATGGGATCGGACATATACCTGAAAGCTCCTTGAGGGTATTGTCAGGATTCAAAGAGCATGCCAGAAGGAGGGATGTCCAATACCCTTTGGCCAAAGATGAAACAGGGAATCTGGCCTGGTAGGTTGCCAAGGGCGAACTCGGCCCTTGGTAACCCCATTCATCCCTTGACCGAGAGCTCCACCGCTCAGTACCCAAATCTTCCTTTTCCCTCAATCCTACCCCAGGAAAACCAAGTCTGTTCCAGGTCTCAGTGGGAGGGAAATTCCACTTGACTAAAATTCGAAATCTGCTACCATATGGTGTCTTACCCGGAAGATATTGTGGGACGAAGGTCTAGGAGAGGGGACCACTTTTCGTCTCCCAATGCCGTGTGAGTTGTATCCGGTGCTCAGCGGGCATGATGTTGTCAGGTAGAGTGCATTGTTCCCATCACGCACGATGTATTGTGCCTTTCCGAAGACCACATAGAGAGTCCTTGGAGATCATGTCATGCCCCGGTTGTTTGCCTGGCCAGGGGCCGCCAGTCACAACCCGTCTATGGCCTCGCGCTTATGAGGCAGTCCGCAAGTTCCGAGTCGACAACGAGACAATAGGCAAGATAATTGGCGAGGTCGACCTTGAGGGCCGCCCGGTCGATCGTGTCGTCGAAGAACGGCTATGGACAAGGGACACCTGGCAGAAATGGACGGGGTACAGCTGGTAATAAGCTGAAGAGGGAAACCTTCGGGCGGGCATTCCCGCCCGGTGGTATCCGCAATCTAAGCATCGAGCACTTGAGATGGTTTCTCTCAAATCGGGCTCAACATCGGAACCGACGGATGCTTCCGCGCAGATGAACACCGCCGCTATGATCTGCAAGGGCGTTTGGAAGGTATTCGGCCCCAACGCTGAACGCTTCCTCGCCGAGCATGACTCCAAGGCGAGCTACGAGGAACTCATCGCAGCCGGTCTTATTGGTGCGGTCCGAGATGTCAATCTCGAGATCCGGCAAGGCGAGATCTTCGTCATCATGGGTCTATCTGGGTCGGGCAAGTCGACTCTGGTACGGTGTATGTCTCGGTTGATTGAGCCGACGGCGGGGGAAGTCTTCTTTGAAGGCCAGGATCTCCTCAAGATGCCAGAAAAAGACCTCATTGAGATCCGCCGTCACAAGATGGGAATGGTGTTCCAGCACTTTGCGTTGTTACCGCATCTTACCGTGCTCGGCAATGTTGCCTTTCCGCTCGAGGTGCAGGGGATAGACCGGGCGACCCGGGAACAGACCGCCTGTGAGCTTATCGAACTGGTCGGCCTGAAAGGGCGGGAAGACTACTATCCGCGAGAGCTTTCGGGCGGCCAGCAGCAACGAGTTGGGATCGCTCGCAGCCTGGCGGTGAAACCGGAGATTTGGTTACTGGACGAACCATTCTCGGCTCTCGATCCCTTGATCCGTCGTGAAATGCAGGACGAGTTGATGCGCCTTCAGAACATGCTCCACAAGACGATCGTTTTCATCACTCACGACTTCTACGAGTCCATTCGGCTTGCCGACCGAATTGCCATCATGAACAACGGTGGCATTATCCAGATCGGTACGCCGGAGGACCTGGTAACCAACCCAGCTACTGATCATGTCGCCGACTTTACGCGTGATATCCCGCGCCCCAAAGTGCTGTCCGCACGCTCGGTGATGGCTCCGGTGGATGATCGCCTTACCTTCACAAGCAGTGTTCCGGCAGAGACAAAAATTGAGGTTCTCGCTGCGGATATCGTTGATCAGAAGGGACCGATCGGGGTGACTGACGGTGAAGGTAAGATCATCGGCCAGATCACCCCTGAGGCAGTATTTGACGTGCTCCTTCATAGAGGGACGAAGGAATGAGGGCCACCTTCTCCCGGGCGATCGCGTACGCTTTCGGCCGGCGGCCCGAGCTTGTCTTTTGGCTGGTGGTGTTGGCGGCTACGGTTGCTCTGTTCGCAGCTGACGAACTCCTCCCGTGGGCCGTCGAATACCCATCCGAATGGGTGATACCTCTCAGGTTCTGGGTCAGCGACTTTATGAAGTGGCTGATCAACGAGGCTGACCTTGGCCTGTTTACCTTCAAACAATTCACGCGGTCGATTTCCTGGGTCTTCAACTGGTTTCTCGCAGCCTCCTTCGGCGTGCTATCAGAGGGGGTAAAAATCCCCCTCGGTGGGGAGGCGCTCTTCCATCTACCCTCCCTGTCATGGATAGCACTCATCGCGATGCTGGCCATCATGGCCTATTCAATCCGTGACTGGGCGTTGTCACTCCTGGTTGGCATCTGTTTCCTTTACCTCGCCATTTTCGGGCAGTGGGGGAGCGCCATGGTGACGCTCTCCTCCATCGTGGTCGCGGTGCCTCTTGGCATCTTGTTCGGGCTGCTACTCGGCATTTTGGCCTATCGACACCCCTGGTTCGAGAGAGCGATCACACCGCTCCTCGACCTCATGCAGACGGTTCCGGTGTTCGCCTACCTGGTTCCCGTGCTGTTCATGTTCGGGTTCGGCCCGGTGGCAGCGATGACAGCCACCATGATCTATTCGCTGCCGCCGATGACTCGTTGCACCACGATGGCGCTCCAGCTTGTGCCAACTGAGATTGTCGAGTTCGGCAACATGGCCGGGTGTTCACATCGCCAGTTAATGTGGAAGGTGATGGTCCCATCGGCCCGACCGACGCTGATGGTTGGGGTCAATCAGGTGATCATGCTTTCACTCAACATGGTCATCATCGCTTCCATGATCGGGGCCGGAGGGTTGGGCTTCGATGTTCTACACGCACTCCGGCGGCTCGCAATCGGAGTGGGGCTTGAGGCTGGCGTCGCCATCACCGTGCTCGCGATCGCTCTTGATCGGCTGAGCCAGGCCTACGCCGGCAAGGCACCCGTACGCGTTAAGAAGAAGGTGAGCTTTGTCAGACGGCACCCACATCTCGTCGCTGCACTTGCGATCATCGTCGCCACCACAGTCACGGGCTTTCTGGTACCGGCGGTTGCGGACTATCCAGAAAGCCTGACAGTGACTACGAGCGGTTTCTGGGAAAAGCTCGTGACATGGATCAACATCCACTTTTTCGACACCCTAGATGCCATCAAATCAGGGCTGCTGCTCAACGTCCTTATCCCCTTCAAAAGGTTTCTGCTTTCACTCCCCTGGTTGGCCGTGATGGGGCTGCTGGCCCTTGCCGGCGTCCGACTTGGGGGATGGCGGCTCTCGCTCGGGGTTGCGGCAATGACAGCTTTTGTCGCGGTGACTGGAAACTGGGAAAAGGCGATGATCTCTACTTACCTGATCGGCGTCTCCGTGGTCCTCGCCTCAGGGATTGGCATGCCGATCGGAATCTGGGCAGCAGGAAACGACCGGGTACACCGGGCTGTCCAGGTTATCATCGACACCCTGCAGACCCTCCCCGCATTCGTTTATCTCATTCCAGTCGTAATGCTATTCCGGGTGGGCGACTTTTCTGCGATGATTGCAGTAGTGGCCTATTCGCTGGTGCCGATAATCCGATACACCGATCATGGCATCCGCCAGGTGCCACCATCGATAATCGAGGCTGCGACTGCTGCCGGCTGCACGCACCGACAGATTTTATTGAAGGTGCAGATGCCTCTTGCGCTGCCTGAGATTATGCTTGGAGTAAATCAGACGATCATGCTGGGCCTCAGCATGCTGGTCATCACCGCACTTGTGGGCACCCGCGACCTCGGCCAGGAGGTCTATATCGCGCTGACGAAGGCGGACACCGGGCGCGGCATCGTCGCTGGCGTATGCGTCGCCATGATCGCTATGGTCGCGGACCGCCTGATCTCGGCGTGGAGTACAGTTCGGAAGAAACAGCTGGGACTGAGTTAACTGGATGAAGGTGAGTGGGCCGCGAAGTCATTCACTCCGGCTTATCTGGTTCAGCCATTGAGGAAAGCGAGGATCGTCGATGCGCTTGATGAACCGATCGAAAAACGTGTTTCCGTAATCTCGATAATCTACATCGAGGCTGGAGACCCCGATCTGGACCATCGCCCACATGGCCTCCCGAAAATCTGACAGCCCTTTGAAAATATTCAGCCTGGCCCTCTTGAATTGGGACGTTTCACCGAAGTATTCGTCGAGAACCAGATCATCCTGCTTGTCCCTCAAGAGGTGATGGGCTGCGAAGTTTCCAAGGTCAAAATAGGGGTCCCCCATTCCGCCATATTCCCAGTCAATGATTTTGAAATACTCCCTGCAGTCGATAAAATTAGCGGAAAGAAGGTCGTTATGGCAGGGAAGATCAGTTTGTGGATGATAGGACAAGGTTCTCTCAATCTCTTCCATTCTCTCAAACATCCAGTCTATCCGGTCAGGCAGAACGACGTTATGGTGCTCCGCGACCTCACGATAGCTTTCGGTTACACGAAATACAGAAAACGTTCCTGGAAAAGCAGGGCCCCCATGGATTAATCTGATTGCGCGGGCCGCCTTACGGATCGCCTCCTCATTGCCCATCGTCTCCAACGACATGACCCTTCCACCTACAAAACGCGTGATGAGGACATTCTCGGGCCTCAAGAAGTGGGTCACCTCCGGAGCGACGCCGGACTTGCTGGCTGCCACATTACACTGGTATTCCCTCTCCCGATCGATGCCCAGATAATGAGTATCCTCTCCTGGGATCCGAACGACAAAGGCGTCGTCTCCGACTTCCACCCGGTAGTTGCGATTGGTGATCCCCCCACCGAGCTCGGTCACTTGCGAGTCTCGCCCTTTCCATTCGGGGATTCTCTGGATGACACTTTCAATCGACATGGACATTCTGTTCCCTGGTGAATCGCCACTATCTCTTGAGTTCTTCAACTTCTTTCCACCATCGCTTCTTGTTTTTAATCTTTGCCTGGAGCTTCAATCCAGCCGTCTCAGATACACCATCGATAATGCCGAGGAGCCCATTCACTTTCTGCCAGATATCGGATCGATAAGAAATTTGGATCAGTATTCGATTCAATTTCATCTAGAGATCTCGATGTCCATTCTCACGATTCTGTTGTCTATACAGAATCTCCCCTTTTGTCAAGAATAGCTCTTTGAGGAGTTTCCTGAGTTTTCAAAGCAAGGAATTTAAAAGCTTCTGATGTTTCACGACAATTTTGAATCTTCAGGTGGAACCCTCATATCCCTTCGCTCCCTTGCTCTC
>JABAOF010006129.1_pt1 | contig 11459 bp, 12 predicted proteins | sample 7062171 | NCBI WGS metagenome assembly JABAOF01 (sample SAMN14538628, study PRJNA623070) | marine sediment metagenome | biome: marine biome [ENVO:00000428]; feature: marine pelagic biome [ENVO:01000023]; material: deep marine sediment [ENVO:00002113] | place: India: Gulf of Khambhat ... | reverse complement strand
TTGGAGACCTTCTCTTCCATTTTTTTTCTGTATTCTATTAACTTTCCCTCAAGCTCTTTATCTCCAAGGGCCAATATTTCTGCAGCAAGAAGGGCAGCATTTTTTCCATTATCAAGACCCACTGCTCCAACTGGAACCCCGGGAGGCATCTGAAGAACGGACAGGATCGAATCAATATCCAATTTACCGCTAACAGGCACGCCAATCACGGGTTTTAAAGTATGGGATGCTATCACTCCTGGTAGAGCCGCAGAAAGCCCTGCTATGGCGATAAAAACTCTTGCTTCTGAGCCCATTACCAATTCTTTAACCCTCTCAGGTGTTCTGTGGGCTGAGGCTATGTTGATCACATAATCCACGCCCAGCTCGTCCAAGACTTTCATGGCCTTCTCCGCGATACCCATATCGCTTTTGCTACCCAAAATTATCATTATTTCCATGAATATCAACTAAGGAAATCACAGATAGCCTTTTAAGGTTTTCGAGTTAAGGTCCTAGGACTTCATGATAGCGCCTAGGAATAATAGCAGCGCTATAACCGCACCGATTATGGCAGCAACCAGGATTATCACAGCATCAACGACTATCGCGGATATGTCTATGTTCTTTGCTATCCCTGTCGCCTCCCTTATGGGGGGTAGCGTGTAAAAGAAACCCACTATCAGCCCAACAACTATTAAAACACCGCCAATTTTTCTGCTCTTCCCTGCTCCGAAATAAGCGGTGAAAATGCCGGCTATCAGGGTGAACAGCGCAAAAGTTAAAACCAACACAGTTATAAATTCCCAAGCACCTACTTCCATTTTGTTACCTCCTTCCTAGAATTTAATACCTGTTAATGTTTTTGTGTCCACCACACCAGGTATCGTGCGGATCTTGTCTACCACTATCTGGCCCAGCAAGTTGAAGTTCTTGGCTTCAAGTTTCGCAATTAGGTCGTACTCTCCGAACAAGGGATGCAGTTCCACTATCTCTTTTATCTTCTTCAGTGCGTTGTAGACATCATGTTCCTTAGCCGGGGCGGTACTTATCAGTATAAAACCTATCGCCATCGCTTCACCAACGACAGTAAAAGTCATATGGATGTATAAATCTTTCTATGCTTTAAATCAAGCCCCTATTTCTTTTAAATTTTCCTCTCTCTTTGTCTGTCGGATTTACCTAACTTATTTATAGGTGTGTGCTATTATGTATCGTGCTGTATCTGCCGCCCACCAGTGCGCAGGGATTTGGGCAGTTTGGAGCTAAAATGAAATAACCTCCTTAGGGGGGAGGTAATTTGAAATACAAACATGAAAAATCGAAAAAAAATCCTTCTAAAAAAGGTAATGTCGATAGCAAAATTGAGTTCGAGTTGGACCTGCTTAAAAGGCACATGACAATGCTAAAAGCCATAATCGATAATGAGCCAGTGGGAATAATCAGGCTCTCAGAGATGCTGGATTGCCCACAGCATAAGGTGAGGTATTCGTTGCGGATATTGGAGCAGGAGGGCCTTATCAAACCTTCCCTTGAGGGGGCGGTAACCACTGACAGAATAAACGATTTTTTATCCCGCCTTTCAAAGACTTTGGAGGGAATATCCAAGTCCGTTAAGGAGATTGAAAAAGCGGTGAAGTGAACGAAAAATTATTTAGCGAGGATTTTACATTACCATTGGTATTCCAAGAATAAAACATGTAAAAGGAGAGTTGCCGTCGTAGCTCAGTGGTGGAGCACCCGGCTGTTAATGGTTCTTTATAACAGAAACCGGGCGGTCACCGGTTCAAATCCGGTCGACGGCGTTAGCAGTTAAAGAAGCAAGGTGGGCCTGTAGCTTAGCCCGGTGGAGCGATTGGCTCATATCCGCATACCAAGGTATCACCCCAAAATCGGGTGAGAAACCAATTGGTCGCCGGTTCAAATCCGGCCAGGCCCACTATGTTTTTTCATTAATGTAAACCGTGGGCCTGTTTGTGTTTCGGTTATGTTGAGTTATTGCTTTATTCTTAAGCCGAAACACGGCCAGGCCCTTTATAATTTAAATATTTGATCATATTCGTGGGCCTGTATATGTTTCGGTTATGCTGTATTATTACTTTCATCTTAACCTTCAACACGGCCAGGCCCATTTTACCCTCTCTTGGATCAATCAATCCTACGAAAGTTTTTTTATTATAAAACTCCTTATATGGTTCTGGATTTGTCGGAATGGGATACCATATAGGCAAAAGTATTTAACAATTGGAGTTGTATAGGGCGAAAAACTGGAAAAATGGGTATAGTAACCTATTTAAATTACATACCTTATATAATAGAACATATACCATTAGCGTGGGATTAAAATGGCCATGGAAGAATCTGGAGATATGCAGCGCTCCTATAAGGAATTGAAAAAGATGGCCAAGCAGCAGAAGAAGGCCAAGAAAAAGTCCAAGAAGAAGGAGAAACTTGAGAAGAAAATCGCCAAGAAAGAGGCCAAGATGAGGAAAAAAGGCGTTTTTTTGGATGATGTCACTCCTTCTGAGGTCGAGGTTGAAGAATTAAAGCCTGAGGAATACGAGGCCGGGCCTTGGGTCAGGAAGAGCACGGAGTCAGTGCCCTATCTTGAAAAGAAGATCGATAGAATGGCGGATAGGCATCAGGGTTCCACATTACATCAAATGTTTGAGGAAAGGTACGGCGAGAGCCTGATCGTTCCCGAAAAATATAAGGAATATGAGCTTACAGATGCGGAGAAACGCCGTTTAGAGGAGCTGAGAGCAGAGGTGGACGTTGTTGAGGCACCTGCTAAACCTGTTATCGAAGGAGAAGGGGAGGCTGAAGTGGCTGAGGAAGGTGAAGCTGCCGAAGAGGAAGGCGAGGCTGTAAAAGTGGAATTGAAACCGTTCTATTATCCCTTCCAATTGTGGCTTTACAAGAAGTACGGGACTGGAAAGCACATCGTGGTCAAGATACTCATAATCATCGTATCTATTATAGGATTTGTGCTGCTTCTAATCCCGAGAATCGTGATTTTCATAATAATGCTCTTGGTTAAAAAGATCAAGGGGAGGAAGGCGAAGAAGGCGAAGAAGGCGAAGAAGGTAGCAAAAGAGGAGGCAGCTCCAGAAGCCTAATATTCATATCCTCCTCATACCCCTTTTAAGCCATAAATAAACGCAGCCTGCGGCATATCTTGGTGTTTCACTTCTTCTTCTGTTCGTTCCCTCACCTTTTGTTCTTCCTTTTTTTATTTGCTCGAGGATATCATCGGCATTCGAGCTAGGGTTTTCGAATTTTGTATAGGCGTTCCCTAAATGTGTAAGTGAGTGTGAATCACTGCCGCCAGTTCTTCCGCATCCAAGTTCCCTAGCCAACTTTTTAGCTTTGAGATTCTCCTTTTTTAACGACCTTGAGTTCACAACCTCTATAACCTTGAACTCAGATTTCCTTACCCTCTCTTCACCCAGACCAGACCAAAATCTGTAAGGATGCGAGGCTATTGCAACCCCGCCTAAATCCGTGATTTTCTGAATGGTTTCTTCGGGTGAAAGACCTCTTGGTATTAACTCCACAACCCCCAATGCAAGGATATGCCCTTCATTGGAAGAGACCTCCATCCCGGGTAAAACAACAAAATCCTTTGTATTTTTGTTTTCCTTCCAAAGTTTTACCGAGCCTTTGATCTCGTTATGGTCTGTTATGGCTATGCCGTCGAGTTCGATTTTTTTTGCATGCCTAAGAATTTCTTCTGGTGATACCTGTCCATCGCTTGAGTAAGAAGAATGGATGTGTATATCGATCCTCATCCAAATCACTATTTTATTTGAGCACCGTTCTCAACTGGCCTATGAACAGTGATAAAACCGCCATTTTCTGTCACCAATGGAATTGCCTCGTCCTGGCCTTTTATAAGATGCAATGCTATCTGAGTGCCTTTAAGAGCTGTACTTATGCCACCTTTTACAACCTTCGTTTCCTCGCCGATGTTGGTCTTTTCGTCTTCAGTTACTGTGCCAACCTTCAGCTCGATCTTTTGGAAATCGTTGAACGAAATCTGCTTCTTTGTTTTTCCTATCTCGCATTCTCTTCCCATGACTCTAACACCAAGATCCTCATCTGAAAGAGGTGAGAGCAGGCTCACAATACCTTTTTTATCTTCAGCAGCTAGGAGCATGCCTCTTGATTCCACGCCCCTCAACTTCGCGGGTTTGAGGTTCATGACCACCACGATCTTCCTGTCCTGCATTTCCTCTTTGGTGTAGTAGGTTTTTAATCCTGCCACAAGTTGCCTTTCCTCATCACCAAAATTCACCTTCATGATGTAAAGCTTCTCAGCATCGGGATGATCCTCAATGCTCTCTATCAATCCAACTCTCAGATCCAAAGCTTCAATACCCATCTCCTTCGCCTCAGGTTTTTTCTCTTCTTCCTCTTCTTTTTCCTCAAGTATCAATTTCTTGAATAGAGGAACAGGCCTTTCCAAGCTTTGCCCTATCTGGATTTCACTGAAAGCTTCATCCCATCTGAGTGCTGTAACAGAACCTTCATACCCAAGCATATTCCACAACCTTTCGGCAGAAAATGGCAAGAATGGCGACATAGAAATGCACAGTGCCTTGACCATCCTACAGCATAAATGCAAAACGGTTCCGCACTCTTCCCTATTCTCCTTTAAAAGCGACCAAGGCGCTCTAGCATCGAAATATCGATTGCCATAATGTGCCAACTCCATTACACTTTTCATGGCCTTTTTAAACTGACATTTTTCTATAAGCTCTGCAACTTCTTTAACCTGAGCCTCGATATTTTCCAATGCCTCCTTATCCTTATCAGATAATTCCTTCAATTCTGGAACTTCTCCATAGTTCTTGTGTGTGAAGGAAAGTGCTCTGTGAATGAAATTGCCAAGCGTAGATACAAGCTCATCGTTGTTTCTTCTCACGAAATCATCGAGCGTGAAGTCCGCGTCTCTAGTCTCAGGCATATTTATTGAGAGGTAATATCTAACCTGGTCTGGATCGTATTTCTGGAGGATATCAGGAACGGCTATTGAAATTCCTCTGCTCTTTGAAAACTGCTCACCACCCCATTTTAGAAATTCATTTGCAGGCACATCATACGGTAAATTCAATCCTCCATAACCCATGAGAATCGCGGGCCAGATTATCGTGTGAAAGGGTATGTTGTCCTTTCCCAAGAAATAGTAATGTTTGCAGGTTTCATCCATCCAGAAGTCCTTCCATTTTTCTTCTTCACCCTTTCTCCTTGCCCATTCCTTGGAGGTTGAGAAATAACCTATCACAGCCTCGAACCATACATAAATACGTTTGTCATCGTAACCCTCAAGTGGTATCTCAACTCCCCAAGTTATATCTCTTGTTATCGCACGATCCTTCAACCCACTTTCCAGCCAATTCTTTGTGAAGTTCTTTGTATTATGGCGCCAATAATCCTTGTCTGATACATACTTCTCCAAGTCCTTTTGAAAGGCGCTCAATTTGAAGAAGAAGTGTTCTGTCTCCTTCATCTCAGGAGTTGAGGAGCAGAACTTGCATACTGGCTCGATCAATTCCTCAGGATCTAGAGTTCTTCCGCAATCGTCGCATTGATCTCCTCTTGCATTGGAATAACCGCAGTGGGGGCATTCACCCTCAACATATCTATCAGGCAAAAACTTTTCACAGTTATTGCAGAAAGGAGATAGCATTACCTTTTTGTATATGTGTTCCTTCTCCAATAATTTGAGAAAGATGTCGTGCACAACTTTCTTATGATTTTCATGTGATGTTTCGAAATACAGGTCAAACGAAATGCCTAAATCATTAATTGCCTTAGAATTTATTTTATGGAACTTTTGTGCAATTTCTTTGGGGCTTACTCCTTTTTTCTCAGCGGTAACTGTTATAGGTGTGCCATGCTCATCACTTCCAGAAACCATGAGCACCTCATTTCCTTTCATCCTGTGATATCTTGCGAAGATGTCAGGAGGTAATAATGAACCTGCCACATGACCAAGATGAATGGCACCATTTGCATAGGGCCATGCCACACCTACCAGGAATCTAGCCATCTGTATCGAAAGTGAATAGAAGAGGATGGATTTAAATGTGAGGGTTTTGAGAATATTATTTGAGGGATAGTCTCCTTCATTGAGAACATCCTTATCTTAAAATACCACTTCGCCATACCTGAAGGCCGTGACAGAAAAAGATGCAAATCAAAAGGAAAAAAATGGTCATCATTCTGGGCAAGAAACAAAAGGTGTAAAGATACTTTTGGGGGAGCCAAAGAAGGCGATAATCAAACTCGCTACACCAATGATCGTGGCAATGTCTGCCAATACAATCTATAATCTCGTGGATGCCATATGGGTTGCTGGTTTGGGCCCTGATGCTTTGGCTGCGGTTGGTTTTTTCTTTCCTTTCCTTATGGTGATCATGTCCCTTGCGGTTGGACTGGGCGTTGGTGGTGCTGCTGCAATATCAAGAAAGATAGGAGCAAAGGACAAGGAGGGCGCAGATAATGTTGCTGTGCACACCATAATTTTCATGATAATAATTTCCGCGATTTTCACGGTTATTTTCTTTATATTTGCAGAGGAAATTTTCACTCTTCTAGGTGCTGGGGATGTTACTGCAAAAGCCACCTCCTACGGAAGAATTTTGTTCGGAGGAAGTATCGTAGTCTTTTATACGCAAGTGGCAACAGCAATTCTTAGGGCTGAGGGTGACGCGAACAGGGCCATGTATGCCTTGATGCTGGGTGCAGTTTTGAATATCGTACTTGATCCGATTTTCATCTATACATTGGAGATGGGGGTTGTGGGAGCTGCGTGGGCTACACTTTTGTCCCTATTTATTACCTGTATTTTATTGTTGTATTGGATGTTCTTTAAAAAGGATACATATGTGACTTTCAAATTCCGAAGTTACTCCTATAATCCTAAGATCGCCAAAGACATATTTGGAGTGGGCTTGCCAGCAATGGTTATGCAGCTTTCCATGTCCATTTCCATGATCGTAATTACATTCATCACAGGAGTGGTGGGAGGAACCGATGGAGTTGCTGCCTACACAACAGGATGGCGTGTTGCAATGATCGCCATACTTCCATTACTCGGAATCGCCACAGCAGTTGTGTCTGTAACAGGTGCTGCTTTTGGAGCGGGTGATGTGAACAAGCTCAAATCCTCATTTCTTTATGCAGTGAAAATCGGGGTGATAATAGAAGCCCTCGCAGCATTGTTTACTTTCGTATTTGCCCCTCAAATTACCGCAGTGTTCGCTCGAACTGAGGACATGGTTAGGGTAGCTGATGATATCATCGAACTTTTGAGGATCATGGCGATTTTCTATCCTGGTGTTGCTTTTGGTATGTTCTCCTCCTCCATGTTTCAAGGAACTGGAAAGGGAACCAACGCCCTCATAGTCACAATCGTCCGCACATTGGTTCTTGGTACTCCGCTCGCAGCTATCTTCGCAATCAGCTTTGATTGGGGTTTACCAGGAGTATGGTGGGGAATGGTGGTGGGTAACATCCTTGGCTCGATCCTGGCCTTTTCCTGGGCAAATATTTACATCCGTAGGTTGAGGTCGGTAGAGTAAAATTCCCGTTTTTTCCCAAGAATCTGCGATAAAATCTAAATAAGCATATGCTATTCACAATTTGATGCCTTATAAGATTCCTTCGGACGAGGAAGTGCTCCGTGCAATTAAAAACGTGATGAACAGCTACGGTGTCGTTAACTCACAAACAAAACTGAAAGAGTTAGTGGAGAGAGAACTTAGAGTTACTGATAAGGATTATCATGTGAGTCCTAGAAGATTAAGGGTTCTCGCCTTATCTTCTGATAATGTTCGTGTTGAGATCCACTGCAGAGAGACGGAAACAAAAAGAGGTATAGGTAAATGTCCAGTTTGCAATCATAAATTGAAGCTCGTGAAAAATAAAACCATATTCGATGGCGTTGTGATAATTGGTCATGAATGCACCCATTGCCCTTATTGGACAGGATTGAAGAGAAGGGTGCCCACAAGATATGTTTTCACAGCAAGGTAATTTTAAAAAGAGGACATAGAATGGATAAAGAGTTGAAAAGACTTTTAGAAAGGCAACATTACAGGATCATTGGTAATCATAGTGGAGTTAAGGTATGCCACTGGATGCGGCAGAAATTGCTTCACGGTAGGCCATGCTACAAAGAGACTTTTTACGGCATCGAATCGCATCGCTGCCTTCAGATGACGCCCACTATAGACAAATGCACGCAGAATTGCCTGTTCTGCTGGAGAGTAAAGGGTTTTTCTGACGTACCATCAAGTAATGATTTTGATGACCCGCAGATGATATTACAAGAATCGATCAAAGCCCAAAAACCTTTAATATCTGGATTTAAAGGTGATGAGCGCTGTGATGAGAAGTTATGGCATGAGGCCCTAAAGCCCAATCAGGTGGCAATATCTCTTACTGGAGAGCCAACATTCTACCCATATCTTGGAGAATTCATAGAGTTGTGCCATAAAAAAGGGATGACAACCTTTCTCGTAACAAACGGTACCAATCCAGATGTTCTTGAGAAATTGGATCCTTTACCCACTCAATTGTATATTACTATTGCAGCTCCAAATGAAGAGATACATAAAAAGCTCTGTGCTCCAATAATACCCAATGCATGGCAATTGCTCAACCAGACCCTAGAAATTCTCCCCTCCTTGGATACCAGAAGAGTGATTCGTCATACCCTTGTGGATGGCTGGAATTTGGGTTATGAAGAGGATTATGCGAAGCTTGATGATAAATGTGAAGCGATGTTCATCGAGCCCAAAGGATTCGTTTTTGTTGGCGGAGCGAGACAGAGGATGAACATGGACAATATGCCTTCCCATGAAAAAGTGCGAAAATTTGGGGAGAAGTTGGGTTCTATACTTGGCTATGAGGTTCTAATGGAGAGGGAGGACAGCAGGGTTGTTTTGCTAGGGGAAGATCTGAAACGATGCAGGATTGGGTAAGTTATAAATATCTGCAATTGACGTTATAGGTTAGAAGCGAGGAAAATGGAAGGTATTAATAAGGATGAATTACCGCTTCATCCAGAAGACGAGAAAGGCCCGCCAGATCAATCGCAAACACTTCAAACCCAGCAGCCTCCTTACAGTTATTACTATTGTCCAACCTGTGGGAGACCACACTACTATTATCCACAATATTATTCTCACCAATCTGCAGATGATAAGTTCTTAGGCCTTCCTATTTGGTTATGGATAATCCTTATAATTGTGCTATTGATTTTCTCTTGTTTTATTATTGATTTTTTTATCTTTCGTCCGTCCCTATTAGGTGATACATGCTGTTTTACCGTGCAAAGCCTTTTAGAGCGGATTATATGGCCTCTTGAACCTATATCCTTTTTTGTATCTTTGCCCATTTGAGGCTTAAGAAAATGATAACTTTACCTCTATAGGAATCTATAAATATCCACATAACAATAAAGAGTAAGGGAGCGAGGAATATGGAAGAAGGAACACAAAGTACGCCGCTATCTCCAGAGAAAAAAGAGACGAGCGATCAAAAACAGCCTCAACTCCATCAGCACCCCCAACCCTATCAATCATATCCGTACTATGTCAATTATAATGTTTGCCCAACTTGCGGGAAACCAGTTTACTACTTTCCTTATTATTACCACGGTACAAAGGAATCGAAGAAAATATTAGGAATCCCTGCTTGGGGTTTGGTCGTTATTATTGTGGTTGCGTTCTTGATCTTTGCTTGTTTTGTTGCTAACTTTCTGATGTTTGGATTTTTTGGGCCATTCGAGGGACATAGAAACTTACTCTACAGAGGTCATAATATCCGAGGGAGGGCATTTTAAATATTCTCTGGGGTATTTTTACGATGAAAATGAGGTCACATTCAACGTATCTTCAAAGGATGGAAAAAACTTTGATGTTTATTTTATGGATGAGGATCAATACCAAAATGCCTATGGTTCATCGAATACATCGACCATAGCATTCTCGGCGTTCTATTCTAACGAAAATATTTCTCAAATTATTGATACTTTTGAATTACAAGGGCAACATATCGGATTTAAAGAAATTTACTTTGTTATTGATAATAGAGACACCTCTATCACACCCGAAGATGCGACACCCGAAGGAATGATAACCGTTGACGTTAAAATAACGATAAAAACCGTTTTTTATGTGGATTGAAAGTTGTATTAAATCATATTTAACAAGATAACCTCAATTGCGATATTAATCCTTCAAAGTAAAATAGAATTATTGTTGTTAATCGAGAAAAGGGAGTTGAGGAAGAGGGAACAAAATTATCGTGCTCTTATGGTCTCGAGATTGTGTGGAACCCTGGTTTCAATACCGTACCTCTTGTGGAGGGTTGAAGCCAACTCTATGCATTTGTTTTCTTCACCATGACAGATTATGATACGTTCAGGTTTGGGGTCCATTGAGCCAATATAGTTGAGGAGCTGTTTCCTGTCCGAGTGTCCTGAGAAACCATCGCAGGTCTCCAAGTTCAGCTTGATATCAACTGTTATCTGCTGCCCTTTATCGTTCATAACCATTTGATTCAAACCCCTCTGTATCCTTCTGCCCAAAGTGCCTTCAGCCTGATAACCGACAAATATTATCGTATTGTTCGGCTCAGAAGCCCATGTTTTGAAGTACTCCATAACTGGCCCGCCGTTCATCATGCCCGATGTTGCTAGTACTATGCATGGATCAGTGTCATTGGATATGGTTTCTCTCATCTCCTGGCTGTCCACCCTTTTAAAGACCTCGCTTAAGAATGGATTTTCCCCTTTCTGGAATATTTGGGTTCGAAGTTGGCTGTTGAGATATTCGGGATGTGCGGTATGAATGGCTGTGGCTTCCCAGATCATACCATCCAGGTAGATTGGTAGGGTGGGGATCTCACCGTATCGCATAAGCGTTTCAAGAACTATCATGACCTCCTGAGACCTACCCACAGCGAACACAGGAACGAGTACCTTTCCCTTTCTTTCGGTGGTTCTTTGCACAACCTGCTTGAGCTGCTCCGCAGCCTCCTTTCTTGAAGGTTGATTGTCCTTATGCCCTCCGTAGGTGGATTCTATGATGAGCGTCTCCAACCTTGGAAACTTGTTTACTGCCTGGTTGAAGAGCCATGTCTTTTCGAACTTGATATCACCCGTGACTGCGATGTTGTACATTCCATCGCCTATATGGAAGTGGGCAATTGCAGAGCCAAGAATATGCCCTGCATTATGGAATGTCAGTCTAATATCTGGAGCAATGTCCGTGGTTTCTCCGAAACGAAGAGGAATGCAGTGTTTCACAACCTCCTTGATATTTGCAGACTCATAAGGGCTCTTCTTGGCCTCTCCAAATGCGACTTTTATGTAGTCCAGTTGAAGCAAAGTCATCAGATCCCTTGTAGGGGGAGTGCAGTATACAGGCCCATTATAGCCGTATTTGAACAGTGCAGGCACCAGC